>Ga0078972_1004631_pt1 | contig 36982 bp, 27 predicted proteins | sample YelNatPaOPGAMG01_FD_67568 | JGI IMG/M metagenome (GOLD analysis project Ga0078972, IMG submission 67568) | Hot spring thermophilic microbial communities from Obsidian Pool, Yellowstone National Park, USA - OP-RAMG-01 (SPADES assembly) (version 2) | ecosystem: Environmental > Aquatic > Thermal...
TGGGTATAGCTATGCGGCTTTTAGTTATTTTGCCGCTTTTTTGCTCAGTTTCAAAAGTAACACTGCTGCCACCCAACGTAACGTAGGGATGGTCTCTGGGTGTCTGATCATAATTTTCTCAATTTGCCGTTTCTGCTTTTGAATGTCTATTTTCATTAGAACACCACCTTTGAATAAGAGGTGAGAAATTGCAACGACAGGGTGAGACTGCCGATAGCTTCCTTTAGTTCGGGTTCAACTTCGCTTTGAGTAGTGAGAAAATCAATGCTATCGAGGAGGGGAGAAATCGCTCCAGCCAATTTCCCCTCCTTTGCCGGCCACCTTTCGGGAGGCGTGGTATCGTGGGCCAAGCGAACAATATCTCTAAAAGTTAACAGAAGGTTGTGTAATCTTTTAAACGAATTATCGTTAGGATTTTCTTCACAAACGGCCAAACCGTGTTTTAGCGATTCCATGATCGGATTACCCGCCAAGTCAAAACCCGGCAGAATGACCAGTAATTCAGACAACACCAGACGCTCAATGATGCTGGAGGCTTCCAGGATGCGCCATCCCACAAAATTTGCAAAGTCCCTGGCCGCTTCTCTGGCTATCTCCCGAAATGGCGGGGTCCCCCTTAACACCTTCAGCAGCCCATGAGATACCCCCACCTGAGCTCGCTCCACGATTTCGGGCAAGGAGTAGGGTCCATGCAAAGCTTGCATCAGGGCCAGGTAATAGCGCCCAGGGGGGAGGGGACCGGGATGCTGCTGGTAGGCCTCCATCTTGGGGGCCGCCCAGTCCCGGAATAGGCTCTCGAGAATCTCGCGCTGAACCGTTGTTAGTTTCATCTTCTTGCCTTTTTCCTAAATATAGACAATGGCAAACGCTTTGTCAAAAAAAAATGAGGCCCGCCAAATTTTTTCCGGCGGACCCGTCTGCACCCTCCCTGCACCCGGAGGGATTTTCAGGAAGGCTTGTGAAAGGCTAAATGCTTGAATTTACTGGCGCCCCCGCCGGGATTCGAACCCGGGACACACGGATTAGGAATCCGTTGCTCTGTCCGTTACTGAGCTACGGGGGCTTGGCTTTTTACGATTTCCCTTGTGCCTAATCTGGGCACACGCGAAGGGTGAGCGCTGCTTTCGCCGGAATTCTACTATAACATGGCGGAGGGTCAATGCAAAAGGAGGCTCACGGGGGGAGAGTTTATCCGGTCAGAAAGAGCCTACCCTCTTGAGATCAGGCCACCATGGGCTCAACCTTTTCGGCAATTTAGCCTTAAAGGATAGAAATCCGTTCCTCTGCATTGCTGGGCTACAAGGGCTTGGCAGGCGCCGGGGGTTTTCCCGGGCAGGCGAAAGAAGCCCGATCAGTCACCTGGTTGGGAAGCCTGCGGCTTTGCCGGAGAATAAATTATTATATGAATGCGTGGAACCCCCCGCAGCTCAGGGGGTCTTTTTTCTTTTAACATTGGCAGCAAATCCTGCCGTCTAAAGAGAATGGCAAAACCCGAGAGATTTTTCGGGTGCCTTCTTTTCCGCCCCAGGGATTGCCTTGAATTCTTGCGAGGCTTCCGTCCTTGTGCTATTATGCAGGTTCCGGAAAACCGGGCGATTAGAATTTGCCTTTTCATGAAACCAAAAATCTAACAAACAGTTTTATCATTGATGAGGGTCTGCCTTTTCGCCGCACTTGCTTTAATCTTCCTGGTCTGTCCGGCGACCGCCCAGGAACTCCGGTTGTTCCCTAAGGAGGAGCTGGCAGGCGGCCCTTGGCATTTGCGGGCAGAGAGGCTGATTTACGAAGCTAACCGCCATACTTATATTGCCAAAGGGCGGGTGGAGCTCCGCCAGGGCGATCGGCGCCTCACCGCCGACTACGCCGAAGTCAACGAATTGACCAAAATCGCCCTCCTTAAAGGGCAGGTGGTGCTGGTGGCTGGCGAGGACATCTTCTCCGGCGAAACCGGGTATTTCAACTTGGCCACCCGTTGCGGGGAAATGCGGCGGGCCAGGCTGTTCTTGAAGGGCAATCACTTCCACGTGGAAAGCGACCTTATCCGCAAGACCGGCGAGAACTCCTACTATGCCGAAAAGGCGGCGGTCACCATGTGCGACGCTGACCACCCGGCCTGGAGTTTCTCCACCCGCAAGCTGAACGTAGTTCTGGACGGCTACGCCACCGCCCGGGGCGCCATCTTTAAAGTGGGGGGCATACCGGCGCTTTATTCGCCGGTGGCGGTTCTGCCTGTCCGGATCACCCGCCAGTCAGGATTCCTCATGCCCTTTTTTACCCAGAAGAAGGCCGGCGGCCCGGTGCTGGAGCTCCCTTTTTACTGGGTCATCAGCAACCACGCGGATGCCACCTTTTATCAGAACATCGTTTCCGGCCGCGGCTATATGCAGGGAGTGAACCTGCGTTACCGGGGCTTTGGCGGCGCCGGCGGCGACCTGCAGTTCTGCTATCTTAATGATATGCGGTTCGGAGCTCCCACCCACCAGCGGTATTGGGTGGCAGGCATGGCGGACCACTCCCTGGGAGACTGGGACCTTCGTCTTACCTTGGACCGGGTCAGCGACTCCGACTACCTTAAGGATTTTAATTTCGGATACATGGGATTGACCCGTTACTCCCATGACCTGAGGTCATATTTTGGCCGAAACCTGGAGCAGGAGGAAGTGAAATTCCGGGTTTCCAGCCTGTTGCTCAGCAATAATCTGTCATGGGCCAACTTTACGGCCTACGGCCGTTATTATGACCGTTTACTGACGACTGACCCCCGGCCTTTTCATCGGTTGCCGGGAGTGAACTTAACCACCCTCTCCTGGCCCGCGTTCGGCCCCTTCTGGGTGGGGTTGGAATCATCCTATACCCATTTTTACCAAAACCACGGGCAGACGGGACAGCGCCTGGACTTCCACCCCCAGCTCTGGTGCCAGGTGCAGCCTGTACCGGCCCTTTCCTTGGAATCCCGCTTGGGTTTCCGCGAAACCTTCTTCCGCCTGGATAATCATCTCCCGGACTCACCTACCGGCAACAACCTGGGGCGAACTCTGTATGACGTCAAGCTGTCCGCCGCTTCCCTCTGGTTCAGGGATTATGGCGCCGCCGGCTCGGATTCCTATCGGCATTTCCTCCGGCCGGAGATCACTTATTGGAATATGCCCCGTTATACGGCCCGCCGCTACCCGGATTTCGACCCCTTCGACCTGGGGTGGGTGGAGCAGACCAGCCGCAACCTGCCCGTCCGGGAGGGGGACAATCCTTTGGGCGGAGTGAATGCACTTACCTACGGGTTCAGCAGCAATCTCCTGCGTCGGACTTCGACCCCCCAGGGCCAAGCCACGGTTTCCGACCTATTTTGGTTCCGCTTAACCCACGGGGTCTTTTTCAACTCCAGCAGCATGGCCCTGGACGGCAGGGACCTGCCCCACCACCGCTGGGCTGATTTATACGGGGAATCAGAATTTTATTTGGGCCGCCGGTTGACTTTAGGGTTCGATTTGGGGATATCTCCATATGACGAAGGTTTTAACCGCACCCACTTCAAAATGATTTTTTATGACCGGGAGCGGCACAATTACTTGAATGTAAGTTATCTCTATCTCAAGGATTTCGCCAATCAGATCAACGTGTCGACCTATCTGGACATATTCCGTTCCGTAAAAACTTGGATCACCACCCGGCATACTTTTATCACCGGCAAGAAACTGGAGACCCAATACGGGTTAATCCTGCAACGCCAGTGCTGGGGCGTGGCCCTGAGCTACACGGACCGGGCCGATGATCAAAGAATCGGCTTCACCATAATTATCCCGGGCGTGATGGATAGATTTAAAAAACCGCCGCTAGGACCCAGAGAAGCCGACAAATTTTAGATAGTCCCCGGATTCGGGGAACAACCTCCAGGAGGCAACCGGACGGTATGAAATTGGCCATTATCGGGGCAGGATATGTTGGACTGGTGACCGGAGCCTGTTTTGCGGAAATGGGCAACGAGGTCATCTGCGTGGATTCAGACGCCCGTAAAATCAAGAGTCTGGAGCAGGGGCGCATCCCCATCTACGAACCGGGTCTGGAAGACTTTGTCAAAAGGAACTACCGGGAAAAGCGCCTGGTGTTCACCACCGACCTTGCCGCGGCGGTACAGCGCAGCCTCATCATTTTCATTGCCGTGGGCACTCCTCAGGATCGGGATGGGTCCGCCGACCTGTCGGCGGTGATTGCCGTGGCCCACGAAATCGGCAAGGCGATGAACGGTTACAAGGTCATTGTGGAAAAATCCACGGTGCCGGTGGGAACGGCCCAAGCCGTGCGCCAGGCCGTGACTGAGGAGCTCCGGGCCCGGGGGGTGGACTTCGAGTTCGACGTGGTCTCTAACCCGGAATTTCTCAAGGAGGGCACGGCCATCGACGATTTCATGAAACCGGACCGCATCGTGGTGGGTTGCGACGATGTGCGGGTGGCCGAACTGATGAAAGAGCTGTATGCGCCTTTTGTCCGCACGCATCACCCCATAATCGTCATGGACGTGGTATCCGCGGAATTGACCAAGTATGCGGCCAACGCCTTTCTGGCCACCAAGATTTCCTTTATCAACGAAATTGCCAACATCTGTGCCCTGACGGGCGCAGACATTGCCATGGTGCGCCAGGGCATCGGCGCGGACCCCCGTATCGGCCAGCTGTTTCTGTTTCCCGGCCTGGGCTATGGAGGCTCCTGTTTCCCCAAGGACATGCAGGCCTTGATTCATACCGCCAAGGCCCACGGCTACACCCCCCGGTTATTGGACGCGGCGGAAGCCGTCAACCGGGACCAGCGGCGGCTCTTTGTGGAACGGATACGCCGGTTCTATGACGGCGACGTGAAAGACCGGGTCTTCGCGGTGTGGGGTCTTTCCTTCAAACCGGGTACCGACGACATGCGGGAGGCCCCGTCCATCACGGTCATTACGCAGTTGGCGGCCCATGGCGCCCGCTTTCAGGCCTATGACCCCAAGGCCATGGGTGAAGCCAAAAAGATCCTGGGGAGCAATGAGGCGGTGCGCTTTGCCCCCTCCTGCTATGAGGCTCTGGAAGGGGCCGACGCCCTTATCATCCACACGGAATGGACCATATTCCGGGAGCCGGACTTTGACCGGATGAAATCCCTGCTGAAGCAGCCGGTCATCTTTGACGGCCGCAACCTTTATAACCCGGCAAAGATGGCTAAGTTGGGCTTTCAGTATTTTTATGTGGGACAGAAAGAACAAAACTAGCAGGCGGATTTAACGTCCGGGCTTTATCCTTAGATTTTTTACCGAAAATGTCTGAAACCTCCCTGCAGCGCCTCCGCCACCTGGATCTGGGAAAATTTGCCCAGGTGCGCCTTCTGGTGGCCGGTGACTTTATGCTGGATGAGTATATCTGGGGTAAGGTGGGCCGCATATCTCCCGAAGCTCCGGTGGTGGTGGTTCAGGTGGAGCGGGAAACCTGGACCCTGGGCGGAGCCGGCAATGTGGTGCACAATCTGGCGGCTTTGGGAGCGCAGGTGGAGGTAGTGGGCCTGACCGGCGACGACCACCCGGGTTGTCTGCTGCGGGAGGAACTGCGGCGTCTTCAGGTGGAGGCCCGGGGACTGCTGAGCGATCCCACTCGCCTGACCACCCGGAAGACCCGGGTGGTGGGCGACCACCAGCAGGTGGTGCGCATTGACCGGGAGACCCTGCGGCCAGCGGGACCGGATTTCCTGGAGGCCGCCCTGACCTATTGCCGCGAGCGTCTGCCCCGCCTTAATGCCCTGGTGCTGTCGGATTACGGTAAAGGCGCCCTGGTTCCAGAACTGACCCGGGAGATCATCCGCCTGGCCCGCGCCGCCGGTTTGCCCGTGGTGGTGGATCCCAAGGGAAACGACTACGCGGCATACGCCGGGGCCACCGTAGTCACCCCCAATCAGAAGGAATTGGCGGAGGCGGTGGGCCGGCCTTTAAGCGGGCAAGCCGAGGTGGAGGCCCATGGGCAGGCACTGCGGGAGCGCCTTGACCTGGAAGCTCTTCTGGTCACCCAAGGAGCCTCGGGCATGACCTTGCTCCGCCGGGAGGGGGTTCTGCGGATTCCGGCCCGCACTCCCCGGGAGGTTTTCGATGTCTCCGGGGCCGGGGACACCGTGGTGGCTGTGCTGGCACTCGGCTTGGCCGCGGGGCTGGACCTGGTAGACGCTGCCGCCTTGGCCAATCTGGCCGGAGGCGTGGTGGTGACCAAAAAAGGGACCGCCCCCGTCCTCCGGCGCGAAATCGAGCAGGAGTTGAGGGCTCCTATGCATCAGAGGGAAAAAATCGTCACCCTCCAGGATTTGAAATTCATCATCCCTCACCTGAGGGCCCAGGGCAAAAAAATCGTCTTCACCAACGGCTGCTTTGACCTCCTGCACGCAGGTCACATCAAGTTTCTGGAGGACTCCCGGCGTCTGGGGGACGTGTTGGTGGTGGCCCTGGACACCGACGCCTCGGTCCGACGGATCAAGGGAGAAGGCCGCCCGGTCATCGGCGCGGAACAGCGCCTCCATATGCTGGCCGCGTTGACCGCGGTGGACTATGTCACCCTGTTCGACAGCGAGCAGCTTTCCGAAATCCTGGAGGCGCTCCGGCCTGACCTCCTCACCAAGGGAAGCAACTTTCCGGAAGAAAAGGTGGCCGGCCGGGAAATCGTGACCTCTTACGGCGGCCGGGTGGCCTTGGTGCCCATCACTGACCCGGTCTCCATCACCGGCCTGATTAACCGGATCCGTCAGAAGGAAGATTAAGACAGACCTTTTTGTCCGGGCGGCCCCAAGAGGTTACTCCAGACATTGCCTTCCTTAGCCCGTGGTTAAGCAAACATCAGGAACTCCGGCTTAAATATCAGCAGGAGACCCACCACCAGCAACGTGATCCCCCCGATCAGGTTGGAAAACCTTTGGTACCGGAGGCCGAGGCCCAACTGCTGCAAGGTCAGCATGGACACCGTAAAGACAAGGATGTCATCCAGCATGAATATCAGGATATATAAGGCCAGATAGGCATAATATTGCCAAGCCGGAAGCCGGCTCAGGGTCAGGATCTGGGTATAAACCACGGGCAGTCCGAGAGAGCAGAAAAGCTCTACCAGGTTGACCGCTACCCCCAGCAGAAAGACGCCGGCCGCGGCCAGCAAGAAACTTTGCTGTTCAACGGCCTTTCTGATCCTGGCCCGCCAACTTTGCCGCTTTTCTCCGCCCAGCGGGCAGCTGGCTTCCCTTTGGGTGAAATATTCCTTCAGGTTTACCACTGCCGCGGCCAGGGCGACGGCGCCGACGCCGACGCGGATCCAGGTGATAAGCCCCACAAACAGAAAAATGTTCAGCCAGGCGGACATGAAGAGGAAATAAATGAAACCCGACCCGGCGATAAACAATATGCCCAAGGCCCACATTTTCTTCCGGTTCTGCATGTTTATCAACAGACCGATGAGAAAGACCAAGGCCCACATGGCACAGGGGTTGAAACCGTCCAAAGCTCCGAAAATTATGGTCAGGAGGCCCAAGGAAAGGCGCTTGATTTCCAGTTCCCCAAAGACGGGAACGGTTATTTTTTCAGGAATCTGAATCCCTTCGGTAGGAACCGCGGGCAGGCTTTGCCTAAGAAGAGGGCCGGTGACATCGGGCAAATCGCGTTGCTGGGCCTCTTGCAGGGCCCGTTCGATGGCCGAACCGGTCAGGGTTTCATCATACCAGCCCATGATGGGGATGTTTCCGACTACCGTGAATGGCACCCCGAGGGGTTCGACCTTTAACAACGCCGAGACTTTCTGGAATACCTCCTGATTCTCCTTTCTTTCTGTCAGATCTATTTCCACCACTCTCAGGTTGGCATATTTTCTTTCCAGTTTGGAGAGGAATTTTCTTTCCTCCAGGCAATGGGGACAGCCCTTCACGGAAAACAAATAGACGGTGATTTCCTTGCCGTTTCCGACCGCGGAAAGCGAACCCCAGACCGGCAGGCAGCTTGCCAGCAAAACAAGGCAGGCATAACAGAGAATCCGGCTCATTGCATTAAAACCGCGCCACTTAGACAAATTCCCTTATTTGCCCTTTTAACGGCGGAACCTCTTTGAAAAAGATCCTGAACAGCATAACCGGCACGGAAGCATGGGTAATCACCTTTTCGGCGGTGCTCCCTATCAGCCAGGCGATTTCCCCTTTTCCATGGGTTGCCATGGCAATCAAATCCATTTTGTGCTCCTCTGCGTAGCGGAGAATTTCCCACGGCGCCCCGCCTTCGATGCAGACCGGATGAATCTCCAGGCCTTGAGATTGTAGTTCCTTGGCGAGCAAAGACAGGTAAGCCTCGCAGATCTTCCTCTGGACTGCGGCTTCAGGAGCTTGCGCTGAAGTCGCGGCAGGGCACACATGGAGGAGGGTTAATTCGGAACCAAACTTTTCTGCCAGGGCCGCCACTTGGGGCAAGATGCGGGAGGCTAACTCGGAACCATCCAACGGAACCAAGATCTTGCGGAACATTACCAGCCCTCTAATTATCTTTTTTATCCGAAATTCAAAAATCTTACCATACTCCGGTCCGGGCTTTCAGCATCGGCATGTTCTGCATCACCGTCAGGAAAAAATGGTATCAACGAGTATGCCAGGTCCGGGCATCGGCCTCTGCCCGGTTATCTCCCTGCTTTTCTTGGCAAAATGGCCGGATCCCCTTAATATGCCGAAGAGGAACGGACAAAGAGTTTTTACAAGGTGTAAAAATTGGGCAATTAATCTTTCTTACTCGGTTTCCCTGGGGCGAGGCAACCGCCCGCGCTTTTCCACCTGCTGGATAATGAAGTTCTGCCATTCCTGGTTAGACCACCGGAGCTTGCCTTTTCCCAGGTTGACCAGGGGGACCTCGGCCCGGGCGCTGGTGGCGTGGCCGCCGGCAGAGCCCAATTTGCCGAACGCTGCCTGGGCCAACCGCCCGGCGTTTTTTCGAAGGCCGTCATTTCGGAATATGACAATCAGTTTATCGTCACATATCCCCGCCACGATGGTCCAGGAGATTTCCTCCAGGCGCAGGAAGGAGTCGGCCAGGATCACCAGGATGTCAGGGTTGGACACCTGACCCAAAAATATGTAGAGCCGATTGCCTCGTACCCGGAAATTTCGCAGAGCCGTCTGGTAGTAACGAATCATGGAAAGGGTCAGTTCGGCGAATTCCAGGCGCCGCACCAGAGGCTTGCGGGTGAAGTTAAAAAGATAATGAAAGGCCCGGACATCGGCTTCAATGGCCGGACGCTCGAAGTTGGAGGTATCAGTCTTGATGCCGTAATAGAGCGCGGTGGCCAGCTTCAGGGAGGGTTTGATCCGGGCCGCCCGCAGATATTCGGTCATAATGGAGGAGTTGGCCCCATACTCCGGCCGGATGTCCACCAAACGGGCCTGGCTGTCCGGAAGCCGGGGATGATGGTCAATGATGAGGTCATACTTGTGACGGGCAAAATTTTCGTGGTGTCCCGGTTGGGAATCCACGATGGCCTTACGGCTGAATTCCTCCAGGTTGAGCTCCTGATACGGTGTCAGGGAGATGTTCAACAGACGGATCATCCGTTCGTTCTGGGAGCGGGTGATGGGGCGGATGTGAGAAATGGTGCAGGTGGCGACCCGGTGCCAGAGCAGGCGTTTTAACGCCAGACCGCTGGCAATGGAATCAGGGTCGGCATCAATGAGGATAAGAAGGCGATCCTCATGATGAAAGAGCTGGTACAGCTTGGGCAGGAGAGCGCGGGTGGTGCGATCAGACATTATTTTATTTTACCGGATACCCTCTTAATAAAGCAAAAGGTTAAAGACAAGGCAAGCCCCTGGGAATCCGCACGGTTAAAGTATTTTGCCCTCCTGCCGATAAAAAAGGCGTAACCGAGGTGCGGCCAAATCTCAGGAGAGGAGGTGAGGGGAGGAATAAAAAGTAATGGCCGGCCTCGGCGTGCATGGAGGCAAGTCTTTTAAATCAGGGAGGATAAAGTGAATGGGTTTGGTCATTAACCATAATGTGATGGCGATGAACGCCGCTCGGTCCCTGAGCTTCACGTACAGTCGCCTTTCCACTTCCGTAGCCCGCCTGGCTTCGGGTCTGCGCATCAACTCGGCGGCCGATGATGCCGCGGGGCTGGCCATTAGGGAAATGATGCGTACTGACATCCGGGTTCTGAACCAGGGGGTGCGCAACGCCAACGACGCCGTCTCCCTAATCCAGACCGCGGACGGCGCCCTGTCGGTCATCGACGAAAAACTCACCCGCATGAAAGAGCTGGCCGAACAGGCGGCCACCGGTACTTATACCGCCGCCCAGCGCCTGATCATGGACAGCGAATATCAGGCCATGGCTTCGGAAATCACCCGGATTGCCAACGCCACCGACTTCAACGGCGTCAAACTCCTGGACGGCAGCCTTTCCAGTGCCGATACCCAGATGAAGATCCACTTCGGCACCGGCAACAGCTCCGCCGAGGACTACTATTACATCAGGATCAACGCGGCCACGGCGTCGGCCCTGGGCGTGGGCAACGCCCTCGACGCCGGTACCGCGGGCTACACCATCAGCACTCAGGCTGCGGCCCAAGAGGCCCTGGGGGCCATCGACAGCGCCATCTCCATCAAGGACAACATCCGGGCCAACCTCGGAGCCTTGGCCAACCGCCTGGCCAACACCGTCTCTAACCTGACCATCCAGGCGGAGAATCTACAGGCCGCGGAGTCCCGCATCTCCGACGTGGACGTGGCCACGGAGATGACAGAATTCGTCCGCAATCAGATCCTGACCCAGGCCGCCGTGGCCATGCTGGCCCAAGCCAACGCGCTGCCCCAGCTGGCCCTTTCCCTCATTACCAGGTAAACAAGCAACCTTTCCGGGGCAGGGGGGCAAAATCTTCCTGCCCCTACCCCACCGCTCCGGTTAGAAACGGCGATTTTCCATCTTTAGGACAGGCACAGACCTTGCATCCGGAGATCGGTACCTATGGCTGAAAATACTGTTTCCGGTATATCTCAGTCCTTGTTCTTCCAGCCGGCCATCACCTTCAGCGGCTTGGGCTCCGGCATTGACAGCCAGAGCATCATTACCAAACTGGTGGAGGTAGAGAGTCGGCATATCCAGCGTCTGGAATCTTGGAAAGCAGAATGGACGGCAAAAATTACCGCCTTGCAGACCATAAATAACAAATTGGCGAATTTCCGGAGGGTGGCAGCCGCCCTGAACACCCCGGCAAAATTCCACGTCAAGACCGCCTCCTCCGGTAATCCTGCAATGCTCACCGTTACGGTCAGCGCTACGGCCGCCACCGGAACGCACCAGGTACTGGTGAACCAACTGGCTCAGACCGAAATCGAAGTGCATGCCGGCCTAAGCGCGGCTACCGCGGTGATCAACGCCAGCGGCACCAGCCGGACGTTCGCCTTCCGTTACGCCGGCGGGGAACCCATAACCGTTACCGTCCCTGACCAGGCCACCCTGCAGGATCTGGCCGACGCCATCAATGCCAGCGGCGCTAACCCGGGAGTGACCGCCCTGGTCCTGGATCTGGGTCCGGCCTATACCACGGACCGTTACCGCCTGATGCTCCGGGGCAATGATTCCGGGAGCGACCATACCATTGTGGTCGACGATACGCTGACCACCCTGGATGGGACCGAGGGTACGGAAAATTTCCGGGGTGCCGCGTTCACTGAGACCCAGACGGCCCGGAATGCCCAGGTGCGGGTGGACGGCTACCCGCCCGACGCCTGGATCGAGCGTCCCGGCAACGCAATCAACGATCTGCTTCCCGGGGTGACTCTCAACCTCCACGCAGCCTCTTCCTCTCCGGTGACCATTTCCGTGGCTTCGGACCCTGCGGCCATGCAGCAGAAGATTCAGGAGTTGGTGACCGCTTACAACGAGGTCGTGGCTTATCTTCGCGACCAGACCAAATATGACCGGAACACCGGCAAGGCCGGCGTTCTTTTCGGCAATTATGCGGTGCAGATAATTAAAAGCGAACTCACCGCCATTGCCACCGGCAACGCCCCGGGCTTTCGGGACCCACAGGATATGTTTCTCAGCCTGTCCCAGATCGGCATCACCACGGATGTGAACGAAACCTCAGAGACCTTCGGCCAACTCCTCATCGACGTGGACACCCTGGGTCAAGCTTTAAGCAGTCATTCCCAGGATGTCGCCCGCCTCATGTCTGCCTATTTCCGGGGAGTAAGCGATGACTCCTCCGGCAACATTTCCTACTACAGCTCCATTCCGGGCATCACCCAGCCCGGAACATATGCGGTGGAGGCCACCGTTTCGGACGGAGCCATCGTCAGCGGCACCATCAACAGCCATCCCGCCACGATTTCGGGCGATACCCTGACGGGACAGAGCGGATATCCGGAAAACGGCCTGGCAGTGCGGATCAACCTGACCGACGGGACCTATTCCGCCACGGTGCGCCTGCAGTTGGGCATCAACGGCCAATTTAAGGAAAGGCTGGACGAGCTGTTGAGCGCGTCCTCCGGACCGATAAACATTTTGATCGACAATTATAGCGACATCGTCGGCTCCCTGGATGCCAAGATCGCCTTTGAGCAGCGACGGGTGGAAGGTGTCCGTCAGAGACTGCTGGAGCAGTTCACCCGGCTGGAGGCAGTGCTGGCCCGACTCAATGATCAGGCCAATTATTTGGCCAATCACTTGCAAAACCTGGGGACCGCCGCGCCAAAACGAACCTGAACGGAGACAACCTGATATTCTTTCAAAACCGGGAATTGCCAAGGGGGTATGGGGCTCATGAAAGTAACCGGTGCACAGAAACAATACGCCGTAACCCAGGTGAACACCGCAGACCGCCTGCAGTTGGTGGTCATGCTTTACGAGGGGGCCATTTCCTTTTTACGGCAGGCCAAAGAAAAGATGGCCCTTCAGGACGCCTCCGGCAAGGGCTTATACCTGAGTAAGGCCCTGGATGTCATCGCCGAATTGAACGCCTCCCTCAACTTCCAGGAAGGGGGGGAAGTGGCCGCGAACCTTTTTCACCTTTATAATTTTATGACCGCCCATCTGACCCGGGCCAACCTCCATTGGGATCAGAAAGCCGTGGATGAGGTGCTGGCCATGCTCCTCCAGCTCAAGGAAGCCTGGGAGGAAGTAAGCCGCAAAGCCCGGCAGGGGGAATTGGGCGAAGGCCTGGAAAAGCCGGAGACCCAACCCCGGCAGAATCTGGGATCTTTGGTGGTATAAAAAGGTCAGATTTGGCCGTTGTGGGGGGACAGCACGGACCTGCAATCTGTTTTCTGCTTCCTTCCTAAGCGCTTGCCGGCTAAAGCAATTCCGCGGAGTACGGTTGCCGGGGCCTGTCTGCTTCTCAGTTCTGAGCGCTGTTTTTAACAATGGACTATTGCCCCGGATTTGCGCTATACTGTCAAATAACTGCGGGGCAGTGCCTGGGCTGCGGTATTCCGAGGCGGCGCGGCCTGCGCGTCAGAAAATTGGGTTTTTTCCGACCGGTAGGACAAAGCAGAAATGCGGCAGGGGGGCAACATGAAAAGATTTTGGCCGGTTTTGTTCATTCTGGCTGGCCTTTTAGGGCTGGCAGCCGCTCCGGGGACTGCCCAGAAAAAGGAGCCGACGTTGCGCGACTTGCAAAAAGTGGCGCAGCAGGAGCCCCAAAACCCTCAGGTGCATTACATGTTGGGCTTGAAATATGAAATAGAGGGCTTCCCGAAAAAGGCCCTACAGGCATATCAGCAGGCCCTCAGCCTTAAGCCCGATTATCCTGAAGCCCTTTACCGCTGGGGGGAGTTAAAAGGGTTGGAAGGCGACCGGGAAGGGGCCATTAAGGCTCTTAGCCAGGCGGTCAAGCTGAAGTCGGATTTTAAGGAAGCCAAAGCCGCGCTGGGCACGGTTTACGGGCAGAGAGGGGCGGCGCTCCTGGAGCAGGGAAACTGGGCCGACGCGGCCCGCTCCCTTCAGGAAGCAGTGGCCCTCAACCCGGAAGACGACGCAGCCTATAACAACCTGGGAGCCGCCTATGTCGGCCAGGGCGACTGGGAGCGGGCCATCGAGGCCTTCCGGGCGGCCATCGAAATAAACCCGGGCAACGCCAACGCCCATTTCAACTTGGGTTCAGCCTTTCTGCGGACCGGCAATAAAAATGGCGTTCTGGGTCAGTATGCGGTGCTGGGGAACCTGGACCCGGCCCTGGCCGGGGAGCTTTTTGCGGCCCTTTCTTTTCCCAAGGGCAAAACCGACTCCCCTTATGAGACCCCTCAGCACGGGCAGACCGGCATCAGGCCGTCGCTGCCTTCGTCGGTGGCCCCTTCTCCGGCTTATCTGGAAGAGGCCCTGCGCCGTGCCCCGGACTTGCAGGGACCGGCCTTTGAAAGCAAGCTGCCCGCCGGACAGCTCCGCTAAAGAAGAAAGACACACCCGATGAAAAAGACCTTTTAGCCCGGATCTTCCCGGTCTTTATGCCGATGCTCTGTCGGGAATTGTCCGGGGCAGACCTTTTGCCCCACCGCTCCGGAGCAGGGCTTACCGGGACACTGAATCAAACCTTTAACGCTTAGGCCATCTGGCTGAGTCAACCGATGAATCTCTCCGCCAGACGCCGCAGAAACCTCCGACCGTTAAGCTCCGCCCCCTCATCTTCAAAATCCTGGCGTCGCCATAGCACCAGGTTGCGTTCTCCGGGGAATATCGGCCAAGGACGGAAGGGCCGCAACCCGTACCGGCGGATTTTGCTCCAGGTGCGCACATAGCCGCGGCCCCGCAGCTGCTGCCTTTCACAGCCGTGGAGATCCTCTTGCAGCACCAGCAGCGGGCTCATGGAACAGATAATGTCCTCCCAACGGCAATCTGGGTATACCCGCTGGCAAACCACCACGGCGCAATGGATGCCCTCCAGGTCCTCCACCCAGGTTCCGGGGAATACCTTGATGGCAGCTTGAAATTTTTGGGGGTCACCGCGGTAGTAGGCCTCAAGCAGGGCAGCCATGTCGGCCGGATTCGAAAAGAGCTCTGGAAATGACCAAACAATGTCCGGGACACAGTCAATGCCGACATAGTAACGGAGCCTCAAAGCCGTCAGCAGACGAAGATGATTGTCAATCCGGTTAAGCTTTGCACCACATCCCAGACTTACCAGAGAAAGGTGGCCATAATGGCGCAGAAAAGAAATCGCGGCCTTTTTTCCAGGCATGGCACTCTCCGACGGTCCTACCGCCGATTACCTCAGGGATGTTGTCTTCACCTAAGCGATTATAATAAAATGTTTTTTGAAAATAGGAGATTATAAAATTCATGGTTCCAGACCGCAGACCGGAAGCCGACAACCGAAAGCCCCGGCGGTGGAAGCGCCTGAGTTTGCGCACCAGGATCTTTATCATTATGGCCGCCTTGCTTCTCACCACTTTGGCCGGCGGTCTGGTGACCATGTGGCATACCAAGGCCACCGACTCTCTTTTCACGGCGCTCATTGACAAAAACCTGGCCTCTTTTCAGGCCGCGGAGGAGCTGGAAAATTCCCTGCTCATCCAGAAAGGCTACCTGACCTATTTTTTCCTGGACCGTAACCCGGAATGGCTGGAAAAGCTGGAAGACTACAGCCAAGGATTTCAAAAATGGCTGAACAAGGCCAGACTTTCGGCTTATACCCCGGCGATGCAGGAAATCATTGACCAAATTGAGGCGCACTATCGGGATTACTTGAAGCAGCGAGACCACGTGATCGAATTGTACAAAGCCGACAAGCGGGAGGAGGGTTGGCAGCGGCATCAGGAACTGCGCAAGCAGTTTGCCGCCATTTACGGCCTTTGCGAGCGTTACAAGGTAATACACGAATATGCCATTGCCCGGGTGCGCAGCGAGAGTGGCGCGCAGGCGCGCTTTATCAACACCCTGGCTTTGCTGGCCATGCTAAGTGTGGTAGGCCTGGGGACCCTGCTGGTCTATGTCCTTATCAAACAGATTTTGGAACCCATTCGCCGTCTGGCCCTGGAAACCGGGCCGGCCGACAGCACCCCCGGATCGGATGAAATCAAGGCCCTGAGCCACCGGGTGCACAACCTCCTGGAGGACGTGGATTTAGCCCAAAGCCAATTGGAAAAAAGCCAGGAATATCTTCTGCAGTCGGAGAAAATGGCCCTGGTCGGCAAGCTGGCCGCCGGCGTGGCCCACAGTATCCGAAATCCCCTGACCTCCGTGAAGATGCGGCTGTTTTCCCTGGAGCGGCATCTGGAGCTGTCGCCCACCCAAAAAGAAGACCTGGAGGTGATTTCGGACGAGATCCGGCATATTGACAATATTGTGCGCTCTTTCTTGGAGTTCTCCCGCCCTCCCAAACTGAAAATGCAGAAAACCAGCCTCTCCGAGGTGGTGGACAGCGCCCTGACGCTCCTGTCGCACCGTCTGGAATCCTACGGGGTCACCGTGGAGCTGAAGCGCTCCGAGCGCTTGCCGGAAATGCAGGCCGACCCGGAGCAACTCAAAGAGGTGTTGGTTAACCTTATTCTTAACTCTTGTGAAGCCATGGTGAACGGGGGAAAGATCACCATCCAGGAGGGCAAGGGGCAGGTGGCGCCATTGGGCCGGGTGGCCTACCTGAAATATAGTGACAATGGCCCGGGGATTCCCGCCTCCATCCGGGATAGAATTTTCGAACCCTTCTTCAGCACCAAAGAAGAAGGCACCGGACTGGGGCTGAGCATTGCCCGACGCATTATTGAAGAGCACGGCGGCCTGATCGAACTGGCTTCCCAGGAAAGCGGCGGGGCCGTGTTCATCATCACCCTGCCATATAGGGAAGAAGAGACATGGGGACAATCTTAATAGTGGATGACGACCCTCAACTAAGGCAAAGCTTTGAAAAACTCCTGACGGAAGAAGGCCACACGGTCTGGACCGCAGCCACCGGGGAGGCCGCCTTGGCCATGGTACAGAAGGGTTTGCCGGACTTGGTGATCATGGATGTGCGCATGCCCGGAATGAGCGGTCTGGAAACTTTTCAGGCCATACACCGCCTCGAACCCCGCCTGCCGGTCATCATCATGACAGCCTACGGCACCACGGAGACCGCCATCGAAGCCACCAAGCTGGGGGCCTTTGACTATGTCCTCAAGCCCTTTGATATCCCGGATATTCTGAGCCTCATCGACCAGGCCCTGGAGGCGGGGCGCTTCATGCGCTCCCGGGTGGAGGTGGACGTGGTGCCCGCCGCCGCCCTAGGAGAGGCCCTGATCGGCAAAAGCCGCCCCATGCAGGAAGTTTACAAAGCCATCGGCCGGGTGGCCCCCACCGAAGCCACGGTGCTTATCCGGGGAGAGTCGGGCACCGGCAAGGAACTGGTGGCCCGGGCCATCTATCAGCACAGCCTGAGGGCGGGTAAATCCTTTCTGGTGATAAACTGCGTAGCTATTCCTGAAACCTTGCTGGAGAGCGAACTGTTCGGTTACGAAAAAGGGGCTTTCACCGGGGCCATCAGCCGCCGGGTAGGGAAATTCGAGCAGGCGCACGGGGGGACGGTTTTTTTGGATGAAATCGGCGACATGCCTTTCAGCATTCAGTCCAAAATCCTGCGCCTGTTGCAGGAAAAAAGCATCGAACGGCTGGGGGGCCGGGAAACCATCCCCGTGGATGTGCGCATTATTGCCGCCACCAACCGGGACCTGGAGGCTGCCCTGGCCGAAGGCCGGTTCCGGGAGGACCTTTACTTCCGCCTTAAGGTGGTGACCATCACGCTTCCGCCTTTGCGGGAACGGATCACCGATATTCCGCTGCTGGCCGAATATTTCCTGGCCCGGTTCTCGGCGGAGATGGGCATTGCCAACCCCGGATTGACCGAGGAATCCATCAACCTGCTGAAAAGCCACCACTGGCCCGGCAACGTGCGGGAGCTGGCCAACGTCCTGCAAAAGGCCCTTATTTTCAGCCGTGGCTATCCTATTCGCCCGGAGGATATTTCCCAGGCCATCGGCGGCGAGGCGGCCCCGAAGGTGGACGACTCCCAGGCTTACGAAACCTTGCGCCAATGGGTACGCAAGGCCTTGCTCGGCGGCGCCGGGGACAATGTCTTTGACTCCTTAATGGACCGTTTTGCCCGGGTACTCATCAGCGAAGCCCTGGAAGTCACCGGGGGCAACCGCAGCCGGGCGGCCCGCCTTTTGGGCATCTCCCGCCCTACCCTGCTTTCCAAGATCGACCGCTACCACTTAAAAATCGAAACCTCCATCAAGAGTGAAACTTCCTGAGGAAAATGCCCGGGGCTTCGCGCCCGCCTGCCAGTTCCGGGCGCATTAAGCCCTCCTCCCTTTTGACACACTGTAAAAAAATTCGACAGAAAATTATCCCTCGGTATCCTACCCTTCCCCCGCCTCGGGATTGCCTCCCCCACCTCACCGCCGCGAGATTAATGTGACATTTTAAATAATGTATTGATAATCTTATAAATTTTCCCTTTTCACCCCCTGCGGTTTTCTTGAGACCGGCTTGCCCCGTCATTCCCGGAGGCCGCGGGGGATGGCTTTCTCCCTGGCATCAGCGTTGCATCTCCTCAGCCTGACTAGCCGATCCGGACACTGCCGTGGGTGAACCCTGTAAAATTTTGGTAGCGGACCGCAATCGCCATGTTCGGGACCTGCTCCGGCGGGAATTGCAGGAAGAAGGATATTCTGTCCAAGTGGCCCGAGACGGCCATGAGGTCTGGCTTATGCTCAACAGCGCCTCTCCACCGGATCTGGTCATTTTGGACCCGGATATCCCTTACCTGGAAGACCTGACGAAACAGGCGGAATCTCGGAAAGGCAAGCCTTTCGTGCCGTTGATCATCTTTTCCTTTCTGCCGGAAGAGGAAGACCGGACGATCCCCGGCGCGGTAGCGGTTTTGGAAAAGAAAGAGGACACCCAACGGTTAAAGGATTTGGTGGCGGAGGTCATCCGGCAATATTATCCCGCCGGTAAAAAAGCAAGTCATCCTTAGGCCTAGAGTATTTCCTCCGATTCCAGGTTTCCGCTTAAGTAAAGCAAGCGAGGGCGCGGCCCGTATCAGAGGCCGGCTGTCTATAGGCCGGTGCCTTTGATACCTGCGACCGGATAAAACCGTTAAATGGAAAGGACTTTTCTGGAAGATTGAGCCCCCTGACTCCCTGGGGACCGAGGGCTTCAGGCGGCAGCCATCTTATTTATGATGGTACATCAGTAGCAAACCGGCCAAAATCAGCAAAAAAGCCGCCGGACGGCCCCAGTTCTGGAGCCTGAGCAGCCACGGGGAAGCCGATGGTTTCGGGAGCCGGACCCGCCGTCGGGCCCATCCGGTGAGCAAAACCAGGATCAGGCCCAGAAGGGTCAAAATGCGGCCTAGATTTGCGGTTTCCATGATTTTTTCTCACAGATCAATATGTGGCTCCGGCTTTTCAGAATCCGTAAGGAAATGGCGGAGAGAGAGGGATTCGAACCCTCGGTGAGAGTTTCCCCCCACACTCGCTTAGCAGGCGAGCACCTTCGGCCACTCGGTCATCTCTCCGTGAAAAAGAAAAGGAGGTTACGACTCCGAAAAGAATCCCTGTTGCGCCGCGTGCCAAGTCCCCGAGAACCGAGGCGGTATCGGCAATTCTGCTCGGTGGGCCTCCTCCTTCCCTAAATCCCGGCCAAGCAGGCTCTTAGCTAAAAAATATAACGTAAATCCGGCCGGGGCGCAAGGAAGTTGCCCGGGAAATCAGTCCTTGACCTTTTCTTCCAGCTCCCGGCCCAGCTCGATGACCGCTTCCCGGAGGCCCAGGGTGATGGCCTCGTAATCCGGGGCCCCGGGCTGCAAAGCCAGGCCTTCTTCTTTCAATTCCGCGGCGTCATAGCTCCGTCCGAACCCGATCGTGACGGGATAAGGCCGGGGCCAGACGGCATGGGCCGGCCAGGCTTCGTAGGAGCCCCGGATGAAGACCGGGACCAGGCGGATGTTCAGTTCTTTGGCCAGCACGGCCACCCCTTTTTTAAAGGTTCGCAGGTGGCCGCTGAGACTGCGGGCCCCCTCCGGAAATATGCACAGAACTCCTCCCCGGCGCAGGACAAAGGCCGCCGCCTGCATGGCCTCCACCAGGTGGCGGGCGGAATTCACCGGGATGACCCGCATAAGCCGCACCAGGTTCCGCACCAGCGGCTTGTCGAAATACCGGCTGTAGCCCATAAAAAACAGATGTGGTCGCACCTGGCGCGGCACCGCAGTGAACACTAAAAACCCGTCCAAGTAACTGGCATGATTGGGACAGAGGATATAACCGGCCGGTCCCAATTCCGCGGTCCGGAAGATCCGGAGATTTAAGAAAAGTCTGAATAAGGCGGCCAAGGCCAGGTACCCGCCCAGGGTGAACAGACGCCCGCCGAAACCGGAATCCAGGCTGACTTTGGCAAGGAGCGCGGCGGGCGGCTCGGCCCGGAGGATCTCTTGCCAGGTTCTCGCCTTTTCTTCCCGGATCTGGATGAATTCCGGGTGCTTGCCTTCGATGAAGCGGATGAGTTCGGCCACCGTGAAAATCCCGGAAAATTCCTCTTCCCGGATGGCAATCCCGAATCTTTCCTCCAAGGCCGCTACCAGTTCCACCAACGCCAGGGAATCGAGGCCCAGATCCAACTCCAGGTGGTCGTCCAGGGCGATGCGGTCTGAGCCGGTCTGTTGACCCAAAATTTCCACCACCGCTTCGCCCACTTCGGAAAGCTCCTCTTCCTGGGCCAGCTTTTTCTTTTCGTAACGCCGGCCGGCCCTCTCTCTATAAAGGGCTTCGGCTTCGTGGTGCCTGACTTTCCCCAGCCTGGTTTTGGGCAGTTCCTGGTTGATCAGGACAAAATCCCGCACCCGCTTGTAGGGCTCCAGCTGCTGTGAATAATATTCCAGATGCCATTTGACTTCTCCATAGACATCGGTTTCCCCCGATGCCCGGAAATAGTCAAAGTCCGGCACCACCACCGCCACCAGCTTCTCCTCCCGAGGGTCCGGCATTACATAAATTTCCTTGATGGTGGCGGCCTGAAGATAATGCCGGGCCACCTCCCCAGCCGAAACCTTCTGGCCGGAGCGCAGCACTATGATATCTTTCAGCCTTTCCTTGACGAACAGATAGCCGTCCTGGTCCAGATATCCCAGGTCGCCGCTGTAAAACCAGCCATCCCGCAAGGCCTTCCGGGTGGCGGCCTTATTCCGGTAATAGCCCGGCGTGACGTTATCGCCCCGGATGAGGATCTCTCCCACCCCCTGCGGGTCAGGGTCGCGGATCCGGACCTCCACTCCGGGCAAGGGCTTTCCCACGGAGCCGGTCTTAGGCGCCTCCGGCGGGTTGAGACTCACCACCGGCGCGGTTTCTGTGAGGCCGTAGCCTTCCCGCACTTCAAACCCCAGCCGGCGCAGATTGAGTTGCAGGTCCACCGGAAGCTTGGCCCCGCCGCTGATGAAAAAGCGGAACTGGGGTCCCAGCACCGCCCGGATTTTCCGCAGAAGCGGCTGCGCCGGATTTAGCCCCAAAACCGGCTCAAGCCTCCCCCCCCAGTGAAGGAGGCCGATGAGGGCCGTTCCCAAACCCAGAGGCAATCCGGCCAGGCGGTTCCGGATGCCTTGGTAAAAATGCTCCAGCACCTGGGGCGTCACGGCAAGGATGGTCACCTTTTGCTCCCGGATGCACCGGAGCACCTGCTCCGGCTTCAGGGTGTTAAGGTAGGTGATCCGGGTGCCGGAAAACAAAGGCACGATCAGGGTGGCCATAAAGGGGAAGGCATGAGACAGGGGCAGGAGGGACAGAAAATTGTCTTCCGGCCTGATGGCCTCCAGCCGCTGGATGCTCAGGAAATTGGCCAGGAAATTCTTATGGGTCAGCATCACCCCTTTGGGAGGGCCGGTGGTGCCGGAGGTGTAAATGATGGAGGCCAAGTCCTCGGCCTGAAGCCGCGGAAAGTCGCCCGCCGGCTCCTGCAGGAGCTCCGGGAAGAGCTGCACCTTTTTAAGGACCGGGCCGGGGCCGACAAGCACCACCCGATGCAAAAAAGGCAGGTTGGCAAGCTCTTCCAGCGGCCCCTGGCCGGAAGTAAACAGAACCCGGGCCCGGGTCTGCTTCAGCATATACTCAATCTGGCCCGGACGGGACTGGAGATCCAGAGGCACGGCCACCGCCCCGGCCATTAGCAGGCCGAAGTAGCAGATGGGCCACTCCGGGCGGTTCTCCAACATGATGGCCAGCCTATCGCCTTTCTTAACCCCCATTTTAAGCAGCCCGCCCGCCAGCCGCTGGCAGGCTTCGAAGATCTGACCATAAGTGAAGGTTTGCACCGAGTCGCCTTCCCGGGACAGGATGGCCACTTTCTCCGGCGCCCCCCGGACTATCTCCGCAAGCTTATGGGTCAAAGGGACATACATTATCCGGATTTCCGCCTTGAATCTGCTTTTGGCCTTGAATTGCCGCCTTAATTGATATTAACTGATCTGGTCTATAATTTCACCGGGCCTTTCGGCAAAATCCGGGGCTTTGCCGAATCGAATGCGGCGGGCACCGGACCACCGATTGGCAAGAGGCAGCCATGGCCAAAAAAGTAATTATCATGGGAGCCGCGGGCCGCGATTTCCACAACTTTCAGCTTTATTTCAAAGATAACCCGAGCTACCAGGTGGTGGCCTTTACCGCCGCCCAGATTCCCGCGATCCACGGCCGCGTCTTTCCTCCGGAGCTGGCCGGTGCCCTTTACCCGGAAGGCATCCCCGTTTACCCGGAAGAAGAGCTGGAAACGTTGATCCGTTCTCACACAGTTGACCTGGTGGTCTTTTCCTACAGCGATATTTCCCATGTGGAGGTAATGCACCGGGCTTCGCTGGTCATGGCGGCGGGGGCCGACTTCATGCTTCCCGGGCCCTCCGCACCATGCTCCAGTCCTCCAAGCCGGTGATTGCGGTGTGCGCGGTGCGCACCGGTTTCGGCAAGTCCCAAACGACCCGGAAAATCTGCCAAATCTTACAAAGCCTGGGGAAGAAGCCGGTAGTAGTGCGCCACCCCATGCCCTATGGCGATTTGCGCCGTCAGGTGGTGCAACGCTTCGCGGCTTTGGAGGATGTTACCTGGCAGCAGTTGACCATTGAAGAACGGGAAGAGTACGAGCCTCTGGTGGAACAAGGCATTGTGGTCTATGGCGGCGTGGATTATCGGCATATCCTGGCCCGGGCCGAACAGGAAGCCGATGTCATCGTGTGGGACGGGGGGAACAACGACACGCCCTTCTTTAAGCCGGACATACATGTGGTGCTCTTCGACCCTTTGCGGCCAGGGCATGAATTGCTGTATTTCGCCGGGGAGACCAACCTGCGGTTGGCCGACATCGCCATCCTCAACAAGGTGGACACCGCCAGTCCGGAAAAAATAGAGCAGGTCCGCCGAAACATCCGCAAATTTGCCCCTCGGGCCGACATCCTTCTGGCCACCTCACCGGTGCTGGTCAGCCGGCCCGAGCTTATCCGCGGGAAAACGGTGCTGGTGGTGGAAGACGGCCCCACCCTGACCCATGGGGAGATGCCTTATGGGGCGGGTTTCCTGGCCGCACAAAAATACGGGGCCGCCCGGGTGGTGGACCCGCGGCCCTTTGCCGTAGGCACCCTTAAGGAGGTCTTCCGCCAATACCCCCACATCGGACGGGTGCTGCCGGCCATGGGCTACAGCCCGGCCCAGATCCGGGACCTGGAAGCCACCATCAACCAAACCCCCTGTGACCTAGTTCTTTTCTCCACCCCCATTCAGCTCTCCCGTCTGCTGTCCCTTAACAAGCCCACCCTCCGGATCCGTTATGAATATCAGGATTACGGCAAACCGACCCTGGCAGAGGTGCTGGAGACCAGAATGGCCGCGACTTTTCGGTTTTAGCGCCCCTCAACGACCACTAAGACCCCTTTAAGGCAGGCAGTTTGGTGGCTTCTTTCTGACTCCCTTAGAAATTCCGTGGCCCGGCACTCAGTTCCCGCGCCAAAATCACCAGAAAATCCTGGACGTTGGTCAAAATACCCCGGGCGGCCAGAGAGCCTCGGTTGGCCAGTTTGTCCGCCGCAAACTCACTCATATCCACGATATAAAAATAGACCGGTCTCACCCGTCCGCCCGGCAGAACCCGATAAATCGGAGTAAGGTTGCCGGTGGCAATGCTGTGCAACTGGGTGGCCAGGGCCAAAACCGTGGTGGCCCGGCTGGCCAGGGCTCGCATGGCATCCTGGGCCTGCCGTACGTCGGTGATCACCTCAGGCAGCGGCCCGTCATCCCGGATGGAGCCGGCCAGCACATAGGGAACCTGTTTTTGCCACAGGGCATGCATGACCCCGTGTCGTATCAGGCCCGATTCCATGGCCCGAGCCATGGAGCCTGCCCTCCGGACCACATTGAGGGCGTCCAGATGGTGGTAATGCCCCCGGAAAGCCGGGCGTTTGGTATAAATCTCCTGACCCAAGGCGGTCTGAAAAAGAGCGGCTTCCAGATCATGGACCGCCAAGGCGTTGCCGGCCAGAAGCCCGTGCACATATCCCTGATGGATGAGGGAGACCAAGGCTTCCCGGGCATCCCGGTCAAAGACCGCGGCCGGTCCCACCACCCATAGGATGAAGCCGTGTTCCCTCTCAAAGGTCAAAAGTTCGTAAAGTTCGTCGTAATCAATGGAGAAGGCGGTTTCCCGGGAAAGCCGGGTGCGAAAGACAAATTTCTCGGAAACCGGCGCTGGCTGGGCAAAGGCCTCGGTGTGCACGAAGATGCCGTCTTCGCCGTTTTCGCCCCTTCCCAGGGCCACCTGTTCCCCGACCTCCAGGTGGCGGAATTCCTTGGCCTGTATAGACCCGGCGGCCGTGCGGAGCACCGTGCAATCCATGCGGGAATTTTCCAGCAACACCCAGCGGCCTTTCTGCAAGTGATAGTATTCCGGGAAAATGGTGGTGGCATGGTAATTTTCCGGAGCCACCCCGGCCTTGACCACCGGGGCAAAGGTCACCAGCGGGGCGTCCCTCAAAGGGGGGCGGCTGAAATCCGGCGGATTATAGGCTGGGAGGTGAAAAGCCATAGGGGGAACCTCCGGGGAAAGTTCGCCTCTCGGCGTCTGACAGTTTGGCCCGGCAGACTGCAGAAACGGGAACGGTTAGCCATTTTCACGGAAAAATATGAGTTCCGGAAAGGCCCTGCAGAGCCTGGGCCAGGCTTTCGGGCTGGGTGATCAGCACCCGTTTCCCGTCCTGGGACAAAAAATCCACCGCCGACTCAATCTTGGGGGCCATGCTGCCGGGGGCGAAATGACCCTCCTGCAGGTAGTGCCGCGCTTCGGCGCAGGTAAGCCGGGCCAACGGCCGTTGCCCAGGCTTCCCGTAATTCAGATAGACATATTCCACCGCAGTCAAAAAGATGAGCAGGTCGGCGGAGATTTCCCGGGCCAGGACCGCCGAGGCCCGATCCTTGTCAATGACGGCCTCCACTCCCACTAAATCGCCGTTGGGCAGCCGCACCACCGGCACCCCGCCGCCCCCGGCGGCAATGACGATGAACCCGCCTTCCAAAAGATAAGAGATGATGGCTTGTTCAATAATCGTCAGAGGTCGGGGGGATGGTACCACCCGGCGCCACCCCCGGCCGGCGTCCTCCAGGAGATGCCAGCCGCGCTCAATTCTCAGTTTCTCAGCTTCCTCCGCCGAATAGAAAGGGCCGATGGGTTTGTCCGGGGCTTGGAATGACGGGTCGTCCGGGGACACCTCCACTTGGGTGACCACCGTGATCACGCCCCGCTCCTTGCCCCGGCGGTGCAGTTCGTTAACCAGAGACTGCTGGATCAGAAACCCCAGGCCTCCCTCGGAGTCGGCGTCACAGATAAAGAGCGGCATCGGTGGAACCAGCTCCCGGGCACATTCCATCTGCAGCAGTAAATGCCCCACCATGGGGCCATTGCCATGAGTAATGACCGAGGCAAAGCCGGAAGTGACCAGATCCGCGGTTTGAGCCATGGCCTGGCGGAGGTGCCGGCGCTGCTCTTCCAGGGTGCCCCGTTCCCCTGGCAAAATCAAGGCATTGCCTCCCAAGGCAATCACCACTCGGGGATAGTAGGCCGCGTTTACAGGAATCATAAAATTGCTTCCATCCCTACTGGGGAAATATCTGCCGGCCGGGCAAACCCGGCGCACAAATTCAAAGGGAGAAAATTATTTATGATCAAAACCGGGGTCGGCGGCGGCCAAAATCATTTTATCAGGCCAGAGGCGCAAATGCTGTAAAGTTCCGACCATTCCCGGAAGTTGAACCCCCTTAGAGCTAAAGTTGGGTTTCTCTTGACGCCCGAAATTCTGCGGTTTATAAAAGGAAAACTTAACAAAGGCTTACGGCACCGGGGATCACTGGCAGCGTTGCTCCGCATTTCGAGATATTTGGCGGGTGACAGGCAGAAAACCTGATCCCCGAAGGCTGAGCTACAAGCCTTCCCGAGAAAGTATTTCTGAAAATTTAAAGGAGCCCTTGCAGAAAATGGATTTCTACAAAATTCACCTAAGCGAACGCGAAATGCCTCAGGAGTGGTATAACATCATCCCTGATCTGCCGGCCCCTCTACCTCCTTATCTGCATCCTGCCACCGGACAGCCGGTTACCCCTCAGGATCTGGCCCCAATTTTCCCCATGGGACTCATTCAGCAGGAACTCAGCCCGGAGCGCTATATTCCCATTCCTGATGAGGTCTTGCGTATTTATCAATTATGGCGTCCCAGTCCTTTGCACCGGGCCCGCAACCTGGAGGCGGCCCTGAAGACCCCGGCCCGCATCTATTATAAGAATGAGTCGGTCAGTCCGGCCGGGAGCCATAAGCCCAACACTGCGGTGGCCCAAGCCTATTACAACAAGGTAGAAGGCATCAGGCGGCTGACCACCGAAACCGGGGCAGGCCAGTGGGGCAGCGCCTTGGCCATGGCCTGCAACTTTTTCGGCCTGGAATGCACGGTTTACATGGTAAAGGTAAGCTACTACCAGAAGCCCTATCGGCGGTCATTGATGCACATCTGGGGGGCCGACGTCTATCCTTCCCCCACTGACCGGACTCAGGCGGGCCGCAACTTCCTGGCCCAAGATCCGGAAACTACCGGTAGCCTGGGCATGGCCATCTCTGAGGCGGTGGAGGATGCCGCCACCCATCCGGATACCAACTACTCTCTGGGAAGCGTCCTTAACCATGTCTTGCTCCACCAAACCATCGTGGGCTTGGAGACCAAAAAACAATTGTCCCTGGCTGGGGAAAAGCCGGACGTCCTCATCGGTTGTGTTGGGGGCGGCAGCAATTTCGCCGGGTTCTGTTTTCCTTTTGTGCCCGATAAGCTCAAGGGGGCGGACATTAGAATAATCGCGGTGGAGCCCACCGCCTGCCCCACTCTCACCAAAGGAACCTACACATATGATTTCGGGGACTCCACCGGGTTGACCCCCCTCATCATGATGTATACCCTGGGGCATTCCTTCGTGCCTTCGGGTATCCACGCCGGAGGCCTGCGTTATCACGGCGACGCTCCGTTGCTGTGCCTGCTGGTGCACGAGAAGGTCATCGAAGCCCGGGCTTACGCCCAGAACCCGGTTTTTGAGGCGGCCCGCCTGTTTGCTCAAACCGAGGGGATTATCCCGGCGCCGGAGACCGCTCACGCCATCAAAGCGGCGGTGGACGAAGCCTTGGTTTGCAAAGAAACCCGAAAAGAAAAGTGCATCGTTTTCAACTTTTCCGGTCACGGTCACTTCGACCTGGCTGCCTATGACGCTTATCTCTCCGGCACCCTGGAGGACATAGAGATAGAACCTGATGAAATGATCAGAAAAGCTTTGGCCAAACTGCCCAAGATCAAGACATAACCCCCGGTCCTGTCCTGATTTTTCCAAGGTTCTCAGGCAGGGCCGTCGAGAAGCGGTTCTCGGTCTGATCTGTCCGGGAATTTGGGAAAGGGGGCCGGTCGCGGTTTTCCGATATCGGGGTCTCTTTGAAAAGCCGAGGGGCGGAATATGATGTATTTATTCCGCCCCTTTTTTGCTCCAACTCTGGTCCGGGAATATTGCTTTCCCTTGGTTTTCCCCTAAAAAGCGTACCAGATTCTCACCCAGTTGCGAACGCCTTCGGGACGGTTCAGGGCGGCTATTTCAAACTGATTGATCACACAGAAACTGAACCGGCCATAGTCGTATTTGATCGCCGGACCGAGGGCGAATTCCCGGCCGTGGTAGCCGATTTTTACGCCGTCTTTGGTGTCTCCGGTAGTCTGGGTGTAGTAATAACCCGCCACTCCCAAGCGTAACTTGGGGGTTACCGCATAATCCACACAGTAATCAAAATGAAAGGCCTGACCCGAATGATAATGATCCCGCGCCCCGGTAATTGTCAGAGGGTCATCATTGCGAGTCGGAAAATCATACATCATCTTGACATTGACCCCCAGCCCCCATTTGGGCAGCCAGGCAAAGGCGATAATAGGTTCAAAAGTAAAATAATTACGTGACGGACTGGCCGGGTTATTGCGATTGTAGGATCCGGGAAACTGGATTTCGAAGGCCGCGGTCACATGAAACTCTCCGAAATGCCAGGCAAGGATGATGGGGTCGAAGGCGGTGTTGCCGAAACCGAAGCGCTGGTCATCGGCAATAACCAGCCCGGGAACCTTTGAGCTTAGGTCGGTATAGACCAGCGGCACTACCAGATGCGTCCCCCAATTGGCCCCCAAGATGTTAATTTTGCTGGAGTAAATGAAGCGCAAAGCCTCCACAAAAACAAAGGCCTTGGGATTTGGGGGACCTCCCCGGAATTGATCCGCCTTATAAAAAAGCCAGTAGTTCTGAAAATAAAATCCAGGGGGCGGAAAGGCCCCGGCAAAGAAGTTCTCAATGCCGTCGGGATAAGAAGTCAGCCCCAGTTCGGTTCCCGACGCCCCCCACGGCAACCCTAGCAACAGGATCAGCAATCCTGAAACAAGTAATTTTTTCATCTTGGCATCCCCCCTTAAATTTAACTATTTAAGCTATTCTATTTAATAGCCACCTCAAGCCCTTTTTTGTTTTGTCATGATATTGATTTGCTAAAACGCCATCTCTGTTTAGGAGGAGAACACCGTTGCCTCCGTTGCCCTCCAACCCGCCGGGCCAAATATCAATCCCGCTCCTTAGCCCCGTTACGCCGTAATTATTTGCCGTTGATTTGGTGGGCTGCAATTATTGAACCGGATCTTCTATCCTTCTCCCCACTAACTACTAATACTCTCGCAATGCCGATTTTCGAATAGTTCTCCATTCTTAGAATAGGGCGGATTTATCTGTCAAGAGAAAAGTGCCCGAAAGAAAAATTTTAATCACTTCGACTGCCTGGGCACTCCGGCCAAAAGAATTACGGGGCCTTCACCTTGATTCAAAAGGGGCTGGACCCATCTTTTGTGGCGAAATCTGCGGCAGCAGGTGGAGCTCCCGCGGCTAGAAAGAGCCGGAGCAGCCGGACTGAGCTTTTATGCGACTTTCCTTACGTTAGCAAGACACCTGCAGCTGTTACGGGGGGCGTCTCTCAAACAGGCGAAGGGGCCGGGAAACAGGGCCTTGAAGTCTTTTCGAATGCAGCAACCATGGCGATTTATTTTGCCTAAAAAAATCGTTCTAATCAAAAAAAATCTTTACATTTTGAAAAATAGTCCCTAATATGGATAGCCAAATGTCCTAAAACATACAAATTGCCAATTTCTTTAGCAAAGCAGTAGCCTTTGGAAGGCTAATCGCCGGCGAAAGGAGGTGTTGGCGGAAAGAACGGGCAGTATTGCAAGAGGTTGCTAAACCATAGCAAAAGGGGGAGGAAATTATGAGCTTGGTTATCGGAATACCGCTCCATAACGCCAGGCACCTATGGCGATGGAGCATATGGGGGATGGGGGTCCTCCTCAGTTTTCTGTGGGTGACGCCGGGGTGGACGGCGAGTCTGAAGGTGCGGGACCAGGAGGTGGTGCAGACGGTACGGCTGAAGGTGGGGCAGAGCAAGGTGCTCCGGACCCCCTTTGCCATCACCCGCATCTCGGTGGCCGACCCGGAGGTGGCCGACATCATTCTCACTTCTCCCCAGGAAATCTACATCAACGGTCTGGCCCCGGGGGTCACCAACCTGAGCCTGTGGGGCAAGGCCCGGTTCAGCAGCGCCCGGGTGACGGTGGAGGCCGACGTCACCCTGCTCAAGGAGAAGCTGGCCCAGGTGCTGCCGGGGGAGAAGATCGGGGTGCAGGCGGCGGACGAATCCCTGGTGCTCACCGGGGAGGTCTCCGGGCCGGTGGCCCAGCAGACCGCCCTGAGCCTGGCGGTCCCCTTTGTGGGGGGCAAGAAGGACCGGGTGATCAACCTCCTGCACGTGGGGGGCGTGCAGCAGGTGCTGCTGGCGGTGCGGGTGGCGGAGATCAACCGCAACGTGGCCAAGGACCTGGGGGTCAACTTTGCCATCATCGGGCCCAACAGCCTGGGGGTGAGCGCCATCGGTGGCCTGACCACCATCCAGAACCTCATCCTGGGCACCGGCGGGCCGGCGGGCAATTTGGGTCAGGCTGCTGCCCTGGTGCAGACCCTGAGCCCTTCCATCAACGCGGCGGCGGCCTTCACCACCGGGGAGTTCATGTGGAACCTGTTTTTCCGCATGCTGAAGCAGAACAACCTGGGGCGGGTGCTGGCGGAGCCCAACCTGGTGACCACCAGCGGCCAGGAGGCCAGCTTCCTGGCGGGGGGCGAGTTTCCGGTGCCGGTGCCCCAGCAGTTTCAGACCATCACCATTGAGTACAAGAAGTTCGGGGTGGGGCTGGTGTTCACCCCCACGGTGCTGGACGACGGCAAGATCGGCATGAAGGTGGCCCCGGAGGTCTCGGAGCCGGATCCCACCTTTTCCGTGGTCACGGTGGGGGGCATCACCGCGGTGGGCCTGCGGGTGCGGCGCCTGAGCTCCCACATTGAGGTCAAGGACGGCCAGACCTTTGCCATTGCCGGGTTGATTTCCGACCAGGTGCGGGCCTCGGTGGCCAAGTTCCCCATTCTGGGGAGCCTGCCGGTGCTGGGGCCGCTGTTCCGCTCCACCCAGTGGCAGAAGCAGGAAACGGAGCTGGTGGTGCTGTGCACCCCGTACCTGGTGAAGCCCATCCCGGCCCAGGCGGTGCGGCTGCCCACGGACAAATACCTTGATCCCAGCGACGTGGAGCTGTATCTGATGGGCTGTCTGGAGGGCCGGGGCCAGCCGGAGGCGGCGCCGGCGGGGCCGTCGTCCCTGCCGCCGGAGTTCGGCCGCCAGCCGGTGAAGTGAGGAGGTGAACCGCGATGAGACGGGAGCAAACTGTGAGTCTGAGGCGGATGGCGGCCCTGGCAGCCCTCTTAAGCCTGGCGCTGGTGGTCGGGGGCTGCTGCCCTCCCAGCGCCCTGCAGGCCGACTATGGCCGGTCGGTGACCAACAACCTGGCCCAGCAGGTGGTGAAACCCGCCGCCGGACAGGACACCGCCCCGGCCGCCGGGCTGGTCCCCGAAGCCGGGGTCAACCTGTACGGCAAATACGAAAAGACCTTCAAGGCCGAAGAAAAAGGCGCCGCCGTGCAGCTCATCACCACTAAGTAAAACGGCGGTGGGGATGGGGTAAAACAGGCAAATCGAAATCCCGTTCAAGTGGCCTTAGGCGCCACGCACACCACGGCATAGCGAGGGGGCACGGGGGTTGCATCAGGCTGACGGAAAACTGACGCCGGCCGGCAGGCTATCCTGATGCCCCCCTTCATTTTCACCACCCTCGTGGCCTTTCAGGATTTAAGGGGGAAATCCTTGTTAGAAAGCCAAATGCCGACGGAAGTTGGAGGAGGGGGAACATGCCGGGACACGGATTACATCAGAAAAAACCCGAAATCGGGCTGATTGGCCTGCAGAGCATAAAATTCAGCCTCCTGGGCCTGACTTGTTTGGCATTAATCATGTTTTTGGCCGGCTGCAATGTCCGCCAGTTTTTCGGGGCCGGGCCGACCGAGAAATTCTGGGCCGGGGTGAGGCCGGTGGAAGGCGAAACCGAGCGGTTACTGCGGAACTTTCGCTATCTCAAAGCCGCAGGTCGCACCCAGTTGGCTTTGAGGGAACTGGAGGAGGCCCATCAGCGAGACCCAAACAATATTAAAATTATTGATATCTTAGCTCAGTGCTATGAGGAGCTGGGTGCATGGGACCGGGCTGAGGAACTCTATCTGTCAGCCCTAGCCAAAGATAAAGATAACCCGGCCTTGGCCAACAACCTTTGTTTTTCCTATTACCAGGCCGGCCGTTACGATAAGGCCGAAACCTGCTTACGCGAACTCCTCAACCGTCATCCGCAAAATGCCACGGTGAGAAATAACCTGGGGCTCCTGCTGGCCAAAACCGGACGGCAGGATGAAGCCTTTCGCCTCTGGCGGGAAAAAGAAGGCGAAGCCCGGGCCCGGGATTTGCTCCACCAGGCCTTGGCGGCCTTGGGCCAGTCCCCCGCGATGGACGTTTCCCAGCAAGCCGGACCGGATCTGGGCAAAGGCCCCGGTGCGGCTGCTATTTCTTCGGTGCCGTCCATCGCCTCGTCAACTCCGCAGAAGCCCGATACGTCAGGGGCATTGAGGCCGCGGGACCAAGGCGCTCCTGCCTCCGCCACGGCCTCAACCCCGAAGGTGACTTCGGAAAGGGCAGAGGCTCAAAAACTTCCGGAGACGGCCCCAAAAAGAAGGGATGAGGTTAAAATAGCTACGCCCGCCAAACCAGCGGGGCCGAAAGCCGCATCAAAGGAAGGTTCTCATTTCTGGACTGTCCCTGTCGCCGGTGGAACCGGGGAGACGGTCAAAAACGCTCCGGTCGCTACAAAAATAAGCCAACCGACCGGCCCGGTTCAGCCCGCCCCGAAAAAAGCGGTGATTGCCGCGGCGTCGCCATCCCGGAGTTCGCCTCCTGCCCCCTCCCCTTCCGGTACCGGGAAAACGGCGTTGGCGGCCAAGGGCGGGGCTCAAGTTCGACAGCAAGGATCAGCCGCGGCAAAAGAAAAACCCCGGCCGGAAGGACAAATGGCCAAGCAGCCGGATGAAGCAATGCCGGTGCCGGCCAAGTCAGAATCCCGGGGTTTCCTGACCGCGCCGGAACTACTCCACACCCGCATTGAAATCCGGAACGGCAACGGGGTCAAGGGCATAGCCGCCCTCCACCGCACCTGGCTCACCTTGGAAGGCTTCACTGTCGTTGCCATCGGCAATCATATTGATTTCGGCTTGACCGAAACGGTCATCCGATATCAACCCGGCGCGGAACGCGTGGCCCGGACCCTGAAGAAAGAATTCTTCCCCACGGCGGATATCCGGTTAAATGAAAGGCTGGGGAAAGACGCAGATGTCCAGATCCTTCTGGGTCAGGATCAGAAATCCCGGATGGCGGACATCGCCGCCCGGATTGCTTACCTGGACCTCAAGGCGCAGGTGGCCTCGGTTCTGAGGTCTTCCGACCAGTCTCAGGCAGTCTCATCAGGCCCGGCTCCCACCAACCTGCCTGAACCGGGGGCCACGCCGGTTCGGAAGAAAACCTCCGAAGGGCTGCCGGTCCCCGCCGCCAAACCAAACCTTCAGCCTGAAAATATAAAAATAACAAGTCTGACCGCCGAAGAACTGAAGAGCACGAAAATCGAGCTGCGCAACGGTAACGGGGTGCAGGACCAGGCCCGGCGGTTTCGCTCCGAACTGGAACTCCAAGGGTTCAACGTGGTGCGCATCAAAAACCACTTTGATTTTGGCAAAGAACAAACCACCGTCTTTTATCGGCCAGGGACCCGGCGCGTGGCCCAAACCTTGAATCAACGGTTTTTCAAGCAGGCCCGGCTGGAAGAGGCCCCGGAATTGCCGCAGGAGGTTGACGTCAAGATCATTCTCGGGCATGATCTCAAGCGCCCTGCCGATCGCCTGGCCCGCCTAACCAGATAAAAACAGGCCGGAAGATCCGAAATCCGGGCCTGCCGGCCTGTTGAACTGCCTGGACTTTCCCTCCTGGCTGGGTCACGGTGGTCCTTATCGCCTTTCTCCACAAACCCCGCACCGCCGGCAGACGTCGGGCTGGCAGGGGGGCGACTCTTTGCCCTCCAGGGCCAGTTGGTACTCTTCCCACAAGAATTGCTTATCGATCCCGTGATCGATGAAGTCCCACGGGAATAGTTCGTCCTTTTCCCGTTCCCGGTAGACGAAGAAATCCGGATTGACCGGGCTTTTCCGTAATGCTTCGGTCCAGCCCTCCCGATGGGCGGTAAGCATCATTTTGCCCACCCGCCGGTCACCCCGGGCCAAAAGCGCCTGGATGTAGGCCCACTTGGGCAGGTCGACATTCACCCGCACTTCCTTGATTCCTCTGAGTTCCCGGCGTACCAGTTTCTGGCGCTTCTTGAGTTCCTCCACTTCCATAAAGGGGACCCATTGAAAAGGGGTGAAAGGTTTGGGCACGAAAGAAGAGAGGCTTAAAGTGATCTGGGAGAGCTTCCTTTTCCCTTGACTTTCTTTCACGACGCGGTGTTGCAGGTACTTTACCAGGCGGCCGATCTCCTCCACTTCCGCCTCGGTCTCCGTGGGCAACCCCACCATGAAGTAAAGACGCAGGTGCGTTATGCCGGCCAAGGCCGCAGCCACCGCCGCCCGGGCCAAATCCTCTGCGGTCAGGTGCTTGTTCAGCACTTTGCGCAGCCGTTCGCTCCCGGCATCGGGAGCCAAGGTCACAGTTTTGACCTTGCCTTGCGCCAACAGGGTGAAAAGCTCTTCGTCGACGGAGTCGGCCCGTAGCGAACTTATGCCCAGATCTCCGCCCCACTCCAACACTTTGCGGCAGATTTGCTTGATTTCGGGGTGATCCGAAACGGCCGTGCTCACCAAGCCGATCTTTCGGCTTATCTCCAGGCCCTGCTGGATTTGATGGAGAAGCTGCTCTGCCGGGCGCGCCCGCGGCGGTCGGTAGACAAACCCTGCGGCGCAGAACCGACAACCCCGGGGGCAGCCCCGGCCCAACTCCACCAGAAACATCTCGCCCCATTCACTTCGGGGGGCCAGGATCTGGCTATGACTGGGATGATGCAGAAGGTCCCGAACGTGGAGAGCCCTGACCTTGGCCGGAAACCCCGCCTTGGGGGCAAATTCCGCCAAAGTGCCGTCCTCCCCGTAAAGAGGTTGGTAGCCTGCGGGCACATAGGCTCCGGGAATAGTTTGGACCAGGTCCAGGAGCATATGAACCCGGTCCTTTTTGGCCATATTTTCAGCCACATACTCAAAGAAAGGGACACCCCCGATCTCTCCTTCGCCCAGAAGAAAAGCGTCCACGAAAGGCGCCAGGGGTTCCGGGTTCAAAAAAGTGGCAACTCCGCCGGCCAGGATCAAAGGCTCCTCCGCCCCCCGTTCGACGGCCAGCAAAGGGATGCCAGACTGCGCCAGGATGTCCAAAACCCTCGGGTAGTCCGGCTCAAAGGAAATGGAAAACGCCACCGCCCCGAAATCCTTAAGCGGGCGCTGGGACTCCAGGGTCAGAATAGGAGTACGGGTGCGCACATACTCCGGCCACTCCGCGGCATCGGGCAGAAAAGCCCGTTCGCACACCAGACCGGGCGTATCGTTCAGCAGGCGGTAAAGGCTCTGAAACCCCAGGTTTCCCATGGCTACCGGATAAATGTTGGGATAAACCAAGGCTATGGGAAAGCTGGCCCCCCACTCCCGCACCACCGCCCCTTTTTCCTGGGAAAGGAGCCTTTTAAGCCGGGCCTTGAGCTTGGCAGACATAGGAACCGCGACCCCTTGTTAATCATATTGCACAGGCGTCGGTTAAAGCAACCGTAAGAAAAAAGCCCGGAGAAAATCCGGGCTTTTGGGGGCTGCAAGTTTGTCAGGGAAATTCTCAGGAAGTGCGGTATTTGTCGGTAAAAAACAGGTAATTCCGCTTGTCGGTCCGCAAAATCTCAAAGGTTTGGGAGCCTTTCTCGCCCTCCTTGCTAGTGTACTCAATGGTAAAAACTAGGATGGCATTGGCGGGCCGGATCACCGGCCTTATGGTGCATCGGTCGATATGATAGGCCTTATCCTTAAAATAGCCTTCGTACTCCAGTAGGGTGTACAGAAGTTCGCCGTACACATTGTCCAGAATACCCGAGAACCGGTGCGTGTAGCTCTTGGTCGGTTCAGGCACTTCCGAAACCGGCAACTCCTCCAGCGGCGCTCTCAGATCCGGATAATCGGTAAAAGAGTGGCCCGACCAGATCTTCTCAGGCCCGAAATACTTTTCGCTGAATTCCTGTTCCAGCTTTACCGCTTCCATTTCGCGTGCCTCCGGTTCGGTGGGGAAAAATTATGTGCTTACCATAATAAAAAAAGGCCGGCTTTGTCAATCGGCCTTGAGAAAAATTTCGCGAATTCAATCTTCCGGGATAAAAAAAGCCCGGCCGTCGGCGGGCCGGGCGGAAAAATCAATTCCGGCGGCGTCCTACTCTCCCACGCAGTCCCCCGCGTAGTACCATCGGCGTTGCCGGGCTTAACTTCCGAGTTCGGGATGGGATCGGGTGTTGCCCCGGCGCTATGGCCACCGGAAATCTTAAAAGCAGATTTTGGCTGAAGAACAAGGGAACGGAAGAGATAAGCCTTATGAGTTTCCGAAGGCAAGGGAGAAGAGGTCAAGCCGCACGGCCGATTAGTACCAGTCGGCTGAACGCATTGCTGCGCTTACACCTCTGGCCTATCAACCTCGTAATCTACGAGGGGCCTTTAGGGGCCTAATGCCCGGGAGATCTTATCTTGGGGAGGGCTTCCCGCTTAGATGCTTTCAGCGGTTATCCCGGCCGAACATAGCTACCCGGCGCTGCGCCTGGCGGCACAACCGGAACACTAGAGGTTCGTCCATCCCGGTCCTCTCGTACTAGGGACAGCTCCCCGCAAATCTCCTGCGCCCGCAACAGATAGGGACCAAACTGTCTCACGACGTTTTAAACCCAGCTCACGTA
>Ga0078972_1004632_pt1 | contig 36976 bp, 35 predicted proteins | sample YelNatPaOPGAMG01_FD_67568 | JGI IMG/M metagenome (GOLD analysis project Ga0078972, IMG submission 67568) | Hot spring thermophilic microbial communities from Obsidian Pool, Yellowstone National Park, USA - OP-RAMG-01 (SPADES assembly) (version 2) | ecosystem: Environmental > Aquatic > Thermal...
TCGTCTGTCGACTCTTGATTCTTGCTTTTCGCGAGAACCCGGCGAGCCCGGGCGGGAAGAAAAGGGGCCCGGCCTTGGGGGGGCTTTGGGTTTTAGATTAAACCGCAAGAAAACCCCCCCCGGCCCTCCCCCAAAAAACTACCTCCTTCCCAATTCCTTGAGCCGCGCCCACACGCGAGCGGCCAGTTCCAGGGCAGGACCTTCCCAGATCTGGGATTCACCCCGGGGGGGTGGGGGAAAGACCTTCACCACCTGGGTAAAGGAGCCCTTAAGACCCACCTTCTCGGCGGGGAGACCCAGGTCATTTAGACCCCATACTGGGATGGCCTCCTTTTTGGCCTTAAGTTTGGCCTTAAAGGAGGGCACCCGGGGTTCGTTGATTTCCTTGACCACAGAGATGACCGCAGGCAGCTCCACCGCCACCGCGTCGTAGCCGTGGTCCAGGAGGCGCTCCACTTCCAGGGTGCGCTCCGCGGTGAAGGTGAGCTTCCGGGCCCAGGCCACATAAGGGAAGCCTAAGATGGTGGCCAGCATGGGGCCCACCTGGGCGGTGTCCCCGTCAATGGCCTGCTTGCCGGTGAAAACCAGGTCGGCGCCGCCTAATTTCTCAATGGCTTTGGCGAGGGTAAGGGCTGTGGCCCAAGTGTCAGCGCCGGCAAAGGCCTGATCTGAGATGAGCACAGCTTTATCTCCCCCATAGCCCAAGGCTTCCCTTAGGGCCTCCTCGGCCTGAGGCGGGCCCATGGAAATAAGGGTCACCGTGCCCCCCCGGGCGTCTTTCACCCGCAGGCCCTCCTCCAGGGCATACAAATCAAAAGGGTTGATGATGGACCTGACCCCTTCCCGCCGGATGGTGAAGGTCTGCGGATCCAGGCGCACATCCTGGGTTTCGGGGACCTGCTTTATGCAGACGATGATATTCATTGATTGGCTTAGACAGCTGAAGACCGCAGCCGCCCTAAGAAAATAAAACTATTTTTATTTCTTCCTGGAATACTCCTTATTCAGGGCCAACCCGATGATGTTGCGCATGATCTGGTTGGTGCCCTCGTAGATCTGCAGGATCTTGGCGTCCCGCATCATCTTTTCCACCGGGTATTCCCGCATGTAGCCGTGGCCCCCCATGACCTGCACCGCGTCCACCGTCACCTGCATAGCCATGTCGGTGGGGAAGAGCTTGGCCATGGCCGCTTCCTTGGTGAAGTCCTTGGCCCCGGAATCAATGTAGCGGGCCACCGCATAGACCAGGGCCCGGGCAGCCTCGAGGCGCGTGGCCATGTCCGCCAGCATGTGCTGCACCGCCTGGAAGGCGATGATTGGTTGGCCGAACTGGTGGCGCTCCTTGGCAAAAAGAGCGGCCTCGTCCAGGGCGGCTTGGGCCAGGCCCACGGCCAGGGCGCCGGCCCCGGGACGGGCGTGGTCCAGGGTGCGCATGGTGATGATGAACCCCAGGCCCTCCCGGCCCAGGAGGCGGTCCTGGGGAATTCGGACATCGGCGAGCACCACCTCCCGGGTGACCGAGGCCCGGATGCCCATTTTCTTTTCGGCCTTGCCGAAACTTACTCCGGGGTCCCCCTTTTCCACGATAAAGGCGCTGGCCCCCCGGGCCCCTTTGGCCTTGTCGGTGAGGGCGATGACCACGTATATTTCGGCCTCGCCGGCGTTGGTGATCCACTGCTTGGTGCCGTTCAGCACATAGTGGTCGCCGTCTTTGACCGCGGTGGCCTGGATGGCGCCGGCATCACTCCCGGCCTGGGCCTCGGTCAAGGCAAAGGCCGCCAGCACCTCACCTTTGGCTAGGGGCGGGAGATATTTTTGTTTCTGGGCCTCACTGCCATAAAGCAGGAGAGGATAAGCCCCGAGGAAGCTGGCGGCATAGGTGGTGGCCACCCCCACGCAGCCCTCCGCCAAGGCCTCCAGCACCAGGACGTTCTCCAGGCATCCCAGTCCCAGGCCGCCATAGGCCTCCGGGATGATGGTGCCGCAGAGGTCCGCCTGGGCCAGGTCCCGGATGATGTCCCAGGGGAAACGCTCCTCTTCGTCCAAAACAGCCCTGACCGGCTTGATGCGCTCCTGGGTGACCTGCCGGGCCAGATCCCGGAGCAGCCGCTGCTCTTCCGTCAACAAGTAGTCCATGTTCACCCCGAAACGGTGTGCTGAGGGGAGGGGTTGGGACCGGTGTCCCTGAACACATTCCCTCAAAAAACCTTGATAACTATTACTCCACCGCCTCCGGAATAACCAGGCGGCCTTTATAAAAGCCGCAGTTGGGGCAGGCCCGGTGGGGCAAACGGGGTTCCTGGCATTTGGGGCAGACGGACAAGTTGGGCAGGGTGAGGCGGTAGTGGGACCGCCGGTTGTTCCGTCGGGAAATGGAATGTCGGCGTTTGGGCAGGGCCACGGCAGTTCTCCTTCAGGTTTTGGGCTTTTTTACTTGGGCAAACGGGGAAGAGGTTTGGTGGAGGGTACAGCGGCAGGGTTCCTGGTTCAAATCGGCCCCGCAGCCCGGACAGATGCCCTTACAGGTCTCCCGGCACAGGGGCTTTAAGGGAAACTGGAGCAGCACCTGTTCTTTAAGGAGGCGTTCCAGGTCCACCACCTCTCCTTCATAAAAGTCCAGATCCAGATCCTCCGGGGTAAGCTCCAGGTCCTTGTCGTTAACAAAGACGGGACCGGGGGCCAAAAGCAGGTCGAAATCAACCGTGACCGGATAAGAAAAAGGGGTCAGGCAGCGGCCGCAGCTCAGGGTAATGGAGCCGCCAAGATGGCCGCGGACCAGAATATCATGGCCATGACGCTCCAGATGGACCTGGACTTCAAGGGAACCGGGACCGGCGAACTCCAGACCGGGGTCTTGCGTCTGCCAGCGGGCAAACCAGGACTCCTCCAAATGAAACTGGAAGTCAGCCCCGCTCTCGGAGAGCCGGGCGATATTAATCAACAAGGCCGGATCCGGCATAAATCCCCGCTTGCCACAAATATCCTAAAACTTCAAAATTTTAACCGATGCTAGATGTATGTCAAGAGCGCGGCCGGTGGAAAACGCCAGGGGGAAGTGAAGAAAGATGATAATTGAAATTGCTTCTCAATAAAAATAAGATAAAATTTAGTAAAACGGGAAAGGAGGATAAGGCTGACCTGCCTATAAACCCTATGGTTATCGCTTTCATCGGACAGCCCAACTGCGGCAAAAGCACCATTTTTAACTATTTTTCCGGATATAAGGCCATGGTCTCCAACTTCCCCGGCACCACGGTGAAATTTACCACCAGCCGGGTGGTGTTCCGGGACGAAGAGCTCACCTGCGTGGACCTGCCCGGAGTTTATTCCCTGACCTCCACCGACCAGGCCGAACTTGAATCCAGAAATTATCTCCTCAAGAAGGAGGTGGATGTTATTGTCAACGTCGTGGACGCCTCCCTGCTCTCCCGCAGTCTGGAATTGACCCTGGAGCTCATGAGCCTGGAGCGTCCCTTGGTAGTGGCCCTGAACATGATGGACGAGGCCCACCGCAAAGGCGTGCGCATTAACACCTTCAAACTGGCCGAGCTTTTGGGGGTGCCGGTGGTTCCCACCATCGGCAGCCGGGGAATCGGACTGACTGACCTTCTGGAGGCAGCAGTACATGCCGGTCAGAGCCGGGTCTCTCCGGCCCAGGTAATTTTCAGTCGGGATGTGGAAATGGAGATCGCCGAACTCAGTGATCACCTGGACATCCGCCTGGCCCAGGACATGGGCCTGCCGTTCCGTTTTTTTCTGGTGAAACTCCTGGAAGATGATCCCCACCTGCTGGCAGAAATGGAGCGGCGTGACGCCGCCATTTTGCCCCTGGTGCGGAATCACCAGAAAATTCTTTCCCAGAGCCATGGCCGGCCCGCTGAGCTGGTCATTGCCTCCGAGCGCCACAGTCTGGCCATGAACCTCTTCGAGCAGGTGGCCAAAGTTACACCGGCCAGCAAACCTGACTGGCGGGACCGCCTGGACCGGGTGGTTACCCATAAATTCTGGGGCTATCTGGTCCTGGTGGGCATTATGGGGTTTTTCTTCCAGGCGGTTTTTCGCCTGGGCCAGTACGGCGAAGAGTTTTTCCTGTCCTATCTTGAGCTATCCCAAAAAATGGTGGCCGGTTGGCTGGGAGCCGATACCTTAGGTTATCAGCTTGTGGGGGAAGGTTTGGTCATGGGGATTTTCGGGGGGGTGGCCATTGTACTGCCCTATCTGTTGCCCTTTCTCCTGGGGCTGGCCCTCCTGGAGGACAGCGGTTACCTGCCCCGGGTGGCCTTTCTCCTGGACAACTTCATGCATCGTCTGGGACTGCACGGCAAATCCATCATCCCTTTCATCCTGGGATATGGCTGCAGTGTGCCGGCGGTCATGGCCACCCGCATTCTGGAAAGCCCCCGGGACCGGTTGGTGGTGGCCTTGTTGGCTATCCTCATCCCCTGCTCGGCCCGTTCTGTGGTCATTTTCGCGCTGGTGGCCTATGCCATCGGACCCTATTGGGCCTTGGCGGTCTATTTTTTCAACCTGGTGGTCATTGCGGTCCTGGGCCGTCTGTCCACCTGGTTTCTGCCGGAGATCTCCCCGGGATTGATCATGGAGATCCCGGAATACCGCCGGCCCACCTTTCAGAATGTGTTTCATAAGACCTGGCGTAGTCTCAAGGACTTTGTAATGGTGGCTTGGCCCATCCTCATTGTGGGAAGCGTAGCCCTGAGCCTTCTCAAATTTTATGGACTGGATCAATTTGTGAACCGGGGTCTGGGTCCCTTGACCTCCTGGCTGGGACTGCCGGCGGCGGTGGGCACTACCCTGATTTTTGGCATCATGCGGAAGGAATTGTCTCTCGTGATGCTAAATGAGGCCCTGGGCACCACCCAGGTGCAGACCGTACTTACCCAGACCCAGCTTCTCACTTTTACCATTTTTTTGCTCTTTTACATTCCCTGTGCTTCCACGGTGGCGGCCCTGAGCCGGGAGGTGGGCTGGCGCGGGGCGTTTTTGGCGGTAGTGGCCTCCCTTTCCTTGGCCTTGGCCCTTGGCATAATAACCAGGATTCTGGGGGGATTGATTCTTTAGTTTTGCGGGGTTCGACCCGATAAAAAGGCAGAATGGACGCGCAGGGATCGGATCGCCGCCGTCGCAGCCGGGTGCCGGTTAAACTCACGGTCACGGTCAGATGTGAAGGGGAGGAGGTTGTGGTGAAAAGCCGCAACCTCAGCTTCAAAGGTCTGGCTTGCGAACCGGACGGGCGCTTGCCAAAAAACGCCTGTTGCGAGGTGATCCTGCGCCTGGCCCCGGATATTGAGGCAGTTATCCGGGGCCGGGTGGTGCGGACTACTAATAGGGAGACGGCCATTGATTTCACGGCCATGGATCCGGAATCTTTCTCCCACCTGAGAAAAATTGTGGAATACCACGCGCCCCAGCCCGAAATCCTGCTAGGGGAATTGGCGCAGCCTGCCTTCCCCCTTTCCCGTCCCCGGATCCTGGAGTTCCCCCGGAAACGGCGTTCCTGAGACTCATCTAGCGGCTTTTGTGGATTTGCCCATATTTGAATAATATTACTGTTCCCCTTGGTTTATTCCCGGAACCCAGGTAACATTACTTGGCGGGAAACCGCGGTCAACCAGAAAGGGATTCCAGGAAACCATCGGGGGCCCGCTTTGGCCTGGCACTTTCTCAAGATACTTTTTTAAGGAACGGACGCCATGTCTGCGGAGCGGGGAAAAAGCTAAATCTGTTGACCACTTAAATAGGTTGCCCTTCCTTTAACCCCAGGTATTTGCCAAAAGAATGTCGGAAAAGTTTTCTCCTGAAACCTCCAGGGGGCACGAAGAGCCGGTTTGGAAGGCGGCGGCCGCGTTTGTCCCTCCCCAATGGATTCGGAGCATCTTTCCCTATGGAAAGGGGAATGTCAACGATACCTATCTGGTGACTCTAAGCCGGGCAACAAGGGCGGAATCCTCAGGTTCATCGAGTGGGGAGATTGCCGGAAACAGGTTTATCTTGCAGCGTCTAAGTCCTGCGGTATTTCAGCAGCCGGACCTGGTTATGGCCAACCTGGGGGTGGTGACGGAACATGTGGCCGGGCGTCTCAAGGACCTTCCCCTGCCCCCGGGCCGGCGCTTTGAACTTCCCCGGATAGTGAGGACCCTTAAGGGGCAGGATTGCCTGAGGGACGACCAGGGATTCTGCTGGCGGGCCCTAAGCTTTATTGACGGCGCCGAGACCTTCGACCACATAAAAGATGAGGGGCATGCCCGGGAGGTGGGCTGGGCTTTGGGACTGTTTCACCGGCTCCTAAGCGACCTCCCTCCGGAGCGTCTGGCCGATACCCTGCCCGGATTCCATGAAACCCCCCGATACCTCAGACAATATGAAGTGGCCCTGGCCGGCGACGGCTTCCGGCAGAGCCCGGAAGTGGCCTTTTGTATGAGGTTCGTGGAGGAACGGCGCAGATGGGCCGGGGTCCTGGAAGAGGCCAAGTCACGGGGGGAACTGGTGGTCCGTCCCATCCACGGCGACCCCAAGGTCAACAACTTTTTGCTGGACCGGAAAACTGGAAGGGCCGTGGCCATGGTGGACCTGGATACGGTTAAACCGGGTCTAACCCATTATGACCTGGGGGATTGCCTCCGTTCCGGGTGCAATCCAATGGGGGAGGAAACCCCGGATTGGGAAAAGGTAAGCTTTGAACCGGAATTGGCCCGGGCCCTCCTTTCCGGCTACCTCATTTATGCCCGGGACTTTTTAACCGACCAGGATTTCCTTTATTTTTATGCGGCCGTGAGACTGATGGCCTTTGAGCTGGGGCTTCGATTTTTCACCGATTATCTGGCGGGAAACGTCTATTTCAAGGTGGCCTGGCGGGAACACAATCTCCTTCGGGCCCTGGTGCAGTTCAAACTCACCTTGAGCATTGAGGCCCAGGCTGAGGTTTTACAGGGCATTATCAGGGAGATGCGCCAGGGAGCTGCCTGAAGGTGAATTGGTTGAGGCTACAGCTATAGGTGAGAAAGGGGCGATTATTCCCTAAGAGTTGGGAGGAAAGCCGGCTACTTGGGGTTTGCCTGACTTTCCTGAGCCAGGCGTTCCAGATCCCAATTGGGAGTATAAAACTGGAGTCCCTGGTGGTAACGCCCTGGGGGCGTGAATATGGGGCGCATCCACACCACTCGGCCGGAAAGGACCAGCTCCTTATCACCCGCCGGTAAAAGTACAGTGAATTCCACGGGGCAATTGGGGGAAAGGCCCTTTGTGGTCTCCAGGCGCGCCCCCAGGGTACTGATGTCCACCACCCAGGAGTCCTTGACGGCCAGGCCGTTGATAGTCTTGACCGGCCAGCGCACGGGATAGCGTTGGGCTCGGCGGGGGATCCGTTTAGGAGGGGCCTGGGGTTTCAGGGAAACAAGACGCATGGTCTCCATCTCCCGTTTCGCTCAAATCATGATAATGGCAGTTTCTCACAGCTTGCCTTGGCGGGCCCACAGGTCCAGGTTCCAAAAAACCTGGTAAAACTTGAGCCCCAGGCGGAAGCAACCCGGCCTGCCGATCAGGGGTTTGATCCATTTTACCTGGCCGGCCAGGCGGGTGTCTTTGTCCTCCCAAGGGAAGCGCACCACCATTTCTACACTCGAACCCAGGGCTAGAAACTTGGGACTTTCCACCTGGGCCCCCAGGGAACTGATGTCCACCAGATAAGAATCCGGCGCGGACTGGCCATTTAATTCGTGCAGGGATAGCCGAGTCGGAAAACGTTGGGCTTTGCGGTCCACCCGCCTTTTCATCCCCCGGGTTTTTGTCCTCCTGAAGCTTTTTATTATTTATCGGCAATTAGGCAAAATTCCTGAATAGTTGCAAAAGAAGAATGGAGGCAGGGTTTTCTCCCGCCCCACCCTCTGGCCTGATATTTTCCATTGACGGAGAGGGTGGTTAGTGATATGAAAGGCATACGAGAAAAAAATCACAAGGAAGGAGACTTTTCCCATGGCCGCCAAATTGATCAAAGGGGCCGAAGTCGCCGCCCAGATCCGTGAAGAGCTTAAAAAGGAAGTGGAAGAATTAAAGGCCAAATACAATATCACCCCTGGGCTTGTCACCATATTGGTGGGGGAAGACCCTGCCTCGGTGAGTTATGTTACCGCCAAACAGAAGACCTCCCATGAGCTGGGCTTTTACTCGGTGCAGGACAATCAGGACGCCTCCATCTCGGAAGACGAGCTCTTGAAGCTGATTGACAAATACAATAAGGATCCCAAAATCCATGGCATCCTGGTACAGCTTCCTTTGCCTAAACATATAGACAGCAACAAGATCCTCTACGCCATTGACCCCAACAAGGACGTGGACGCCTTCCATCCCGTAAATGTGGGTCGCATCCTCATCGGCAATTACGCCTTTTTGCCCTGCACGCCGGCGGGCTGTCAGGAGCTCATCGTGCGTTCCTATGGAGATCCCAAGGGCAAGGAAGTGGTGGTGGTAGGCCGCTCCAACATAGTGGGCAAGCCCATGGTGGCCATCATGATTCAAAAGAGGGAAGGGGCCAACGCCACCGTGACCTGCGTCCACACCGGCACCCCCAAAGACAAGCTGATCGAGCACTGCCGCCGGGCCGACATCCTCATCGTGGCCGCCGGAGTGCCCAAGTACGTCCAGGGCGACTGGGTGAAAGAAGGAGCCTGTGTTATTGACGTGGGTGTCAACCGCATCGGCATCAGCGAAAAAACCGGCAAGGCCATTTTATGCGGGGACGTGGACTTCGACGCAGTGTCCCAGAGGGCTTCCTATATCACCCCGGTACCGGGTGGGGTAGGGCCCATGACCATCACCATGCTCATGAAAAATACCGTTATGGCTGCCAAACTGGCCGCCGGGCTGATCAAAATTTAGGGCTGACCTGAAATAAATGAAAGGGCCGGAAGGTCGTCCCTTCCGGCCTTTTTTTGCTTCGCCGAGCCTGGAAAAAATGATAACTTACGGGCCGGTTAAGATTAACTCCCCCCACCTTTTTGGATTTTCGGATTCCCTGACCAGTGTCCAGGCTTTCCCTTTATGGGGTTTTCGCCTCAGGCCACCTTCACCGCCAAGGCGATGCCATCCCGCTCCGGGGAATGGGCCGGGAGAAAACAAAGCAGTGGCGCCACCCGCCACTCTGGGCGCCGGAAGATCTCCCGGTTGAAGTCCCGGGCCCCGGCAAAGCCCACATTGTCGGCCACCAACAGGCCCCCCGTCCTAAGGAGCCGTTGGCATTCGGGCAAGGCCGGCAGATAGCCTTCCTTGTCAATGTCCAGGAAGATAAAGTCAAAGGGCCCGGACATGGCGGCCATCAAAGAGAGGGCCTCCCCCTGACGCACTTCCACCCTGTCAGCCACCCCGGCCTGAGCCAGGTTTCTCCTGGCCCGGGCGACCATGACCGGGTCGGACTCCAGGGTAACCACCCGACCCCCCACAGGTTCACAGGCCCGGGCCAGGTAAATGGCAGAGTAGCCGGTAGCCGTGCCCAGCTCCAGGAGGTTTTGGGCCTGACAGGCCCTGGCCAATATAAACAGAAGTTCTCCCACCAGAGGACCCACAATGGGGATCCCCTCTATCCGGGCCTCAGTTTCCAGATTTTTAAGAATTTCATCCCGGGGGGGAAGGAATTCCCGAAAATAGGCCTCCAGGTCTCCAATCATGGCAACCATAAACTCGTCCTTCCAGCAACTCGATTTATTTGAGCCATCCGGTTTTGATTAATTATGACAGATTATTTTCCCCTATTTCCCCCAAATAAACAGGATTTGTCAGAGGAGCATCGCCATAAGGAGGGGCAACGGTGATAGTTGGCAGATTTCCTTTTGATATAAATGCGCTATAATTTACGATTAGAGAGAAAGACTTTGCCTTCCACCTTTGATCGTCTCAAAGATTGGCTGACCCGGAGGCGCCAAGGCGTCCCTCCCCGGCATTTTACGCCGCCGGCCGGCCTGCTGGAACGTTACCGGCACTACAAAAGACTTCTGGCCGCCAACAGCGCCATTCTCGCCATATTGGCCGACCTCCAACACAAACGGGACGAAGAGTACCTCTTTGACATGGCCTATTTGCGGGGGGCGGTGAATCGGTTGGAACGGGAGGTGGAGACCCTGGTGGACGCCCTGATCTCCCTGTCGGGGGGAGGCTACCGGGGCCTGGAGACTGCCCGTCAGAAGATCGCCGCCCGGCTCCGGGCCGAACTTACCCCCCCGGAAATCACCCCGGAGCCCCTGACCCTCCCTTTGGCTCAAGTGAAGGCTGGGGCCTTTTACGGAGGGAAGGCCGAGAAACTGGGAGAGTTGGTCCGTAAAGGGTTTCCGGTACCCCGGGGCTTTGCCGTAAGTGCTTATGCCCAAAGGCTTTATTTCCAGGACTCGGGCTTGGAGAACCACATCCGGGAAGCCGTTAATCAAGCGGACATCCGGGACCTGGAAAGCCTGAGGCGTACCGGCGAGGCCATTCGGGAAAAGATACTGGCCACCCCTCTGCCGGCACCTTTGGTTTCGGCGTTAAGGGAACAGCTGGGCCACCTGGGAGTCCCACGGGTGGCGGTCAGAAGCTCGGGCCTCCAGGAAGACGGCCTGGCCAGCTTTGCTGGTCAGTTCGAGACCTTCCTCAATGTCCCTCCCGAACAGGTACCGGAAAAATACCAGGAGGTGCTGGCCAGCCAGTTCACCCCCAGAGCCCTTTATTACTGCCACGCCAGGGGTTTTTCTTATCAGGAGATGGCCATGGGGGTGCTTATCATGGAGATGGTGGAGGCCAAAGCTGCAGGGGTGGTTTATACCGCCGACCCCAGGACCGGGGAGGCTGTTACCATCATTCACGCGGTGAGGGGATTGGGCACCGGAGCCGTCGGCGGTCAACTGGAGCCGGATGTTTATCGGGTGAAAAACGCCACCATCCTGGAGCAACACCTGAGCCACGGAACCAAAATGCACCGGCCGGCCCCTGGAGGCGGGGTGCAGGAGGCGGAGGTGGGAACGGAATATGCCGGGCCCTGTCTCACCCCGGAGCAGGTCCTGGAACTAGCCGCTTTGGCGTCTCGCGCCGCCGACCATTTCGGGGTGCCTCAGGACTTGGAATGGGCCTTAGACTCCAGGGGACAGCTTTGGCTACTTCAGGCCCGGCCATTGCGGCTGGCCCGGGCTGCCAATAGTACCTATCTGCCTCCCCGTCTCAAGGAAGTGGAGGTTTTGGTGGAAAGCGGCCGGATTGCCTCCCGGGGGGCGGCCGCTGGCCCGGTCTATCTCTTTTCAGACGGCGACCTTGGCCAGGTTCCTCCCGGAGTGGTGCTGGTGACTGCCAGTGCCCCGCCGGAGTACGGCTTGGTGGTCGGCCGGGTGGCGGCGGTGGTCTCCGAGGGTGGGAGTGTCACCAGCCATCTGGCCACGGTGCTGCGGGAGGCGGGGGTGCCTGCCCTATTCGGGGTCAGGGACGCCACCCGTATTCTCAAGCCGGGACAGGTGGTCACGGTGGACGCCTATTACGGCAATATTTACCCAGGGCGACAAGAAGCCTTGCTCAAGGCTCCCACCGGAGACAGCTTTGTCCGGCAAACCCGGGCCTGGCAGACCCTGGACCGGCTCCTGAAACATATCACCCCCTTGAATCTCATGGACCCCAGGAGCAAGAATTTTGTGCCGGAAGGTTGCGAAACTTACCACGACATCACCCGCTTTGCCCACGAAAAGGCCATGGTGGAACTCTTCGAGGTCACCAAGGCCGCGGGACGCCGGGAATATTCCCGCCAGTTGAAAAGCACTCTCCCCCTGGAGATTCACGTGGTGGATCTTGGAGGAGGCCTCAGGCCGGAAGCCCTGGAAAGCTCGGTGATCACTCCCGAAGATATTGTCTCCGCCCCCATGCAGGCTTATTGGCGGGGAATGTGCGCCGTGGGCTGGAAAGGCCCCAAACCTTTGGACCTGGCGGGTTTCATAAGCGTGGTCATGGGTGCCGCCAGCGACACCAACCCCATGGACCGGCTGCAGGAAGAGAACTATGCCCTTATTGCCGCAGATTATTTAAACTTCTCCAGCCGTCTGGGATACCATTTCACCACCGTAGAGGCCTTTTTTGGTTCCCCCGATGACAGTTACATCACCCTGGTGTTTTACGGGGGGGGAGCGGATTTAAGCCGGCGGGTCAGACGGGTGGAGTTTCTAAGAAGGGTGCTGGAACATCTGGAATTTAGGGTGGAGACCAAAGGGGACTCCATCACCGCCCGCCTGGACGGCAAGGGTCCGGAACTGCTGGCTGAAAAGCTGGAACTTTTGGGACGCCTTATTATGGTGAGCAAACAACTGGATATCACCATGGACCATGACGCCTTGGTGGAGAGCTATTATCAGGAATTCATCACCACCCATGACCTAAGCCTGTAACAGCAAAAGGCTGATAAACCCGGCCATCGGCCATCTGGGCCGCGGGCCATGCCGGATCTGAGGAATTTTCCGGTATTCTGGCCCGGCTGGCCGGCCATTTAGGAGGTTGGTACAGCATGGGACGCATTCTCGCGGTGGACGACGAGCTGGACATGCTCACCCTGCTCAAGATGATGGTGGAGGGCTACACCGAGCACCAGGTGACCATAACCAACAATCCTCTGGAAGCCAAGGAAATGCTGGACCGGGAGCAATTCGACCTGATCCTCACAGACCTCAAAATGCCAGGAATGGACGGCATGGAGCTCCTGGAGGCTGTGAAACAGAAGGATGAGGACGCCCTGGTCCTGGTGATTACCGCCTTCGGCTCCCTGGAAAGCGCCGAGGAGGCCATGACCAAAGGAGCCTTTGATTACATCACCAAGCCTTTCCGCAAAGAGCAGATACTCCTCTCCATTGACAAGGCCATGCGCTGGCGGGAAATGGTACGGCAGAACAAGGAATTGCGCCGGCAGCTGGAGCAGGGGAAATCCTGAGTGGATATCCGGTGGGAGCCCTAATGCGGTAGAAACTAGCCCTGTCTTTTTGATTTTTTAACCGGAATTCCCCCCATCAGGAGGAAAGGTAGGGAAAATGGAATGGTGGTGGCTGTTGCTGGCTGCAGTGCTCATCTTCCTCTTTGCCCGGGGTGGCTGCTGAGGACGGTGAAACCGGCTTGGTCCAAGCCGGTGCATTGCTTTGCAGTAAGAAGTGGCTAACTTAGGGAAATGGTGGGGCCGGGGTGTGGCCAACTCCCGGCCCCCAAGCTTAGGAGGCTTTTCTATTTGGTGTTTGTGATGTCAGTCCCCGGTCTCGCTTTTTCCCGGGACCACCAGCACCGGGACCGCCAAACCCCGGCTGGACACCTCACGGATGACCCTCTCGGTCACTGAGCCGATGATATGCCGGGCCACAAAGCCGTGGCCGTGGGCCCCCAACACCAGGAATTTGACAGGACCGGATTGCTCCAGGTATTCGAGGATGGCGGTGGCCGGGCCGCTGCCGCTCTTCAACAGGTGGGGCCGCACTTCCACTCCTGCCTTTTTCCCCCGATCCTGTGCCTCGCTCAGCACCTTGTAGGCATAGGCCTCTTGTTCTTCCCTGAGATGGCGGTCAATGAAGGAAAAGTACCCGGCGCTCACCAGTTGCACCACGTAAAGCACATCAATGGGCCGGTTCATAAGGACCGCCAGATTGATGGCCGTATCCAGGGCATGCCAGGAGGTTTCGGAGCCGTCCACCGCCACGACAACGGGTCTATAATTCTGCGTGGCCATCAATGGTGCCCTCCTTTCCGGAAAATCATGCCCACCCCGAGGCCGGCCACGACGGCCACCAAAACTGCCATAATGCCAAAGAACACCGGGGAGTTCTGCGAGGTTTCCGTGAGCCACTGCTCCAGCCCCACCTTTTTGATTTCAATGACGTCCTTGCCGTAACCCACAAGTTCGCCCTTTAGGAAGGCGAAAGTTTCCACCTGATATTTCCCCTCGGTGGCCGCCGGGGGGAAGCGGAAATAATGCTTATACAGTTTGCCGTCGGGAATCTCCAGCCGCTCCGGAACCTCCACAATGTTATAAAGGTTGGCCTTTTCCTTGATTTTGATGAGTCCCCTGAAGACTTCCCGCTTTTCCTTTTCCTTTTCCGCCAAAGTGTCGGGCTCCGAGCCACGGGCCAAAGTAAATTTCAGGCGGTGGTAAATGGCCTCGTAGCCGATTTCCAGCTCTTTGGCGGTTTCAGGGGAGATGATCTCCCGAATAGGTTTGTTGGCGTGAATTTTGTACATGAAGGGTGCACCGGTAACATCATACTGCTTCACCGTCATCCAGAAGGGACCCACCCGACCTTTCACCGAAAGCTTGATCTCTTCGTCCTTCTCGGCGGTGAGCCGGATGATGAGGTCGGCCCCCGGGACCGGGTTGACGCCGAAAAAGTAAATCTGATCTCCCCGGTAGGTGAGGCCGATTTCAATAAGATTCTTGGAGGCCGCAGTGACGATTTTTTCCTTGGCCTCGGGGGTGATCGCCCCTGCGGGTTGACCGAGGGCGGCCGCCAATCCCAGGGCCAGAAGTAGTCTAAGGCCACCTTTCATATTAATGCCCTCCCCCTTTGGCCGGGGCCAGGCTCACCAGATCTTCGGGCGTAAGTATCAGGTCCAGAAAGAGCTTGGCCGCCAGAATCAGAACAATAATGGCCAGCAGGATACGGATCTGCTCACCCCGGAGGCGCTTTCCCGCCAAGGCCCCGAACTGGGCGCCGATGGTGGAGCCGGCCAGGAGAATCAGGGCCAATAGCAAGTCCACCGTCTTGTTGACAATGGCCTGCTGTAGGGTGACATTGGCCGAGGTCAGGACGATCTGAAACAGGTCGGTGCCGATGGCCACAATAGTGGGCATGCCGATGACGTAAATCATGGCGGGGACCATGATGAAGCCGCCCCCCACCCCCAGAAGGGCTGCCATGATTCCCACCGTGGTGCCGATGGAAAAGGGAAAAATGGCAGAGGTGTGCAGGCCGGAACGGGTGAAGTGCATTTTCAGGGGCAGCTTGGCAAAAAGCTTGGCCAATTTGGGCTCGGGGGGGGCGAGCACACAGGTCTCAGGATTGCGGCTGCGGCGAATGGTGCGCAGGCTCTCCATAAACATGGCACCGCCCACCAGCCCCAGCATGATGACATACACCACCTTCATGACAAACTCAAAGTTGCCGATGGCCCTAAGGATTTTGACCAACTGGACCCCGATGGTGCCGCCGGTGAGGCCCCCCGCCAAAATCACCAGCCCCATCTTGAAGTCCACATTGCCCAGGCGCCAGTGGGCAAAGGCCCCGGAACTGGCCGCGGCCACAATCTGATTGGAGTCTGAGGCCGCCGCCACCGCTGGCGGGATGCCGATCATCATCATCAGGGGGGTAAGCAGGAAGCCCCCGCCGACTCCAAACAGGCCGGAGAGGAAACCCACTAGGCCCCCGATGCCGATAATTAGAAAAAAGTTAATGCTAATGCCGGCTATGGGTAGATAAATTTCCATTCCTTCTCCTCCCAGAGGAAGCTATGGCTGCGTTAGTATGTTAAAAATTTCACGATGCTGTCAACCACTTTTTAATCCTGCCCTGGTATGTTACAATATGCAGCAGGAACACAATATTTTTCTCATAAAGGTCAAGGGCTGTTGTAAAATGCAACTATTTTTCAATGCCGGACCGGGGAGGCTCACGTGACCCGTTGGCTTTTCCCTTGGCGCCTCAATATCCGCCAGAAGGTCATCGCCGGCCTCTCTGCCGCTATTTTGGGCATCAGCTTCATCGGCGTCCTTTCTTATTATTATCTTCATGAAATCGAGATAAAGCAGCATCTGGGGGAGATCGCCGAGGACCTGAGGGACCGGGTGCTGGAGATGCGCCGCTATGAAAAAAATTACCTTCTTTATGGGGACAAAAACGACCTCAAGGAAAATTATGCCTTCACCGAATTGGCTCTTACAGTCCTGGAGAAAATTTCCCGGGAAGGGGAACACCTGCAGGTGAGCCCTCTCCTTAAAAAGATAAAGGAGGAATTGCTGATTTACCGCCAGCTTATGCAGGAAAAAGCCACCAAGGCCGGACACCAGGAGGGGGAGGCCTCTCTGAAAGGCGAGGAGGTCCACCTCGACGAACACCCCCACCTCAAGGGGGAACATGACGAACACCTGCGGCTGCACGGCAAAAGGCTGGTGGACCTTTCCGAGCAGATCGTCAACTTCGAACGCCAGCGCATTCTGGAGATCATCCAGACCCTGAAGGCGCAGCTTTTCACCTCCATCATCCTGTTTCTGGTTTTCGGAGGCTTCCTGGGTTTCATTGTGGCCCACAAAATCATCCGGCCTCTCAGGGTCATTGAAAACACCACCAGACGCATTGCCCAGGGCAAGTTCAAACCACTGCCAGTTCTGGACACCCGGGATGAGACCCAGCAGGTGGTGGAGGCCTTCAACCGCATGGTGAAGGAACTGGAACGCCGTCAGGATCAATTGGTGCAGTCCAAAAAGATGTCCTCCATCGGGGTGCTGACGGCCGGAGTGGCCCACCAGCTGAACAATCCTCTGAATAACATCTCCACCTCCTGCCAGATACTCCTGGAGGAGCTGGGCCACTGTGATCTGGAGTTTCTCCGGAGAATGCTCACCAACATGGAACAGGAGGTGAACCGGGCCCGGGATATCGTGAAAGGTCTTCTCGAGTTTTCCAGAGCCCGGGACTTCTCCCCCCAGCCCACTAATCTGGCCCAGGTGGTCAGCCGTTCCGTCAAACTCATCTCCAGCCAAGTACCCCCCGGGATAACCATCTTCCAGGAAGTGCCGGAGGACCTGATCCTGGTCATTGACGCCCAACATATGCAGGAAGTCTTTCTCAATCTTTTGATGAACGCCATTCAGGCCATCGAGGAACCTCCGGGAGAGATTAGGGTGGCCGCCCGGGTTGAACCTAAGGAAGGGGTGGCGGTTGTGACCGTGGAAGACAACGGCTGCGGCATCCCCCCGGAAGTCCTGGACCAGGTGTTTGATCCCTTTTTCACCACCAAGGAGGTGGGCATGGGTACCGGCCTGGGACTCTCCATCGTTTACGGCATTATTGAGAAACATCAGGGCACCATTTCAGTGGAGAGCCGGTTAGGGGAGGGGACCCGCTTCATTATCCGCTTGCCCTGGCAACCTTCTACGGCCTAAGGGAGCACTGACGCATGACTGTCCCCCGCATCCTTATCGTGGAAGATGAGCTTATTGCCCGAGAGAACCTTGACCACGTGTTGCGCAAGGAAGGCTATGACACAGTGGCGGTGGACAGTGGCCAGGCCGCTTTTCAGGAGCTGGAGAAAGGGGAATTTGACCTGGTCCTCACCGACCTCCGCATGCAGCAGGTGGACGGCATGCAGGTGCTGGAACGCACCAAGGAGCTTTATCCGGACACCGAGGTCATTGTCATCACCGGCTATGCCACGGTCACCTCGGCGGTGGAGGCCATGCAGCGGGGGGCCTACCACTATTTGGCCAAGCCTTATCAGATCGAGGAAGTGCGGGTGCTGGTGCGCCAGGCCCTGGATAAAAGGCGTCTGCGCCAGGAGGTAACGGAGCTCAGGCGGCAGGTGGAAACCCGGCGCGAAGTGTCCCTAATCATCGGGCAAAGTCCCGCCATGGTGGAGTTGAAACGCCTGGTGGAGCAAATCGCCCCTACTGACGCCAGCGTTCTTATTCTGGGAGAGACCGGCACCGGCAAGGAGCTGGTGGCCAAGGCCATTCACCATCTCAGCCCCCGGGCCGAAAAGCGCTTCATGGCTCTTAACTGTGGGGCTTTCACCCCGGAGCTTTTAGCCAACGAGCTCTTTGGCCACGAAAAGGAGGCCTTTACCGGGGCCCGGGGAGTCAAAAAGGGGCTCCTGGAGGCGGCCTCCGGAGGCACGGTATTCCTCGACGAAATTGCCGATATGCCCCCCGCCATGCAAGTGAAACTCCTCAGGGTCCTGCAGGAACGCACCCTGCTCCGGGTGGGAGGAACCACGGAAATTCCAGTAGACATCCGGGTTCTGGCTGCCACCAACAAGGACCTGAAAAAAGAGGTGGAGCTGGGCAACTTCCGCCGGGACCTCTACTTCCGCCTGAATGTGGTGACCCTGGTGGTCCCCCCGCTGGTAGAACGGCGGGATGACATTCCCTTGTTGACCCAACACTTTCTGGAAAAGTTCGCCCGGGAGCAGGGCAAGGCCATCCGGGAGCTGTCCCCCGAAGTGCTTGAATTGCTGCAGCATTATGAATTCCCTGGCAATGTCCGGGAGCTGGAGAACATCATGGAGCGGGCGGTAACCCTGTGCCGGGGCCATACCATCGAGCTTTCTCACCTCCCCCCTGATCTCCAGAACCGGCGCTTCCAGGTGCAACGGCGTACCCGGCGGGAACTTATGACCCTGGAACAAAATGAGCGGGAGTACATCCTGTGGGTCATGGAGCAGGTCCAGGGCAACAAGACCCGGGCCGCCGAAGTTCTGGGCATTGACCGGGTCTCCCTTTGGCGTAAGCTGAAGCGCTATGGCCTGAATCAAGGGAAATGATCCCAGCTTTCGGCTGCTTCTCCTGTCCTTTTTAAGGGTCAGGTCAGCTGCGGACCCCGGCCAGAAAGCGTCCCAGGCGGGAGCGGGTCAGTTCCACCGCCCCTTCGGTGCACACTTCGTGGCAGCACCAGCAGCGGAGACAGCGACTCAGATCCACCATGGCTTTTTGATTTTTAAGGCGGATGGCCTGGTGGGGGCAGAACTGCTCGCAACGACGGCAGCCGGTGCAAAGAAGGGGATTAATGCTTGGGTGGGGGAGTAGCTCACGGCCCAGGTAATCCTTAAACCGCTGGGGGAGCCAACTGAGGCCTTCCAGGCCGTCCTTTAGGGTATTGGGGCTGGGCAAACGGAATCCAGGAACCCGGGCCTCTTCCAAAGGAACTCCCCGCACCTCCACTTGGGGGGGCGCGGCCACCTGAAATAGGGGCGCGGCCTCCGGGGGGAAGCCCATCATGTGGCACATCACCCAGTCCACGGCCAGAGGATCCGCTCCCGCCAAAAGGAAGCCCACCGGCCGGGCGTGGCCCCAGGTGGGTCCATCCCCCTCCATACCCATTACCGCATCCACCAGCGAGAGCCGGGGTTGCAGGAAGTCCACCAAGTCCAGAAGCAACAGGGCAAAGTCCCGGGCGTCCTTCAGGCGGGTGTGGTAGGCCGCCTTCATGACTCCGGAAACGGCTCCGTAGAGGTTTTTCACCGCGCCCGTGAGCCGGGCGAACAGATGGGTCTTGAATTTGGGCAGGTTAAAAAGACACGGGGAATCGGCGAAGGAGCGATTCAAGGTTAGAACCCTGAGGCTGCGGGACTGAGGAAGTTTTACTTCCACCGGATTAAGGTCCAGATCCAGCTCAAGATCCAACTCCCGGGCCAGATTCTCCATACCGGTGCGACGGTAAAGAAATTTCACATAACTGACCTGGGCCGGGCCGGCGGGGCTGTCCCCCAGAACCACCCGGCGGCCGGCGGCCTTTAGCAACCGGGCTACGGCCCCCACCACCGCCGGGTGGGTGGTGACGCCCCGTTCCGGGGGGAAAGGGCCAGCCAGGTTGGGCTTGAGGTAGATGGTCCCCTCCTGGGGGAAGAGCGGCTCCCAGCCCCCCAAAAGGCTCAGGGCCTCCTCCAAGGCCTGGTTAACCCGGGCTTCCTGGTAAGAAGGGCAGCGGACTATGGCCACCACCGCCTGGTTTGGATTTTCAGACATTCTGCACCATGGGAGCTTGACGCCTGTTCCAGAGTTTTCTAAATTTTTTCTAAAACTTAAGGAGCTTAAGTCTGTCGCCCCTATACCAGACTCGTTTTAAGAAGGGAAAGATACCCCTCCCTTGGCCCGGCAGCCCGTTCGTTCTTCGGCATCGGGCCCTTTAGGAGATGGTGTTTTTATATCACAGGCTTCAGTCAGAAACATCCAGGTTTTCCCGGTTAATCCCTAAACCGGCAGTCTTACGAGTTGCGGCTTTTATTTCTCTGGCCAAAGGCTGGATACCGGCTCGGCTGAAGTCTAATCTTTCCCTGCGCTTAATCTGGTGGGAGGGCCAGTGTATTACCGCCTGTCCGAAGACCTGGTTCTTAAGACCCGATGGAGTCCAAAGCTCGTTAAGCCTGGAGAAAAGGCCCTGATAATCGGTAGTGGGGAGGCTTTCCCCCCCAGCCACCCCACCACCCGTCTCTGTCTTGATCTGCTTCGGGAAACTTTGGCCCCGAAGCCGGCAGACAGCCTAGTGGACGTGGGCTGCGGGACCGGCATTCTGGGACTGGCGGCTGCCGCCCTGGGGGTGAGCCGGGTGGTGGCCGTGGATCTCCAGAGTGCCGCAGTCCGGGTCACCCAAGAGAATGCCCGGGAAAACGGCTTGGCTGGAACCCTTCAGGTGGTGCAGGGGTCCACCGAATGCCTCCGGGGGCCTTTTGACCTGGTGGTGGCCAACCTCCCCTGGGAGGTCCAGATGGGAAAGGTGTCTGAACTCCTGCGGCTGGCGGGCTCAAGGGGCCGTCTGATTCTTTCCGGGTTTCGGGACCATCAGGAAGCGGCCTTGCTGAAAGAGTATCTCAAGTCTGGCCGGTCTTTGCTTGCACGCCGGGTCAAAGATTTCTACCACCCTGAACTCCCGGTGGATATGAGCTTCAATTGGGTGGCCTGGCTTTTGGCTTAAAATGACCGGTCCTATCGTATAGGCAAAAACTTCCTTTGATAAAATGGATTTGGTTTCCTTCTCGTCTTTATTTGTGGTAAGCAATCATAATTCCAGGGGGTAAACACTCCTTTCGGACTCTTTCTGCAGACCCCGGATCTCCAAGGCTGGCATGGCCAATAGAATTTTTGGCTGGATACTCCCTTACGGCAAGATGCCCCAGACGCTTCTGATTGGGGGGTTCGCTCTGGTTATAGCAATAGGAACCTTGCTCCTTTTGCTACCCTGGTCCCAAACCCGAGGCGAGGTGGCATTGGTGGACGCCCTGTTCACCGCCACCTCAGCGGTGTGTGTCACCGGCCTGGCGGTGGTGGACACGGGCACCGCCTACACCCGATTTGGGCAGACTGTAATCCTGATCCTGATCCAGATTGGAGGACTGGGGATCATGACCTTTGCCGCCCTAGCCTTTATCATGTTGGGGCGCCGGATGTCCCTGGCCTCCCAGGCGGCGTTGCATGACGCCTTTTTCCAGCGGGATCTGGGCATTGAGTTTAACAGAAGGTTCAGGCAGATTCTGATTCTCACCTTCGGTGTGGAACTGGTGGGGGTTTTGCTGCTATTCCTGGCCCTCCTTTGGCGTCAGATCCCGGTAGGGCCAGCCTTGTATTCCGCCGTGTTTCACTCTGTTTCCGCCTTTTGCAATGCGGGCTTCTCCATTTATTCCGATAATCTTCTAGGTCTGAGGGACAGTCCGGTGATCATGGCAACGGTGATGGCCCTCATTGTCCTGGGAGGCCTGGGGCACCTGGTGCTGGTGGAGCTTTGGCAGATCTGCTTGGGGTTCGGAAGGGAGCCCCAGACCGGCAACCATTCCCTTTCCACCCATTCCCAGGTGGTTTTGCGGACCACTTTGGCCCTAATCCTTATCGGCTGGGTGGGCCTTTTGTTTTTGGGCCTGACACCGGAGGAAAGGAGCTGGGGGTTGAAACTGTCCACCGCCCTGTTTCAGTCCATTACCGCCCGCACTGCGGGTTTCAACACGGTGGATATCGGGGTTTTGCCCTTGGCCTCGCTGCTCCTCCTCATCCTGCTCATGTTCATCGGCGGCTCCCCCGGGTCCTGTGCCGGAGGAATCAAGACCACAACCCTGGCCATTTCCATGGCCGAATTTCGGGCTAAATTAAAGGGTGAAGACCAGGTGGTGCTTTTAGAGCGCCGGGTCCCCAAACCCATTCTGGACCGCACCCTGGTGTTAGTCCGTCTGTCAATCCTCTGGAACCTTTTGGGGCTGCTTTTGCTTTTGACCACCGAGACCGGCCGCCCAGGGGTGGGGTTTCAGGATGTCCTGTTTGAACAGATTTCGGCTTTTGGCACTGTGGGCCTGTCCACCGGGCTGACCGGCAAGCTGACAGTGGCAGGCCGTCTTTGGATAACGGCCACCATGTTTGTGGGCCGCTTGGGCCCCCTGACCATTGCCCTGGGCCTTTTGCCCGCCACCCACACTCACATTAGGTATCCCGAAGCCAGGATTATGATCGGATGAAGGAAAAGAAACACATTGTCGTCATCGGTCTGGGAGAGTTTGGTCGGGAGCTGGCCCAGCAGCTGGCCAAAGAGTGCGAGGTCTTGGCCCTGGACCGGGAAGAGACCATGGTAGAAGCCGTCCTCGACAAGGTGCAGCGGGCCCTGATTTTGGATGTGCGGGACTTCCATGCCCTGAGCTCTGTGGTTACTCCGGATTTTGATGAGGGCATTGTGAGCATGGGTGAGAGCCTCGAATCCAGTATCATGGCCACCCTCCACCTCAGAAAAATCGGCGTGAAGCGTATCTGGGCCAAGGCCACCACAGAGGACCATGCCGCCATTCTAAAGGCCATCGGGGCCCACGAAATCATCTTTCCGGAGCGGGAAACCGCCCGACGGCTGGCGGCTCAACTGATAAACCCCAATCTTCTGGACTTCATTCCCCTGGAGGAAGATTACCGGGTCATGGATGTTGCTCCTCCGGACAGCTTTTACGGCCACACTCTGGCGGAGCTGGACCTGCGTCGGAGGTTCGGGGTCTTTGTCCTGGCAGTCAAGGAGTTGGTCCCCACCCGCTTTGTGTTCCTGCCTCCCCCGGATTTCGTCATAAAACCCAGCGACATCCTGGTGATGATTGGTAAGGAGAAAGACCTGGTGCACATACGGGAAAAGGCCGGGGGCCGCAGGTAACAGCGGGCACCAAACAGCGGGAATCCCGCGATCCGAGTGGGAAGTTTCCCCAATCCTAACGTATCCCTGATAAAAAGGGCAGGATAAGGAGAGTAGCCGGCGATCCTACAGCTGTTTCTGCCCCACCTGGTGGATTTGGTATCCTGCTTGGGGAGCAGAAGGATGGTGATGGAAGAGGGAGCCGGGGCTGATGGATCTTGATCCCATACTGTAAAACCCGCGGCCCCGCCCCCCCCTTAACTTGACGGCTCTGGGCCCAAAATAGACTTAAGAGGCTCCCCAGACTTATAGGCTAGGGTCTGGCGAGGTCAAAGCGGTCCAGGTTCATGACCTTATTCCAGGCCGTGATGAAGTCTTGGACAAATTTCTCCTTGGCGTCCTCACAGGCGTAAAACTCCGCCACGGCCCTCAGCTCCGAGTTATGGCCGAAGATTAGGTCAACCCTGGTGGCGGTCCATTTGAGTTTGCCGTTGGCCCGATCATAACCCTCGAACAGTTCTCTTTCCTCTGAGGTTGGCCGCCACTCAGTGCTCATATCAAGCAGGTTCACGAAGAAATCGTTGGTGAGGGTTCCGGGCCGCTGGGTGAAAACGCCGTGCCGGGTGTGGCCGTAATTGGCATTCAGGACACGCAGGCCGCCGATGAGCACGGTCATCTCAGGAACGGTCAGGGTGAGTAGTGAGGCCCGCTCGATGAGCAATTCCTCGGCAGACACAGCATATCTCTTTTTAAGGTAGTTGCGGAAGCCGTCGGCCACCGGTTCCAGAACGGCGAAAGATTCCACATCGGTCTGCTCCTGGGTCGCATCCGTGCGTCCCGGGGTAAAAGGCACGGTCACCTCGAAGCCGGCATTTCTGGCCGCCTGCTCCACCGCGGTGCCACCCCCCAAAACAATCAGATCAGCCAGGGACACCTTTTTGCCGGCGGATTGGGCCTGGTTGAACTCCCTTTGGATGCCTTCCAGGGTCTGGAGCACTTTTTGCAGTTGTTCCGGCATGTTGACCTCCCAGTCCTTTTGAGGCGCCAGCCGGATGCGGGCCCCGTTGGCTCCCCCTCGCTTGTCTGACCCCCTGAAGGTGGAGGCCGCCGACCAGGCGGTATAGACCAGCTCTGGGATGGTGAGGCCCGAGGCCAGAATTCTGGCCTTAAGAGCGGCGATGTCCTGGTGGTCAATCAAGGCGTGGTCCACAGGTGGCAGAGGGTCTTGCCAGATCAGGTCTTCCTTTGGCACCTCCGGGCCGAGATAACGGGCTTTGGGACCCATATCACGGTGGGTCAGTTTAAACCAGGCCCGGGCAAAGGCCTCGGCAAACTCCTCGGGGTTGTCCCGAAAACGCCGGGCGATCTTTTCGTAGATCGGGTCAAACCGCAGGGCCAGATCCGTGGTCAACATCATGGTGGGGACCCGCCTTCCGGGATCGTGGGCGGCCGGGGCCAGATCCTTTTCCGCCACGTTCTTGGCCCGCCACTGCTTGGCGCCCGCAGGGCTGGTGGTCAGTTCCCATTCATAGTCGAAGAGCATATGGAAAAAGCTCATGTCCCATCGGGTCGGGGTGGGCGTCCAGGCGCCTTCCAGGCCGCTGGTAATGGTGTCGCCCCCCTTGCCGGTGCCGAAGGTGCTCTTCCAACCCAGGCCCTGTTGTTCCAGGGGCGCGGCTTCCGGCTCCGGCCCCACATGCGACGCCGGGCCGGCACCGTGACATTTGCCGAAGGTATGACCGCCGGCGATGAGGGCCACGGTTTCCTCGTCGTTCATGGCCATGCGTTTGAAGATGGTGCGGATGTCTTTGGCTGCGGCCACCGGATCCGGCACACCCCGGGGTCCCTCCGGGTTCACGTAAATCAGGCCCATCTGCACGGCGGCCAGAGGGTTCTCCAGTTCGCCTTCCGGGCTGTAACGCTCTTCACCGCCCAGCCACTCGCTCTCGGATCCCCAATACACTTCCTCAGGCTCCCAAACTTCCTCCCGGCCGCCGCCGAAGCCAAAGGTTTTGAAGCCCATGGATTCCAGGGCGCAGTTACCTGCCAGTATCATGAGATCGGGCCAGGAGATTTTCCGACCGTATTTTTTCTTGATGGGCCATAAGAGCCGGCGCGCCTTGTCCAGATTGACGTTATCGGGCCAGCTGTTGACAGGAGCATAGCGCTGCAGGTCCATGCCAGCGCCCCCCCGGCCGTCGCCGATGCGATAGGTGCCAGCCAGGTGCCAGGCCATGCGGATGAAAAGGCCCCCATAATGGCCGTAATCGGCCGGCCACCAGGGCTGGGAATCGGTCATCAAGGCATACAAGTCCTGCTTGAGGGCCCAGTAGTCGAGTTTTTTGAATTCCTCGATATAGTTGAAGTCCTTCCCCATGGGGTTTCTCAAGGGGCAGTTCTTATGCAACCAATTGAGGTTCAACCGGTGGGGCCACCAGTCCTGAATCGACCTGCCACCCCTGACCTGGGCTCCTGTTTTCGAAAGCTTTTTATCATCCTTCATGAAAATTTCTCCTTTTCAGAATTTTTATATTGCATGCCGCCTGCCATATGACCTTGCCGGTCTATTCGATGGCCCGCTGATCACGGTCATCCGCAATGCTCGAGCACCAAGATTTTGAGGAGCTGGAATCTTCTTGGTTCAGGACCATCCGCCACTTTTGGTCAACAATTTCATCTGTTCAAAAATGTCAATAAAAATTTTTTATTAATAATAATTATCCTTAAAAATAAAAAAATTTTTATAATTTATTCTTTTGCCCGGCATTCTGGACAGAGGCCGAAAAAGTCCAGACGATGCTGTAAAATCCGGAACCCCGTTTCCCTGGCGGCTGCTTCGATCCAAGGCTGCAAGTTGCCCATTTCCAAATCCATTATTTTCTTGCATTTCAGGCAGATAACATGTGGATGAGGGTAAGGTTTGCTGCCGTCATAGCGGTTAACCCCGTCGGGAAAGCCCAATTCGAGAACCTCGCCCAACGCCTTCAAAAGGGTCAAGGTCTTGTAGACCGTGGCAGGACTCATGGTGGGGAAATCTGGCTTCATCCTTCTGTAAATCTCCTCAATGCTGGGATGCCCCTCACTATCTGCTAATATCCGAAGAATGGCAAGCCTCTGTGGGGTTAGACGCAGATTTACGGCCTTGAGCCTCGCCACCATTTGTGTTACACGGTCTGAAATCATTTTAAAAGAAAATAATTATTAAAAGAAAAATTATTTTTAAAAATACCTTTTATATTTTTAATTGTCAAGCTTTTTCCCAATTCTGTTTCCAAAGCCGGAAAATCGTCCGGATATCAAGCTTCCGCCGCCTGGACCATATTTTGACGGACCCACAGCCGGCGGCGGCCCTCTCCAGAGACCCGTAATCCGGGACATCCCCTTGAGCCGGCTCCACCAACGGATAACCGGTACAGAGCCCGCACTGCCAGCCGACCTTAAATAATTGAGGTGCCAGCCGCCCGCCCTCATACCCCGGGGTCCCGGTTACCAATACCGGTTTGTCCATCCTAAAGACCAGTCTGGATGTCGGGGGCCAGGGCCACTTATGGCTATAGCCCGTGCCAATCGATCATTATGTGGGACAATCTGGCAGAGGCAGAGATCATCCGGTACATTGAGGCGCTTGAAGCTGGAAAAAAGTGCGAAGCAAGTATTTTCAAATAGCATGCATGTGGTGGCACAAACCCATAAAGCAGAAGTGCAAGGGTTTTGGGCAGGGCCTTGAAACGCTGTAAAAGCAGCAATCGGCTGGGCTGTCCGCATTAGCCCTAGTGTTTGCCCCTGATTCTGAGTGCAAAGGCAGGCAGAATGCGAACTTGAAAAAGGCTGAAAATACTACAAATCCCCATCCTGGTACTGACTCTTTCCAGTCAGCGGTGTCAGAACCCAAATTTCTTTTTAGCCCATTTCCCCAAGTTACCAGAAAATTTGGGAAAAAAGAAATTTATACATTTTATATGTTGACATTAAATATGTTTTATCTTGTAATTTGGACATGAGGATTTTCGCTGCGTCCAAGGAACTCGAGAAGCACCGCGGTCGAAACGATATCAGGCTGGATGAGCTGGTGGAGATTGCCAACCACCTTATCAGCCAGGTGGTGCCAGAGCAGCCCAGTAAGCGAGTGTCTGAAACCTTAAGTGAACGCACCCTGCGGTATTACATCACCGAGGGCCTGGTCGACCGGCCTTTGGGGAAGGAAGGCGCGGTGACCCTCTATGGCTACCGCCACCTCTTACAGATTCTGGCGGTTAAGCTGCTCCAGGGGAGTTACCTCCCCATCCGGGCAATCAGAGAGGTCCTGGCCGACAAAAACAACGAGGAGCTGGAAATGATTCTGGCAGATGGGCTGGAAGAACTGGTAATGCTTCCGGAGCAGGCTCTCCGCCGGCCTTTTAGAATTATCCCTCCTGGCCGGATGGCGAGTCTCAATCGACAGTGGCTTATGCTCAGGGAGCCGAAAGTCCCGGTGAAATTGGATGTAACGACACCGACCCCGGCATTTGAGAGGGAGCCGTCTGTTCCCGCCGGGATTTCCTGGGAGCGGTTTGTCCTGGGAGACGGCATCGAGCTCCACGTGCGCACCGATCGCAGGGGAAATCTGCGAAGGTCTGAAATAAGGAGGATGGTGGCAAGGCTCCTTCATTCATTGAAAGGCAAATGAAAGGTCTTCTAGACATTCCCTTTTCGCCTGGGAATTGGCTGATTGAGCGCACCAATCCTGCGCAGCGCGGCCAGTACACAGGAAAATGGCAAAGGGCGCTGAGATGCCCCCAAAAGTGAGGCACTTTTTATTAGAGGTTTGGGTAACGCCACCATGGCCGGGTTCCGCCGGCCGCCCCACAGGGGGCGGAAGATCATAACTATCGGGAGCCCCCGGAGGGGTGCCCTCCCAACATTCGCGGGGGTGGCGTATCCCAACCCCTGAAGGGGGCGCTTCCTTTTGTAACAGACCAATCAGGTCGCCACTTTGGTCTTAGCTTCTGCCAAGGTATGAAACCGTTCCCCATCGAGCGACTACTCCCGGAGCGAGCCGGGGAAGCTCTCCAGATGCCCATGGTAATAAGGCTGGGCCTGGGGCACCGGCTCATCTTGGACCCGCCAGGTCAACAGCAGTTTCTGAAACACCTGGGCCGCAAACTCCGTCCCCTGCTCTCGGCGCAGGCCCCGGGGCGCCCCATGGCGCCAAAACAAGCGCTCCAGATGCTGGGCCGCCAGGGCGCCGGTAATGCTGTCCTCCCCCAGAGAGCCCAGGGCGTAGCGGCTGAAGATGTCCAACCCGTTGAGAACCCTAAGCTTCCGCCCGGGAACCAACTTGTCTTCCACAAAATCCACCGGCCGCACTTGGCCGGGGGCCCCTGCCTCGGTGGGTGCCAAGGGCAACGGCCGCCTCACACCCAGCCGGCCCTTTATGCTTACCGGTTTATGCAGTTCCAGGTGCCGCTACAGAGGGTAAACCCGCGTGGGATTGCCCCGCCAGCCCTGCCGCCGCAAAAGCGCCGTGAGGCGCCGATAGCCACAGGCAGGGTGGGCGTGCGCCAGTTCCTGAAGCCGGGCCCGCAGCCGCTCCTCTTCCGGAGTGCCGCGGCCTGGCCGGTAAAAGGTGGCCCGGGCCATCTTCACCAGCTCCAGGGCCAGCCGCAGGGCGAGACGCTGCTACCGCAGAGCCCAGATCACCTTCTGCCTCTGGGCCACAGTCAGAAGTTTTTTCAAGGATCTCGTTCAAAGTCTTGATGATGAGCTCCTTGTCGGCCACCATCTTTTTCAACCGCCGCTTCTCCTCCTCCAGGACCTGGAGGCGCCGGGCCTCTGAGGTGCCAAAGCCCTTGTACTTGGCCCGCCAGCGAGACAGGGACGCCTCTGTACTCCAATACTTGCGGTTGGTGCCGGCAATGCTGGATCTCGACAACTTCGACCCCGCAATGATCCGGACGATCTCTTCCACCGGAAACCTAGACTGCCGTATGAAGGTCTCCCCTCTCTCCGAGACCTCTCATTATGACAGTCCCATTTTTTTGGGAGCACCTCAGCAGCTCCCAGCAATATATCACGTTCCTCATTAGGGGTATCGGAATATGATGTACGCCCATTCTGCAAATAGCCGGGGAGAGAAACATTGTCTGGAGCATCACTTGCAGGAGGTGGCCCATTTGGCGGAAACCTTTGCGAATAAATTCCAGGCAGGCCCTTGGGGGTATTTGGCCGGATTGTTACATGACGTTGGCAAACTCAACCCGGCTTTCCAGGATTACCTAAGCAGAAAAATAAGCAAAGGGCCGGATCATAGCAGCGCTGGAGCAATATTGGCAATCCGGAAAAAGTATTGGGAAGGTTTAGTCTTTCTGGTATCTGGGCATCACGGAGGGTTGCCAAGTTTTTCTGATATAAAACAGCGTCTGCAAGAAAAGTTATCCGAACCTGCCATCCTGGAAGTCTGCAAAAAGATAAATCAAATCATCACCCTCCCGGAGTCTCTTCCCCTGCCCCAGCTAAACTCTTCCTTGCAAGTAGAGTTTTTCTTGAGAATGCTCTTTTCCACCTTAGTGGACGCCGATTTCCTTGATACCGAAAACCATTTTAACGCGGAAAAAACCGCCATTCGAAAAAAGTGCTATGATTTAAAAGAATTAGCCAAACTCCTATATCAAGATCAGCACCAAAGATATGCCGACTGCGAACCCAACTTGGTCAATCAGGCCCGCCAAGAAATCTATCAGGAATGTCTAAAAGCCGCTTCATGTCATCCTGGCATCTTCCGGCTCACCGTACCCACCGGCGGTGGCAAGACCCGTTCTGCCCTGGCCTTTGCATTAGAGCATGCCATCAGGCATCGAAAGCACCGGGTGATTGTCGCTCTCCCCTATACCAGCATCATTGACCAGACGGCTCAGGTGTACCGGGAGATTTTGGGAGCAGATAATGTCCTGGAGCACCACAGCGCCGTGGCCTTCTCTGACCGGGAGGAAGACTTTCTGCAAAATCAATGGGCGCGACTGGCTGCGGAAAACTGGGACGCCCCCGTCATCGTCACCACCACCGTGCAGCTCTTTGAAAGTCTACTAGCCCATAAGCCTTCCGCCTGCCGGAAACTCCATAATCTGGCGCAAAGCATCATTATCCTAGATGAGGTGCAGACCCTTCCCACCCCTGTGCTTGCCCCCATCCTGGACGTTTTGCAACAACTGGTGGATCGTTATGGCGTTACTTTAGTGCTGTCCACGGCCACCCAGCCGGCTCTAGTCAACGCCAATTCTCCCTATATTAAAGGCTTGCGGGGGGAGATCAGAGAGGTCGTGCCTAATCCGGCCCGATTTTTTCAGGCCCTGAAGCGAGTGACCTATGAATGGCCGCCGGAGGCTTGGTCTTGGGAGCGCATCGCCCAGGAAATGATGGGTGCATATCAGTGTCTCGCCGTGGTTAACACCAAGAGCGATGCCCTGACCCTGTTGGACGCCATGGAAGATCCTGAGGCGCTGCACCTCTCCACCTGTTTATGCATGGCCCACCGGCGGGAATTGATTAGAGACATTAAGAACCGCTTGGCTGACGGCCGTCCCTGCCGGGTAGTGGCCACCCAGGTGGTGGAGGCGGGAGTGGATCTGGATTTCCCCCTGGTCTTGCGAGCCCTGGCCCCCCTGGACCGCATCGTCCAGGCGGCGGGGCGCTGCAACCGGGAGGGGCGCCTAGCGCCAGCGGACGCCAGGGTTATTGTTTTCCGGCCTGAAAAGGGCAAATTGCCCCCAGGGGATTATCGCACCGGCACTGATCTGGCCGCATCCCTCTTGGGACAGAGGAAAGTGGACCTCCACGATCCAAAGGTGTATGAGGCTTATTTCCGACAACTCTATCAGGCGGTGGATATTGATAAGCATAAAATCAACGAGCTCAGGGCTCGCCTCAATTTCCCTGAAGTGGCTGCCAGGTTTCGATTGATTGAGGAGGACACTGTGCCCTTGGTGGTGCGTTGGCCTCGAGAAGGCTCGCCGGTGGAGAAAATCCTGGCCCAATTGCACACCGGGAGCGGCGCCAACAGAGGTGAAGCCCGACTCCTCCTGCGCCGCCTCCAGCCCTATTTGGTGAATGTGCGTCGGCGAGTTTTAAGCGATTACCAGCAACAAGGGTTGGTGCGGGAGCTGCCCCTAGGGCTGTGGGAATGGTTGGGGCATTACCATCAAGTCAGGGGCCTGGGCGATACGACCATTGATCCGGAGGCATTGGTAATTTGAGCCAAACCTCCACCCGGAAAAGGCTAAACCATCGTTAGAAAGGAGACGACTTATGCACTACGAAAGCCCTTTGGTGGTGAAGGTCTGGGGTGAGTGGGCCTGCTTTACCCGGCCGGAGATGAAGGCAGAGAGGGTGAGCTACCCGGTGATGACTCCCTCCGCCGCCCGGGGGGTGTTGGAGGCCATTTTCTGGAAGCCGGAATTCTCCTGGCAGGTCCGGGAAATCCAGGTCCTCAAGCCCATCCGCTTCTATTCCCTGGTACGGAATGAGGTGAACAATGTGGCCCTCTTTAATAGCGCCCGGAGTTGGCAGAAGAAAGGCGGTGGTTACTTTGCCGATGAGGACCGCGCCCAGCGCCACACCCTGGCCCTCCGGGAGGTGGCCTACGTCATCAAGGCGGACATGATCTTGAAACCCCACGCCGACGCCGACCCGGCCAAATACCGGGATCAGTTCCGCCGCCGGGTGGCCCGGGGCCAATATCACCATACCCCCTACCTGGGCTGCCGGGAGTTTGCCGCCCACTTCGGGGAGCCGGAACCCACGGATCGCCCCCAGCCCCTGGACCTGGATCTGGGTCTGATGCTCTTTGATCTCGAATATGAGCAGGATCACCAGGGGCGGGGGATTCGGGGCCAGCCCCGGTTCTTCCGGGCTCACCTGGAGCAGGGGATCTTACGCCTGGATCCTTCCCTCTACTCATAAAGGAGCACGGACATGCTTTTGGAGAAGCTGCGGGAATATTCCTTCCGTCTGGCGGAACTGCCGCCCCCGGGCTACGACCGCACCGCCATCCGCTGGCTCATTCAGCTGGACCGGCTGGGGAACTGCCGGGGTTTCATCACCACCAGCAGTGGCCGCAAGAGAGACCGGGGAAAGGTCTTCCTGGCCCCCAGTATCATGAAGACCTCGGGAATCAAGGCCAGCCTCTTGGTGGGGAATGGGGAGTATTTGCTGGGAAAGCCCCGGGCCACCTCAGACCCGGCTCGAGTGGCCAGGTGCCACCAAGCCTTCCGGGAGGAGGTGGAAGCCTGCGCCCAGGCCACCGGTCTTCCGGAACTGGAGGCGGTGCGCCACTTCCTCGCCACCATAAATTCTTCTTCCCTGCCCCTCCCGGCGGACTTTGACCCGGAGATGAACCTCACCTTCGAGGTGGAGGGCCGCCTTCTCATTGACCTTCCGGAAATCCAAGAATACTGGGCCCAAAAACAGGCCGGGGGCAGCGGCCGAGACACCTGCCTGGTCTGCGGCCACCACTGCCAGGCCACCGACCGCCACCCGGTCAGGATCAAAGGGATTCCCGGGGGGCAACCCAGCGGCATGGTTCTGGTCTCTGCCAATGTCCGGGCTTTTGAATCTTATGGCCTCGCGGCCTCCCGGATCGCCCCGGTGTGTCGGGATTGTGCCGAGCGCTATGCCAAGGCCGCCAATGCCCTAAGGGAGCGGGAGGACACCCGCCTGGTGGTGGGACCTTTACTTTATCTCTTTTGGACCAGGGAAGAGGCCGGCTTCAATATTGCTTCTATACTTTCCCAGCCCCAGCCAGAAGAGGTGCAAGAGCTTCTTTTGGCCGCCGCCCGGGGTCGGCCCCGGCCAACAGTGGACCCTTTGGCCTTTTATGCCGTGGCCCTGGCGGCCAGCGGTGGCCGGGTGGTGGTGCGGGACTGGCTGGAAACCACCGTGGAGGAAGTCAAGGCCCATCTGGCCCGCTGGTTTACTCTGCAAAAATTAGTGGATTGGGACGGTTCCGAAGGCTCACCCTATGGATTATTCACCCTGGCCCGAAGCTTGATTCCACAAAAAGGTGACATGCAGCGGGACCTGCCCCCCAACGCCCCCAAAGTCTTGCTCAAGGCGGCGCTTCAGGGAGGCGCCCTGCCTTCCTGGCTGTTATTCCAGGCCATCAAACGGAATCGGGCGGAACAAGCCCTCACCCGGCCCCGGGCCGCGCTCATCAAAATGGTGCTGCTTTCCCAACAACCTAAATTTCAGGAGGATGCCATGGTGCGTTTGGATGAAGACAATCAAGAACCCGCCTATCTCTGCGGCCGGCTTCTGGCCGTCCTGGAACAGGTGCAGTTTGTGGCCGTGAGCCCCAAGGCCACCCTCATCGACCGGTTCTACGGCACCGCCTCCACTGCCCCGGCCTCGGTCTTCTCTCGCCTGCTCAAAGGCGCGCAGGCCCATCTGGGCAAACTGCGTAAAGAGAAACCGGGAGCTTATGCAGCTCTGCAAACCCGGTTGGAAGGCATAATGGGTAAACTAACCGGCTTCCCCAAGGTTCTCTCCCTGGAAGAGCAGGGCTGGTTTTCCCTGGGCTACTACCACCAGCGGGCCTGGGACCGGGCCCAGGCCAAGGCCCGCAAGGCCGCCGGCGAGCCGGTGCCGGAAGAAGAGCTGTTTTTTCCTGAAAATAACACCTTATCCCAAGAATGAACGAGGAGGAAAAAGCTATGCAGAACCCCGTGCATACCGATGTCACCCGTCGCCACGATTTTATCTTGCTCTTTGAAGTGACTGACGGTAACCCCAACGGCGACCCCGACGCCGGCAACCTTCCCCGGGTGGACCCCGAAACCATGCAGGGCCTGGTCACCGATGTCTGCCTGAAACGCAAGGTCCGGGACTATGTGGACGCCACCAAGGGTAAGGAGGCCAATTTCAAGATTTATGTGCAAAACAAAGGGATTGCTCTCAATGCCTTGCACGAAAGGGCCTATGAGGAACTCAAGATTAAATCCACCGGCACTAAGCAGAAGCGCAGTGAAGTGGACATGACCCGGGCCTGGATGTGTCGCAATTTTTACGACATCCGCACGTTTGGCGCAGTTATGACTACAGAGGTCAACTGCGGCCAGGTGCGGGGTCCGGTGCAGCTCACCTTCGCCCGCTCCGTGGACCCCATCGTTCCCCTGGACCTCGCCATCACCCGGGTAGCCATTACCAAAAAACAAGATGTGGATTTTGTGGAAACCGAAAAAGGCACCGAAGGCGGTAAGGTCACCGAAATGGGCCGCAAGGCCATGGTGCCCTACGGCCTCTATGTGGGCTACGGCTTCGTCAATCCCCATTTTGCCGAGCAGACCGGCTTTACCAATGAGGATCTGGCCCTTTTCTGGGAAGCGCTCTTGAAAATGTGGGACCTGGACCGCTCCGCCAGCCGGGGCCGCCTGGCCCTCCGGGGGTTGTATATTTTCTCCCATGAGAACAAACTGGGTAAGGCCCCGGCTCACAGACTTTTCGATTTGGTCAAGGTAAAGCGTCGGGATTCAGAAAAACCGCCCCGCCGTTTTGAGGATTACGAAGTCTCCTTACCTGAGTCTGAAACTCTCCCCCAGGGGGTCACCCTTACCGTCTTGGAGGGTTGAGTATGCCTGCGGATAATCTGGAAGAGCCGAGGGAGGACTGGCAGGACCACGAGCTGGTTCCTATCTCCGCCCTGGAGCACTACAGTTACTGTCCCCGCCAGGCCGCCCTGATTCATATAGAGGCCGTCTGGGATGAAAATATCTATACCCTGCGGGGGCGGTTCGTCCATGAGCAGGCGGATGAACCTGGGGAAGAACACCGAGAGGGGGTGCGGGTGGAGCGCAGCCTCCCCCTCTGGTCCCGGCGCTACGGCCTCGTGGGCCGGGCCGATATCGTCGAATTCCACGGGCCCACCCCCTATCCGGTGGACTACAAGCACGGCCCTCGACGCACCCACGAGCACGACGACCTGCAGCTCTGCGCTCAGGCGGTATGTCTGGAGGAGATGACCGGCCTGCCCGTGCCCCGGGGCGCCATCTTCCACGCCTCCTCCAAGCGGCGCCGGGAAGTGGAGTTCAACTCCTCCCTGCGACTACGGCTGGCCCACGCCGTGGCCGACCTGCGCCGCCTGCTGCAGCATACCGCCCTGCCCCCGCCACTCAATGACGTCCGCTGCCGGAACTGTTCCCTTATTTCCTCTTGCCTTCCGGGCGTGGTGGCAGAAAGGAAAAGGATGGACCGTTTCATTACCACCCTCTATCAGATTGAGGACGACCCATGAAAACCTTGCTCAACACTCTCTATGTCCAGACCCAGGGGGCCTGCCTGCGCCTGGACCATGATACTTTGAAGGTGGAGGTGGAAGGCCGGGTCCGCCTCCAAGTCCCCCTCCACCACCTGGGGGCCATCGTGCTCTTCGGCGACATCATGATCACCCCGGCCCTTATTGCCCGCTGCGCCGCCGACGGCCGCGGTCTCACCTGGCTGTCTTACTCCGGCCGCTTCCTGGCCCGCTTAGAAGGGCCCGTATCCGGCAACGTGCTGCTTAGGAGGGTCCAACATGAGACCCTGAGTGAGACCGGGCGCACCCTGGAGATTGCTCGGCATATGGTGGCCGGGAAGGTGAAAAATCTCCGCACCATGGTGCTCCGGAGCGCCCGGGAGACGGACTCAGCCCAGGATGAAGAGCCTCTCCGGAACGCGGCCGGCCTTTTGGGTGATATTTTAACGCAGCTGCCCCAGGCCTCCGACCTGGACACCTTGCGGGGTCTGGAAGGTCAAGCGGCCCACCATTATTTTGCGGTTTTCAGTCACATGATTTTGGCTGACCGCCAGGTCTTTACCTTTACCGGACGCAACCGCCGACCCCCGCTAGACCCGGTGAATGCCCTGCTCTCCTTTCTTTACGCCTTGCTCCTAAACGACTGCGTTGCCGCGGCCCAGGGGGTGGGCCTGGATCCCCAGGTGGGCTTCCTGCACGCCTTACGTTCAGGACGGCCGGCCCTGGGCCTCGACCTCATGGAGGAATTGCGGCCGGTGCTGGCCGATCGGTTGGCGCTTACTCTCATCAACCGGCGGCAACTGGCCGCAGGGGACTTCCTCCGGCGTCCTGGCGGCGCCGTCCTGTTAAATGATTCCGGGAGGAAAAAGGTGGTGGTGGCCTATCAGGAAAGAAAACAGCAGGAAATCACCCACCCCCTGGTGGAACAGAAAATGCCCTTGGGTCTGGTGCCCCACCTTCAGGCCCGCCTGTTGGCCCGGCACCTCAGAGGGGATTTGGCCGCCTATCCCCCTTATCTCCATTATTAGGAAGGAGAAGATTGTGCATATCCTGGTTACCTATGATGTCTCCACCGAAACCCCCGCTGGCCGCCGCCGCCTCCAAAAGGTGGCCCTGCAGTGCAAAAACTTTGGGCAGCGGGTGCAAAAAAGCGTCTTTGAGTGTGCCGTGGATGAGATGAATTATGAGCGCCTCGTCCGGGCCCTCACCAAAATCATCCATAAGGAAGAAGACAGCCTCAGATTTTATCGCCTTATGGAACCCCTGGAAAAATATCTCCTGGTTTTCGGCTGGGACAAGAAGGTGGACTTTGAGGGGCCTCTGGTGGTGTAATCGGCGAACCGGAAGCTGGACCCCAACAGCGGGAGGTTCGCCAAGAGGAAAAATTTAGGGATTATCATGGGAAAGAGTATCATAAGGTCCGAAGCGAGGGAACCATTGACCCTTCTCCGGCGGGATTCGCAATTTATGTTCCTCTGAAGCTCATAAACCTGGCCTTTAAAAGGCCCAGGGTAGCGCCCGATCTTAGCATCGGGCGAGGATTGAAACTGCAAAGTCACGGGGAGTATCCTGCCGCTCATGGCCCGTAGCGCCCGATCTTAGCATCGGGCGAGGATTGAAACTGGCCAGAGGCCATGATGATGGTCTCTGGCTTATTCTGTAGCGCCCGATCTTAGCATCGGGCGAGGATTGAAACTGCCCGGTGGCCCGGGACCTGCGGAGGGGGGAGAAATAGTAGCGCCCGATCTTAGCATCGGGCGAGGATTGAAACTTGGAGCGGATGGCCAAGGACATGGCCCGGCGCTGCGGGTAGCGCCCGATCTTAGCATCGGGCGAGGATTGAAACAGCGTTGCCCATTAGGACATTAGGAGGGGA
>Ga0078972_1001287_pt2 | contig 36975 bp, 29 predicted proteins | sample YelNatPaOPGAMG01_FD_67568 | JGI IMG/M metagenome (GOLD analysis project Ga0078972, IMG submission 67568) | Hot spring thermophilic microbial communities from Obsidian Pool, Yellowstone National Park, USA - OP-RAMG-01 (SPADES assembly) (version 2) | ecosystem: Environmental > Aquatic > Thermal...
CCTGCTCCGGCGTCGCCAGTCCATAGGTGATCGCCTCCAGATTCAGATACGTAAAACCGAAATCCCATTGCCGGCCGGTGACATCAACACAGCCGATGAAGCGCCCCTTGTCCGCGTCCCAAAATGTCCTCTGGAAATTGTCCTGCACCCGGGCCGCCAGTGATTCCAACTCCGTTGCCCGCCCGGTATTGTCGAGACTCCGTTCCAGATCAGCCATCGCCAGCAATGATGCGTAGAAGTAAATATTCAAGTAGGCCGACTTGTATCCGAAGCGGAAATTATCCCAGTAATCGCTGGGCATGCCGTCCACGGTCCCATCGCATTGCGGGTCGCTCACGATGGCCAGACCGTCCTGACCGTGGAGCGTCGTCAACTGATACGTCATGGCGGCTCGGAGTTTTTCCAGAACCGTGCGCCCCTGGGAAACGTCCGTTTGATTGGAGCGGACGGAAACAGTGGTAGTTCCATCCACCTCTTCCAGAAAAGCTTTTCCGCCCTGCCAGCAATAGTATTTGCATCCGGCAAGGATATACTTGGCGTTGTTCTCATTGTGGCGCACATGATGAGTGGGCCACCCCTCCTCATTGCCCCAAGTCCAGATATACCCGTCCTGCGCCTGCGGCCACTCGACCAACTTGCGATGCAGCACCTCCCGGTATTGGGGCGTGTCCGACCAGCAATGTTTCCGGGCCATCCACTCAAACCAGGCCGGTGTATTGCCGAACGGCGTCAGCCGGACATTCTCGCCACGACCGAAAGTGGCCCACAGCAGGTTCATCTGCTGGGTCACATCGCCGGCCGCCCCGGAATCAAAGAGGTCGCCCGATTTCTCCGCCACTTGGCCACCGGCAAGGGTTGCCATCATGGAGAATGCCGCTAAGTGGAGAAACCTCATGATTTCCACCGCCGAAGAATCGCATTGACCTTGGGGACCGACAACCGCACCGCTTCCCGGACCGAGATGCTCCCGCGATTCGCCCGGTCCAGATTCGGCGCGATGGCATCGAGAATCTCGGCATACGCCGGGTGTTGCAGGGGCGGCCCGGCAATCGCCATCGCCGCCACGGCCACCTGTTTCGAGGCCGGCAGCAGCGGCGCGGTGCGCCATTCTTCCGACGCCCCGATGGGGAGGTACGACGGCAATTCAAATCCCATCACCTGCCGCATTCCCGTGCTCGTCATCCACCGCGCCCATTCAAACGCCGCCTCGGGATGCCGGGATTGGGAGGTCACCGCCAACGCGCTCCCCTGGAAGGTCGCATACGCCTGTTTCCCGCGTGGCGGCAACGCGATGTCCCACTCAAAATCACAGGTGCGCCGCAGAATCTGCACGGCCGGATACATCGAGACAAACATCCCGGCACGTTGCAGCGCGAACATCTGCCACGTGCTGATGTCCATCATCGTTTCCGGCGTCGGCACCACCTTGTATTTCTGCCGTAGCGCCACCCAAAACTCGAGCGCCTCGACGGCCTCCGGCGCATCCAACACACACCGCTCCCCGTCCTCGCTGATCACCCGGCCGCCGTTTTGCCGGACCAACATCTGCCAGTCCGGCTGCATCATTCCATACACATCCGGGCGGCCATCGCCATCGGTATCTTCGGTGATGGCCTGCGCCGCGCGCACCATGTCCTGCCAGGTCCAATCCGCCGTGGGACGTGACAGGCCGTGCCGCTGGAACAATGCCGGGTTGTAAAACAGAAGGTCCGGCGATGCATCCTTGGGCAACCCGTAGATGTTGCCCCGGTACGAAAACGTTTCCAGCGCCGCCGGGAAGTAATCCGCCGCATGCGTGGCCAGCAACTCATTCAGCGGCCGCAGCGCGCCGAGGTCCACCCACGCCGGCAGCGCCGTCGGATACATGAAGATCACATCCGGCGCGACCTTGCCGGCAATCATAACCTTGATCTTGTCCTCGTAGTTGCCGGTAATGTGCAGGACCCGGAAATCAATCTGCGGATGCGACTCGCGGAATTGCCGGAACACCTCCTCATACACCCGCATCAGGTCCGGCGGACACGGCGGATGCGCGTACACCACCGTCGGCCGGCCTTGCGCGTCCACCGTCCGTCGCCCGCCCAGCGTGACCGCACCGGCGAGAATCGCCAGCGCGACGACCGGAACCCAAAGCGAGGATGAAAGTTTTTTCACATCGCCGCCGAGACTTGCCTCCCGCCATTGCACGGGGGCCGGTGCCGCGTGGCGGGCCGTGCTAGATGAAGTCGTTGATCAGGTTTTCGAGCATTTCCTGCCGGCCGCTCGTGTTCGGCGCGGCGTCGCCCTTGGGCAGGATGTAGGCTTCGAGTTCCTTCAGGCCGACCTTGCCGGACTCGATCTGTTTGCCGATGCCGGTATCCCAACTGGCATACCGGTCGGCCACGAACTTCGCCAGCCGGCCGTCCTGGCGGATCGCGGCGGCAATCTTCAGGCCCCGCGCAAAAGCATCCATGCCGCCAATATGCGCGTGGAACAAATCCACCGGCTCGAAGCTCTCGCGGCGCACCTTGGCGTCGAAGTTCAGCCCGCCGGTCTTGAACCCGCCCATGCCGAGCACGACGAGCATGATCTGCGTCGTCAGATAGATGTCGGTCGGGAACTGGTCGGTGTCCCACCCGAGCAGCGGGTCACCGGTGTTGGCGTCAATCGAGCCGAGCGCGCCGGCATCGGCGGCGACGGTGAGGTCGTGCATCATCGTGTGGCCGGCCAGCGTGGCGTGGTTGGTTTCGATGTTGAGCTTGAAATGCTCGAGCAGGTCGTACTGCCGGAGGAAGTTCAGGCAGGCGGCGGCGTCAGAGTCGTATTGATGTTTGGTCGGTTCCTTCGGTTTCGGCTCGATGTAGAACTGGCCTTTGAACCCGATTTCCTTCTTGTAATCCACCGCCATGTGCAGCAGCCGGGCCAGATGGTCCAACTCGCGTTTCATGTTGGTGTTCAGCAACGTGGCGTAACCTTCCCGGCCGCCCCAGAACACGTAGCCCAGTCCGCCGAGTTCGTGGGTGACCTCCAGCGCCTTCTTCACCTGCGCGGCGGCGTAGGCAAACACCTCCGCGTTGCAACTCGTGGCCGCGCCGTGCACATACCGCGGGTGGCTGAACAGGTTGGCAGTCCCCCACAACAGTTTGATGCCGGTGCGTTTCTGTTCTTCCTTGAGCACCTTCACGACGGCGTCGAGGTGGCGATTGGTTTCGGCCAGTGTCGCCCCTTCCGGCGCGACGTCGCGGTCATGGAAACAATAAAACGGCGCGCCGAGTTTCTCGATAAACTCAAACGCCGCGCGCACCCGGCGCTGGGCATTCGCGACGGAATTGCTGCCGTCGTCCCACGGCCGCACGGCTGTGCCCGCGCCGAACGGGTCACTGCCGGTGCCGCGCATCGTATGCCAATAGGCCACCGCGAACCGCAAATGGTCGCGCATCGTTTTGCCAGCCACTCGCGCCGTGGCGTCATAATGCTTGAACGCCAGCGGGTTCTTCGATTGCGGCCCTTCGTACTGGATTCTGCTGATTTTCGGGAATGCCGATTCGTTCATAAATCTCCGTTGGTTGTTTGTGCTGGATTTATAGCCGGTCACTCTTTATTTTGCCAGCGGTTTGTTGCCGATGGAAACCACAAACGCAAAGGAGACGTATGGCCCGCTTGTTTCTTGGACTGGACTCGAGCACCCAGAGTCTGAGCGCAATCGTCATTGATTTCGATGCCCGGCAGATCGTCTACGAGGCGTCGTTGAACTTCGACAAGGCGCTGCCCTATTACCGGACCGTCAACGGCGTGCTGCCCCACCCCGACCCGCTCGTCAAACACAGCCCGCCCCAAATGTGGGCCGAGGCGCTCGACCTGATGTTCGCGCAGATGCGGAAAGACAAGGTGCCGCTGCGCGACATCCTCGCCGTCTCCGGCTCCGGCCAACAACACGGCTCCGTCTACCTGAAAGCCGACGGCCGGCTCGCCCGGCCGACCTCGCCGATCTGGATGGATTCCTCCACCAGCGCCGAGTGCGCCGAAATCCGGCAGGCGCTCGGCGGCGTGGCCGCCACCGCCCAGGCCACCGGCTCCGACGCGTTCGAACGGTTCACCGGCCCGCAAATCCGGAAGTTTTTCAAGACGGAACCCGAGAACTACCGGCAGACGGCGCACATCGCGCTGGTCAGCTCCTACCTGGCCGGGCTGCTGGCCGGCACGATCGCGCCGATTGACCACGGCGACGGCGCCGGCATGAACCTGATGGACATCCGCAAGAAACAGTGGCATCCCGGCGCGCTCGCCGCCACCGCGCCCGATTTGGACAAGAAACTCCCGCCGCTCGCGCCGTCGTGGCAGGTCATTGGGCCGGTCAGTCGCCGCTTCGGTTTGAACGAGAAAGCGGTGGCGTTGGTCTGGTCGGGCGACAACCCGTGCAGCGTCATCGGCCTCGGCCTGATCCAGCCGGGCATGGTCGCCATCAGCCTCGGCACCTCCGACACCTATTTCGGGTACATGAAAGATTGCCGGGTGGACGACCGGGGCGAAGGCCACGTGTTCGGCGCGCCGACAGGCGATTACATGACGTTGATCTGTTTCAAGAACGGCTCGCTCGCCCGCGAGAAAATCCGGGACCTCTACGGCCTCGACTGGACCGGCTTCAATCAGGCCATCGCCAGCACGCCGCCCGGCAACAACGGCGGCATCCTGCTCCCGTGGTTCGAGGCGGAAATTGTACCGCGCGTCAACCGCCCCGGCATCCACCGATTCGACCTCGACGCCGGCAACGCCGCCGCCAACTGCCGGGCCGTGGTGGAAGCGCAAATGATGTCCATGCGGCTGCACTCGCAGTGGATGAACGTCCGGCCCCACCGGATTCTGGCGACCGGCGGCGCGTCCACCAACACGACCATCCTCCAAGTGATGGCCGACGTGATGAACTGCCCGGTCGCCCGCATCGAAGTGGCCAAGAGCGCCGCGCTCGGCGCCGCGCTGCGCGCCGCGCACGGATATTTCCAACACATTGGCGCGCCGGTTGACTGGCCGGAAATCGTGGCGAAGTTCACGGCGCCGGTCCCGGGCAGCGAACTCCAACCGCGCGCGCCCGGCGGGTACGACGCTTTGCTTGTGAAATACGCCCGGTGCGAACGGGAAGCGTTAGCGTTGGTACAGCGGTAGGTACTGGTAGGGAATGGCGAGGACAAAGGTGTAGACGGCGGTGGCGTAGAGTTTGGTGTAGGGCCCGGTTTCCATAAACAGATTCCAATAGGCCATGTTGCCCTCGTGGATGACTTTCTGAAGCAACAGGTCCCGGATCCAGCCGTACCACCTGCCCCATGTGTCGCCACCGACCATGAACTGCGCGGGCGCCGCGTAGAAATTGCCATAGGTGAACCAGGTCTTGTCCCGGTCTCGGTTCTCAAAGAGGTACTTCGAGCCGGCCGCGACCTTCGGGTCGTCATACTGCCCGCAGACCTGCAACGAGTAGACCGCCGCTGCCGTCCGCGCAAAGCCCGCGCTCTGCCCCGGCTGATATCCAAACCCGCCGGTGCCTTCGTGGTAACACGAGCGGACGTACTCCACCGCCCGGTGGATCGTCTCCTGCGGCACGTCCAAGCCGGCGTTCTTCGCCGCGCGCAACGCCGCCATTTGCAGCACGGTGACCGACATGTCGGCGTCGCGCGGCTGCGGGCTGTAGCGCCACCCGCCTTTCGCACTCTGCGCGTTGACAATCACCTTCACCGCCCGCTCCAGCTTGGGCCGGATGGCCGCCACGCGCGTCTGCCCGTACAACTCCGCCAACGCAATCGTGGCAATCCCGTGGCCGTACATGTAACTCGCCCGGCCGCCGCTGCTGAACAACCCATCGGCCCCGACCGACTCCAGGAGAAACTCCTGTCCTCTCCGGACGTTCTCCGCAAACGGACCGCTGTCGGGCAGGTTGCCGGTGCTGAGGAACGCCAGCAACACGTAGCCGGTCATCGCGATCTCATAATCGGTTTTGCCATCCCCTTGGACCCACGCCCCATCGGGACGCTGCTGGCTCGCCAGCCAGCGCAAGGCCCCGTTGATGACCGCCTCCGTTTTCCCGTCAATCACCGGCAATCGCGCCGGCTCGGCGCCGGCGACGGTCGCGGCTGCGAGAATGGCGATGAGGAACCAGTGCATCACCGACCACCGGGCGACGTGTCCGCCAGATTTCGGAAGTATTGCTCGATCATCGCGCCGTACTCCTCCGGATACTTCTCCGCCTGCGACTGAAAAATCGCCTGCCGGTCGCGTGCCGGCAACCCGATGAACTGACTGCCGACCGGCAAGCCGCGATTGGCCAACGTCCGGTCGATGGCCGCGCCAGCTTCCGCGTCGGTCCGGTTGCCCGTGCCGCCTTGTTGCGGGTTGATTGCGTTTTGGCCGGGTTGTTGCCCGGGCTGGCCGGGTTGCTGGCCGGGGTGCTGGCCGGGGTGCTGGCCGGCCTGCTGACCTTGTTGCTGCGCTCCCTGGAGGGCCGACTGCGCTTGGGCCATGGCCACTTGTGCGGCGGCCGTGCTGGCCATCGCTTGCGGGGCGGCATTTTGTGCGGCAGCAGCCTGTGCGACCGCGAGGGCCTGCTGGGCGTTTTGCGCGGCCGCTATTGCGGAGGGAGGCAGACCGGCAAGCTGCCCGGCCGCCACTGGCGCGAGCTGGCTCTGGGCATTCTGCAACGCCTGACCGGCCTGCGGCATCGCATTACCGGCCGGTTGTTGTCCGGCCGGCGGCATTGCGTTCTGCGCCATCTGCTGTTGGAGTTGGGCTTGAGCGTGCCCGGCCTGTTGTTGGGCTTGTTGAATTGCCGCCGCCGCCTGCGCCAGAACGTTGCTCGTCGTTGGCGCCGGATGCTGCCGGTCGAGGCTCGCCAGGGCCGCGTACAAATCTGCCAGGGCCGCGTTCTGCCCGGCCACCGCGGCCGCGCCGTCGGCCTGATTCAGGCTGTTGCGGGCGCGGAGCATATTGATTCGGGCGGCTTGTAACGGCGATTCGAGGGCTGCCAGACCGGAGGGCAAAGCGGCGCGCAACTGTTGCGCGTCACCGGCCAGCGCTTCCTGGGTCTGCGCCAAACCGGGCCAGGCGTGCCGGTTGCCGGAGGGTGCCGCCAGCGCCTGGTTCACGTCGCGCTGCAACTGCTGTTGCCGGCCGATCAACTCGCTCAGGGGGGCGCGGATGGCCGCGGCGGCGGCCGCCTGCTGCTGTTGCTGCATCAGCCGGTTGATCTCCTGTTGGAACAACTGGTCCGCGCGAGCCAGAGCGGCGCTGGCTTGTTGTTGCGCGGCGGCGGCCTTGTCCTGGGCGGCGGCCTGCCGGAGATTCGTTTGGGCCTGCTGCATTTGCTGACCGGCCTGGGTCAGGGCTTGCGCGGCCTCGCTCGCCAACGGTTGGGCGCGTCGCGCCAATTGCTGCGTGGTCCTGGCGAGCGCGTCCTGTCGCCGGGCGTGGTCCTCTCCGGCGGGTGGCGACTGGCGGGTGTCCGACCGGAGTTGCTCCTGTTGCGCCTGCACCCCGCGGACCTCCTCCTGCAACGATTGCAATGCGGCGAGGCGCTGCTCCTGCTCCGCCGGCGGACGTTGCGCCAGCGCGTCTGCGACGGCGCGGCGCGCCCGGTTGAGCGATTGCAACGCATCGTCTTGCTGCGTCAACGCCACCTGGCTCTCGCCGTGAATCAATGACGCGCCCGCCGCAGTCATCTGGCTGCCGGCGTTTGCCAGCTCGCGGCCGGCCACCGGCACGAGCGCCTCCAGCTTCTGACGCGCCTCGTCGGTCAGCGGCACGAGGTCCAACTGGGATTGCCCGATTGGTGGCAGCGGGCTGTGGGCGTCGTGCCGGGCGGCGGTTTTCGTGCGGTTGATGATTTCCTCCTCGCGCCGGATCAGCGGGGCGATGGTTTCCAGAGCGTCGCGCAAGACCTCGTCGCGGTCGCGCGGTTGGCGCAGGGTCCGGTCCAGCAGCCGGAGATTGTCCGCGACCGTTTTTTCCAGCCGGGCCGCCTCGTCCAGCGCGGCTTTCCGCAAGGCGCTGACGGCGGCGTCCAGATGCGCGCGCAGTTGGCTGTCGGTGGTGGCCTGGACGGCGTTGCGGAAGCGGTCGGACTCGGTCGTGTGGGCCCGGCTCATCTGGGTGATTTTGTCCAGCAGCAGCTGGATTTCGTCGCGCAACGCTTCCTGTTCGGCCTGTGCGGCGCGCCACATGGCCTGCTGGGTTTCGCTGAACGTCTCGGTGCTGGAGCGGCCGGTCGCGGCGGCCAGGGCGGCGGTTTCCTGCTGGTTGGCCACCTGACGGTCAATCAACGCGCTCAACATCTGTTCCAGCCGGCGCAGTTCCAGCATCCCCTCGTGTTCGAGCAACACCTGCTGCATCTGCAACAGGATGACCTTTTGGGCGGCGTAGGCGCTGGCCACGTGGCCGGGGGTCGGAGCGGCTTGTTGCAGCAACGCCACGACCCGGGCCATTTCTTGATCGGTCAACTCTCCGAGGATGGATCGGACGGTGCGCAGCCCGGCGGCATCTTCGGCCGGCAACCCCATCCGCAGGTATTCGTCCATCAACTCTTGGACCCGGTCAGCGAGTTCCTGTGTGGAACCGCGGATCTGCTGTTGCCGGGCGGCGCTGTCTTGCACGACGTCCGCAGCCGCCAGCGCGGCGCTGACCAGGACCAGCGCGCCGCCGGCCACCCAGCGCCGGACGGTCGCCGTTATGGTTGCAAGCGGTGACATCGTTGTCTCCTCATTGGTCACGGCGCCTGTTGCCAGCGCCGCGCTCAAAAATGAGATCGCCCAACTTCTTGTTCAACTCCTCTTGCTCCCCGGCAATCTTCGCCAAGAGGCCGACGGAATCGCTGAACCGGGCCATCAACTCCGCCCGTTTCTCGTCGTCGCTGACCACGCGCAGCGTGTACCGGTCGCTCATGGCGCGGCGCGGACCGGTGGCGGTATTGTTGTCGGTGGCTTCGATCCAATAGGTCACCGTATCCCCGATGGAGACGTGAGGCAACAACGCCGGCAATCGCCACTCATACCGGCGGCGGAGCGTGGTTGGCGTCTCCCCGTTGAGATCCAGAACCACGGCGCGCGCGGTGGCCTCCGCGTCGCCCACCCGGCAATGGAACGTCACGTTTTCCACGCCGAAATCGTCGTGAGCCTCAATCCCCACAATCACGGTCGCCCGGGGGGTCACCCATTCCTCCCGGCGCGGCGCCGTGATCGTCACCTGCGGCGGCTGATCCGGCAGAATCGTGACCGGGTAGATCGGATCGTCGCTCGACTCCACGCCGTCCGTGTCGCACAAATGCACTGCCAACCCGGTCAGGTTCGTTTGCGGGATGGCCACCACGGCGGTCCCGCGGCGCGGGTCCGTCCCGACCTGCAGCGGCACCTCCTGCTGCAACCCGACCAACCGCACCACGGCGCGCGCGATGTCCTTGTTCGCCCGGGCCGTCACCCCCAACCGGCTGCCCGCCAACAACGTCAACTCCGTCGGCCGCCGCGCGACCGGCGGCAGGCGCGTGTACGCCGGGAACTCCTGCCGGCAATGCAGTTCCACCACCACCGGCGGCGCGACCACCGTGACCTGATGCGGCCCGCTCCTGCCGTCGTTCAACCGGAGGGTGTAACGGAACGACTCCTGCACACTCGGGATGGCCCGGCGGAACACCCGGGGGTTGTCCGGCTCCGGCTCCATCGCAAACTCCGCCCGCCGGTCCGGCCCGTACTGCAACCACACCGTGCCGGTGGCGGGGACGATTCCTTCGGCTTGAGCGCGCAGCACCACCGTGGCGCCCCGGCCCACCCGCACGCTGCCGGTCAGACACCGGACCCGCGTCTGGCGGGGCACCGGTTCGTTGCTCAAAAACGCCCGGCGCCACAACCCGCCCGGCACCAGGGTCAACGCGCTGGCCGCGACCACCGCCAGACTCACCCACCGCCACAGCGGCCGGGTGTCAATCGCGCGCCGGAAATCCACCCACCGCGCCACCCGTTCCGTCTGCGCCACCAACGCCCGGACGAACTGCGCTTCCTCGGCGTCGTAGGCCAGCCCGGGACGGGCGAGCTGCACCGCTGCGATCAACCGCCCGTGAAACTCGCGGGCCGTCTGCTCCACCAACAGCGCCGCGCCTTCCACGTCGGCGCGCCGGGCCACTGGTCGCCACAACTGCCGCCACGCCACCGCCGCCCAGCCGGTCAGGGCGGCGCCCCACAGGATCGCCCGGCCCCACCGCGGCAGTTCATACCGCCAGTCCAACCCCATCACCACCGCCAGCGTGGCTGTGGCGACCAACACCCACCGGGCCAGACCGGTGCCCACGAGTACCGCGAGTTGCCGGCGGCGCACGGCCGCCAGTTTCGCGAGCAACACCGCGCTGGGCGGGACCGTGGGATTCATTTCAGGTGCCATCGTTTCCGTAAAATCCATTCCAGAGACGCGACGCCGAGGAGCGCCAGGAAGTACCACGGCGAACACCAAATCTCCCAGTCGGTGGTGGTGCGGATCTTCTCCGTGCGTTGGCGGATCAGGTCCGGCAACGCCGCCAATCCTTCCTCGCGGACGAACAGCCCGCCGCTGGCCGCCGCCATTTGTTGGAGCAGCGGCTCGTTCATCGCCGTGTCGCCCCACTCAAACTTCGGCTCGATCACCCGGAACTCCAACGGGGCGGCTGGATCCAGTTCGACGCGGAACTGGTACGTGCCCGGTGGCGGCGCGAGAAACTCGCCCCGGTACATCCCCGGCTGGCCCGGCAACGGTCGGAGCTGGACCCATTGCTCGTCGCCGCCTTGCGCCGGGATGTACGAACCGCGCACCACCGGCGCGGTCACCGGCGCAAACTCCGCCGTGTACAACCGCGCATACACCGTCACCGCCTCGCCGCGGAAATACTGTTGGCGTTCGGCGATCAACTGCGTCCGTTTGGCCCCGCCGAGCAGTCGCACCAGCGCCATCCCCTGGACGGTCTGGCCCCACAGCGGCGCGTAGTAGCGGTCCCCGACGTTTTTGCGCCAGCGCCAGCTCTCGTCGGTGCCCACGAACAACACCTGTCCCAGGCCGTAGCGTTGCCGCACCCAAACCGGGGTGTTGGCCGGGTCCGTCACCAGCACTTCCGCCGCCGGCTTCGTGCGGGTGGCCGCCGTGAGCCAGAACACCGGCGGCAACTCCCGCCACTGGCGGCGGTTGTCGGCCGCGTCCTCGGCGAGCCGCAACATCGGGCTGGCCTGGCCGGCCGGCGTCAAATCCAACCGGATGGCCCGCCCCACGCTCGGCGGCGGGATTCCCTCCAGTTCGATCGGAAACAAGTCGGCAAACGCGGTGCCCGCGTACGCCACCGGATTGAAGCCGCCCCCGGCCAGCAGGATCAGGCCGCCGCCAAACTTCGCCACCAGATCGTGGAGGGCGGCGGTCTGCGGCGCGGAGAACCGGCGCGGGTCCACGTCGCCCACGATCACCACGTCATACTGCAGCAACTCCTCGCGTTCCTCCGGCACACGCACGAGGTACGGCGACTCCGGGCCGGTGGCGATGGCCGGGTCGCCTTCCTGCAACACACAATGCAATTCCACCCGGCGGTCCCGCAACAGGGCCGCCTGCAAATACCGGAACTCCCAGCGGGGCGTCCGCTCGACGTACAGCACCCGGATCTTCCGGTCAATCACCCGCACCGGCTTCGTCGCCATGTTGTTGCCCTGCTCCACCTCCTCCGGCAGGGGCGCGACCGACGCCGACACGTGGCACTCCCCGGCTTTGGTCGGCGTGAACTTCATCGTCACGATCTGCTCGCCCGTCCCGGTCAACGCGATTTCCCGTTGCTCCACGAGCGCGTCATCGAGTTTCAATTGCACCGTCACCGGCGCGGTCACCCCCTGGCTCCGCACGCGCACCGCGACCGGCACCTCGTCCTTCACAAACACCACGTCCTCCGCGAACACGCCCGCCACAATCACGTCCTTTGGCGACCGCATCCCCACCCCGTAGAGATACAACGGAATTCGTTCGCGTTGCGCCCGGGCGGCCGCCTCGAGCGGGGCGCTCCCGCTGTTGTTCGCGCCATCGGTCACCACCAGGAGAGCGACCACCGGCTGACCGCGTTTCCGCGCCAGCAAATCCCGCACGGCATCGCCGAGCGCAGTGACCGGTTGGTCCGCCGTCCACCGGCCCGTTGGGCGCGGCGTCCACTCCTCGAGTTGTTGGCCGAACCGGAAGAAGCGCACATCCGCGTCGCGTGCAAACCGTTGCGCGAGCTGGGTGTTGCCAAACAACGCCGCCTGCGCCAGCTCGATGCGCGCCGGGTTCTGCGCCGCCGTGAGCAGCGCCGCCCGGCGCTGGTCCACGGCGTCCGTGCGCGGGTCGCGGATGTTCATGCTCGCCGAGGCGTCCACCAAAACCAGCAGCGTGGGACGGATCGTCCCCTCCCAGACCCCCACCAGCGTCGGCCGCAACAACATCAGCAACAGCAAGCCGAACAACATCGTCCGCAACCCGCCCAACACCCACCGGCGCGGGTGCTCCCAGTACAGCCACAACGCCAACGCGCCAAGCGCCACGGTGCCGACCATCACCACCTCGACCGGCACAATCGCGCGCCACGCCAGCGACACACCGGTCAGCTCGCCGGCCGGCCCGCCCGGCCCGCCCCACGCCCGCCACCACCACGTTGTCAGTCCCGCAATCATTTTGCCCGACTGAACCGGTAGCCCGCCACCGTCTCGGCGCCCGCCACCACCACCGCCACGAGCACCATCAACCACCACCATTCGCCGCGCACGCCGCCCGGCCCGGCCGTTTCCCGCCACGAACCGCCCGGCGGCCACACCACGAGATCCGCCACCGCCCGCAATGCCCCTTGTTGCGCCGCCGTCCACGACGTCAAATCCGACTCCGCCGGCTCCGGCTGCGCCGCAAAAACCACCGCCGTCGGCGGCTCGCTGTCAATCGCCACCTGATAGACACCGCCCCAGTCCGTTCGGTCGAATTGCACCAGCGGCACCCCGTCGCGGACGTCCACCTGGCTGAACCCCCGCGCGGACTGACCGGCGGGCGGCGGCGTGACGGTCACGTTGAGATGGGCCAGCTCGTCGCGCGTCCGGTAACTGAACGTTTCGCCGACCGCGATGGTCAGACCCTGCGTCTGCTCCTGCACCAGCCAGCCCAGCAGCCGAAACAACAGCGGCACAAACGCCGGCCGCACCGGCAGGTCGTTCCACGCGGTGTTGGCGGTACTGGCAAACAACACCACCCGGCCCGCGCCCCACGCCCGCTCCATCACTGCCGGGGCGCCGTCCGCAAACCGCACCACCACCCGGGGCCGGCCGCCCGGCGCGCCCGACCCCGCCGGCGCCGGCACCAGCCGGTACGCCCGGTAGAACCGGGCCGAATCGAGCTGCCCGGCCGCCGGGTCGTTCCAGAGCGTCACGACCGGATGATCGTACGGAACCGCCTGCAACGTGAACCACGAGTCCGCGTCCGGCGGCAGCGCGCCGACCGCATCGCCGAGCCGGGCCGGCAACAACCCCTGTCGGTCCAACAAGACCTGATTGTAATGCGCCGCGCGCGTGTTCGGGCCCGGGAAAAACACCGCGCCGCCGCCCCGCCGCAGGTATCGCTCCAGCGCCGCCACGACCGGCGCCGGCAACTCCGGCACATCGGCAAACATCACCGCCTGATAATCCTCCCACTGTTTCGTCGCCAACTCTGCCAACGGCACCGTCGTCACCTGCACAAAGAAGTCCCGCACCTCCGTCGCGCCGACCGGCTGCAACGCGTGTTGCAGATAAAACGTCGCGCTCTCCGCCGGCGACCGGCTCGGCTGCCCGTCCACCAACAACACGTCGAACCGGCGACGCGCCGCGACGATCATCGTCCGCTGATCGTCCGCCGGCAGGCGATCCGGCAACAGCCGGGCCGTCACCACATGATCGCCCGGATCCGGCACCCGCACGAACAGCGTCACCCGCCGCGCGGCGCGGGGCGGGACCGACTCCAGCACGGCGGCGTCGGCCGGCGGCTGGCCGTCCACGCTGATCCGCACCGGCACCTGGCGACACTCGTGCCGGCCAAAGTTGCGGACCTCCACCTCGCACCGCAGCGGTTGGCCGACGGCGGGCAGCCCGCCCGCCAGCCGCAAGCCGGTCACGGCCAGATTCTCCTCGTCGCCGCCCTCCGCAACAACAATCCGGGCCTGGATCGCGGGCCGGTGCGGGGCCAGCAGTTGCTGAATTTCCGCCGCGTGCCGCCACGCGAGCGCCTGCCGGTCGCTGAAACAGTAGATGATTTTCCGGCTCGCCGCCCGCGCCCGCAGGATGTCCACGGCTCGTTGCCATGCCGGCAACAGGTCGGAAGCGCGGTCCGACAACGGCGCTTCCCGAATGGATTTGCGCAGGAGGTTGAAGTCCCGCGACGGCTCGGCAACCAGCTCCGTCACGGTATCCGCGGCCAGCAACAGTGCGGCCGACGAGCCGGTCGGCAACGCCGCGAGGATTTGCTCGGCGGCTTGCCGGGCCTGATCGAACCGCGACGTGACGCCATCGGTCAGCCCCATGCTGGCCGAGTTGTCGAGGATCAAGACCGCCAGGACCGGTTCGCGGGCGGCGGCGAGGGCCGCGCCCAACCGCCCGCTGGCGGGCCGGGCGAACGCCAACGCAAGCGCCGCCACCAACAGGCACCGCAGCAGCAGCAGGAACAGGTCTTCGAGGCGGAGTCGTTGGCGGTGCCGGACCACGCTGTCGTGCAGGAACCGCATGGCCGCCCAGGCGATGCGTTGCACCCGGCGGCGGAACATCAGGTGAATGATCACCGGCACCGCCACGGCAGCCAGCCCCCAAAGCAGCAGCGGATTGAGGAAACTCATCGCGCCGTCCGCTGGCGAAACGCCAGGTAGGAAGTCAACAGTTCCGGCAGCGGCTGCCCGGTGTTGGCGAGCACGTAGTGGACATCCTGGTTTTGGCAGCCCAACTGGATCCGGGCGCAGAACTCCGCCACCGCGCGCCGGTAACTGGCGCGGATTTCCTGCGGCCGGGTCCGCACAGCCGGCCCGCCTTCCAGCCCGAGGAACTCCACGTTGCCGGCAAACGGCAGCTCCAGTTCCGCCGGGTCGAGCACGTGAAAGACAATGACTTCATGGCGCTGGAACCGGAGATGTTGGATGCCGCGGAGGAACTCCGCTTCGTCGTCCAACAGGTCGCTGATGATCAGCACGATGCCGCGCCGGCGGACTTGATTGGCCAGTTCGCTCAACGTCGGGCCGAGTCGCGCGGTGCCCTGCGCGGTGAACCCGGCCAACGCGGTCATCACGCGGTCAATCGCGCCGAGCGCAGTCGTCCGGGGCACCCGCGCCCGGTCGAAGCTGTTGAACACGTCGAGCGCCACCGCGTCGCGCTGGCGCAACACGAGGTACGACACACAGGCCGCCAGCGCCTTGCCGTACTGGAGTTTGGTGAGCCGGCCCGAACCGTAGTTCATGGACGCGCTGCCGTCGAGCAACAGGTGGGCAACGAAGTTGGTTTCCTGCTCGTACTGCTTGACGTAGTAGCGGTCGGTCCGGCCCAACACCTTCCAGTCGAGGTGCCGCAAATCGTCCCCGGGCACGTACTCGCGGTGTTGGGCGAACTCGACGGAAAAACCGTGAAAAGGGGACCGGTGTTCGCCGACAATGTAGCCTTCGACCACCAGCCGGGCGTGCAACCCGAGCGCCGCGGCGCGCGCAATCGTGTCGGGGTCGAGCAACAGGTCGGTGGAGTTGACGGGCGCGGCCATGACCGTTCCACGGTCCCGGTCAACTGGGCGGGGCGTCCGCGGGTACCGCCGCCACCACGCGCCGGATGATTTCATCAACGGTGATGCCTTCGGTTTGCGCGGCGAAGTTCGGGATCAACCGGTGCCGCAGGACCGGCGCCGCCACCGCCGCGACATCGTCGCAACTCACATAGACCTGGCCATTCAACATCGCGCGGGCCTGGGCGGCGAGGATCAGGTTCATGCTCGCGCGCGGGCCGGCGCCCCACGTCAGCCATTTGCGGCAAAAGTCCAGCGCCTCCGCCGACTTCGGCCGGGTCGCCCGCACCAGCTGTTCGGCGTAGGCGTACACGTGCTCGGCGACCGGCATCCGGCGGACCGTGTGTTGGAGTTGGATGATCTCGGCGGCGCTGAGGACCGGTTGCGGCGGCGCGGGACTGCCGCGGGTCAGCTTCATGATTTTCCGTTCCTCCTCGGGACTCGGATAATCCACCAAAATCATGAACAGGAACCGGTCGAGCTGCGCTTCCGGCAACGGATAAGTGCCCTCCTGTTCGATCGGATTCTGCGTCGCCAACACAAAGAACGGCTCCGGCAACGGATGATCCGTGCCGGCGACGGTGACCTTGCGTTCCTGCATCGCTTCGAGCAGGGCGGACTGGGTCTTCGGCGGAGTCCGGTTGATCTCGTCGGCCAGAACCACATGGGCAAAGATCGGGCCTTTCAGGAACCGGAACCCGCGCTCGTTGGTGACCGGATCCTGATAAATCACCTCCGTCCCGGTAATGTCGCTCGGCATCAGATCCGGCGTGAATTGGATGCGCTTGAAACTCAGATGCAACGTCTGCGCCAGCGACGAAATCAACAGGGTTTTCGCCAACCCCGGCACGCCGACCAGCAGCGCGTGGCCGCGCGTGAGCAGGGCGATCAACAACTGGTCAATCACCTCGTCCTGGCCGACGATGACTTTGGCCAACTCCGCCCGCACCAGCGCGCAGGCATCGCGCAGGTCATTGACCGCCGGCACGTCCAGCGGGGCCGCCGCTCCCGCCGCCGGGGCCGGCGCCGGGGCTTCCGCTGCAATGTCGCCGGTCTCTTGAATGACATCGCGCGGGAACTGGGCGGAATTAGGCTCGGCGGTCATGGTGTTGTTGGTTTCTGATAAGAAAATCCAACACCAGAAGCAAGGAGAAGTTACGCCCGGCGCAGATTCAACCAGTAGAAGGCTCCGATGACCACCCCGTGCGTGATCTGGCCGGCGCGAATCAACTCCGGCACCTCCGCCAACGGCACCAGCCGGACCTGAATGTCCTCGGCATGATCGAAGTTCGGCGCGGCGACGCGCCGGCAACCCGTCGCCAATACGTAATGTTGGAGATTGTTCTGAATCGCCGGGTTCGGATGCACCGTGCCGAGCCGCACCACCTGCTCCGCCCGGTAGCCCGTCTCCTCCAACAACTCCCGCGCCCCGCATTGCTCCGGCGTCTCATCGCCCTCCATCAACCCGCCCGGCGTTTCCAGATGCACCGACCGGGTGCCGTGCCGCCACTGCTCGACGAAGATCACCCGCTCATCCGGCGTCAGCGGCACCACATTCACCCAGTCGGGGTGTTCGCACACGAACATCTCGTGCGGCGCACCGGTGCGCGGATTAACCACCGTGTCTTTGCGCACCTTGAAAATCCGGCAATCCAGCACCGGCACCGACGACTGCACTGGCCACGGACGAATCACTGACCGGCTTTCCGGACGACCTCGTCGAGCACCTCGCAAAACGCCGGCGCCGGCCGGTAGCCCGGCTGTTGGTGGAGTTTTTTGCCAGTGGCGTCCAGAAAGATGATGTTCGGGTACCCGCGCACGCCGAATTCTTTCGCGAGCTTCTTGCCGGTCGCACTTCGTTCGGGGTTGATCTTGACCGCGATAAAGTTCTTGTTGAGTTTCTCCACGACCTGCCGGTCCGTGTACACGTCCCGGTCGAGCTTCTTGCACCAGCCGCACCAATCGGTGTACACGTCCACCATGACCAACTTCTTCTCCTGTTTCGCCTTCCGCAACGCGTCGTCGTAATTGCTTTCCCAACGCACGCTCTCCGCCCAGACGTTTGCCGCCCACGCCACCGCGGCGGCGGCGATCACGATTCGTTTCATGGCTCCCTCCATTTGCCGTGCGCTTGGATCAGCGCCACGAGTTCATCCACGGCCTGCTCCTCCGGGATGTGTTGTTTGACCTGTTGTTTCCCGACCCAGAGCGAAATCTTGCCGGGCGCGGTGCCGACGTACCCGAAATCCGCGTCGGCCATCTCGCCGGGCCCGTTGACGATGCAGCCCATGATGGCGATTTTGACGCCTTTCAAGTGTTGCGTCCGCGCCTTGATCCGGGCGGTCACCGTCTGCAAATCGAACAGCGTCCGCCCGCAACTCGGACAGGCCACGTAATCCGTCTTGAACCGCCGGATGCCGGCCGCCTGCAGAATATTGAAGGCCAACCGCAACGCCGCCGCCGCGTCCCGCTCGCTGCGCACCAGCACCGCGTCGCCGATGCCGTCGCACAGCAACGAACCGAGCACGGTGGCCGCGTTCAACAGATTCATCTCCGGGTCGGCACTGGTGACCGGCCCCAGCACGTCTTTCAACAAAATGGGATTCCGCCCGGCCACTTTGCGCGCCAACAGCCGGTAGGCGGGAATCGGTTCGAGCGGCGTGCCGTCGGCCACCGCGACCATTTTGCCCGCCGGCACGGTGAAGTCCGTCAGCGGATTGACCTCCACCACCCCGGCCTCCTCATACACACCTTCCGGCTTCACGTCGTCGCTGATCCGCACCCCGGCCTGGGCGCGGGTGACGAACACGCGAACATTCGTGGAACGGGCTTCCCGCCCGTCCGCCGGGTGTGAGATGGACAGGCGGGAAGCTTGTCCCGCATTATATTTTGCCACCAGCTTCCGGCAGACCGGGATCTCGTGGAGACTGTCCTCGGTGAGCGACACGCGAACGGTGTCGCCGAGGCCGTCTTCGAGCAACGCGCCGATGCCGATGGCGCTTTTGATCCGGCCGTCCTCGCCTTCCCCGGCCTCGGTGACGCCGAGATGGAGCGGGTAATTCCAGTCGGGACCTTCCGCGTCCAGCCGTTCAACCAGCAACCGGTAGGCTTCGATCATCACCTTGGGGTTGCTGGCTTTCATCGAGAAAATGATGTCGTGATAGTTGTGTTTCCGGCAGACCCGGGCAAACTCCAACGCGCTCTCGACCATGCCGAGCGGCGTGTCGCCGTAGCGGTTCATGATCCGGTCGGAAAGCGAGCCGTGATTGACGCCGATGCGCAGCGCCCGGCCCAGTTCCTTCAACCGGAGCACCAGCGGCGTGAACGATTGCTCCAGCCGTTCCAATTCCTGCTCGTACTGGTCGTCGGTGTATTCGCGGACGGCAAATTTCTTGCGGTCGGCATAGTTGCCGGGGTTGATGCGGACTTTTTCGACCCACAACGCCGCTTCCATCGCCGCCGCCGGCACGAAATGGATGTCGGCCACGATCGGCGTGGTGAACCCCCGCTTCCGAATCTCGGCCACGAAGTCCTTGAGCTTCTTCGCGTCGTTGACCGACGGTGCCGTCAGCCGCAGGATTTCGCAACCGGCTTCGAGGATCGGGATCGCCTCGCGGACACACGCCTCCGTGTTCATCGTGTCGGAGGTCAGCATCGTCTGGATGCGGATCGGGTTGGCGCCGCCGACGCCGACGGTGCCGACTTTGACTTCGCGGGTGAGTCGCCGGGGGTTCATGGCTGGGCGGCCGGAGCGTTCGTCTCCACCGGGCGGCCGAGACGGAGCCGGCCGAAGCTCATGCGTTGAATGTCGAAAAACGTGATGTAGAGCATAAAACCAATCAGCAACGCGGCAAACCCGGTCTGCAGGGCCGACACGAACCGGGCCGGCAGCGGCCGGCGCAGCGCGGCTTCAATCATCGAAAAGATAATGTGCCCGCCGTCGAGCACCGGCAACGGCAGCAGATTCAGGATCGCCAGGTTCAGGTTCAACAGCACCGCAAACCAGACGCCGCGCATCACGCCGCCGTGGATGATCTCGTACCACCAGCCGCCCATGATGCCGACCGGCCCGCTCAAACTGCGCGCGCCGATGCCGGTCTGTTTGGCGTGCGCCAGCGCGTACACCGTGTCGCCCATCATCCGCAAAATGTCGTCAAACTGCGCCCACGGCGTCGGCCCCGGCCGCGTCATCCGGTATTCCAATTCATCGCCCAGTTGAATCCCGATCCGGCCGACCTTCTCTTTTGGATCGAGTGCCGGGGTGATGGTCAGCACGAGGATTTTGCCGGCGCGCAACACCTTGAACGGTGTTGGCTGGTCGGCGCACTTGCCGGTCAACTCGCGCAATTCCTCCGCGCTGCTGACCGGTGCCGCGCCGACTGCCAGGAACTTGTCACCGGCCTGCACGCCGGCTTGTTCCGCCGGCGACCCCGGCAGCACCGCCCGGGCAAACGGCCGGCCTTGCGGGTAGAGATTGATCGTTTTGATGCCGATCTGCTTGTCGAACGTCGCCTCGACCCAAAACTCCAGCCGCTCTCCGGCGCGATCCACCACGAGCCGCACCGTCGGCTCGCGGCTGATGGCCACGGCCCGGTTCACCTCCATCCAGGTCTTCACGGGCCGGTCGTTGACCTGCACGATCCGGTCCCGCGGCCGCAGGCCGCTTTGTTCTTCGAGGCTGCCAGGCTCGACCCAGCCGATCACCGACGGATTCACCGGCGTCGGCAGGCCGACGCCCCAAACGAGGCACGCCAGGCCAAACGCGAACACGACATTGAGCAACGGCCCGGCAAGGGCCACCATGATTTTGGACGACGGCGACGCGGGGGGGAGTTCCTCCGTCTTGGACTCCGACTTGCCTTCGAGGGCTTCCATTGGCGCCATCTGCGGCAGCGCGACGTAGCCGCCAAACGGCAGCCACGCCACCCGGTAGTCCACGCCATCCCGGCCGGTCCAGCCGAAGATTTTCGGGCCAAACCCGATGGAGAACCGCTCGATCTTCATCCTTCGGCGTTTGGCGACGAGGAAGTGGCCGAGTTCGTGGACGAAGATCGTCAGTCCAAAGAAAAACAACACCAGCAAGGCCGGGTACACCCACTCCGTGAGGATTTTCCACAGTTGATCAGACGACACGTTCGGCTTCCTTTCGCGCCCACAAATCGGCCTCCACTATAGCATCCAGCGGGGCGTGCGCAACCGGCCGATGCGCGTTCATCGTCCGCTCCACCGTCTCGAAAATCCCGGTAAACTTCAGCGCCCCGGCCACGAACCGCGCCACGGCCACCTCGTTGGCCGCGTTGAACACGGCCGGCATCGTGCCCCCCACCCGCCCGGCCTGCCGGGCCAGCCGCAACGACGGGAACTTCTCCACGTCCGGGTTCTCGAACGTCAATGTGCCAATCTTCGCCAGATCGGTCGGCGGCATCGAGTTGGCCAGCCGGTGCGGCCACGTCAACGCGTATTGGATCGGGTAGCGCATATCCGGCACGCTCAACTGCGCAAGAATCGAACCGTCCACAAACTCGATCATCGAATGCACGATGCTTTGCGGATGCACCACCACGTCCACCCGGTCAATCTCCACATCGAACAGCCACCGGGCCTCGATCATCTCCAACCCCTTGTTGAACAGCGTGGCCGAGTCAATCGTGATCTTCTGCCCCATGCTCCACGACGGATGCTTCAACGCCTGCGCCACCGTGATCGCCGCAAACTTCTCGCGCGGCGTCTGCCGAAACGGCCCGCCCGACGCCGTCAAAATCAATCGCTTCACACTGGCCGGCTCGCGCCCCTCGAGACACTGGAAAATCGCCGAGTGCTCGCTGTCCACCGGCAACACTCTGACGCCGTGCTTTTTCGCCTCGCTCATGACCAGCTCGCCGGCCATGACGAGGATTTCCTTCGAGGCCACCGCCAAATCCTTGCCGGCCCGGATCGCCGCCAACGCCGGCTCCAGCCCGGCGGTGCCGACAATCGCCACGAGCACGATGTCCGCCTCCGGCATCGTCGCCAGCTCCACCAATCCCTGTTCGCCCGTCACGACCGGCTGCGAAATATGTTTCTCCAATTCCCGGGCTTTGTCCCGGTCGGTCATCGCGACCTGCACCGGGCGAAACTGCCGGACGGCCTGCGCCATCCCGGCCACGTTCTCGCGCGACGCCAGCCCGACAATCCGGAAATGGTCCGGCAGGTCCGCCACCACTTTTTGCGTGCTGACGCCAATCGAGCCGGTCGCTCCGAGCAAGACGATGTTCTTGGGTTTCATCACAGAATTAACCGAATATACACATACAACAGCGGCGCTGTGAACAGCAGACTGTCAATCAAATCGAGCGCGCCGCCGTGGCCGGGCAGGATGGCGCTGGAATCTTTCACGCCCGCCTCGCGTTTGATCAACGACTCGGCAAGGTCGCCAATAATGGCCGCGACCCCCAGCAGCGCGCCGAGCGCGACCGCGTGCCCGGCGGTCATCCCGCTGTCGGCCAGTGCCACCAGCCACCGCTGGCACAACACGGCGCTGCCGATGGCCAACCCCACCCCGCCGATCGTTCCTTCCCAGGTCTTGTTCGGGCTGATCCGCGGAATCAACTTGTGCCGGCCCAGCGTCGAGCCGACCAGATAGGCGCCGATGTCGGTGAATTTCGTCACCACAATCAGAAACATCACAAAGATCCGGCCATCGGCCAACGCGAAGTGGATGCGGGTGACAAAGTTGCCGAGCCACGCCACGTAGATCAGCCCGAACAACGTCACCGCCATCGTCGCGATCCCCTGCGGGTTGTTCTTTTGCGGGAACTGCCGGAGGAACACCCCGAGCGCAAACACGAGCAGAATCAGAATGTCGAAATCGTACGACAACTCCACCCGGCGCGGTTGTTGATAGATGAACCAACTGCCGGAAATCAGCGCCACCGTGCCGACCACGCCCCAGACCTTGTAGGCATACAGTCCTCTCGCCTCGCAAATCCGGTAAAACTCCCAGATGGCGCGGGCGCCGACGAGGTTCATGAACAGGTACAACCCGGTCGGCGGCAGCCAGAAGATCACCGCCAACAGCACGCCCCAGAGCGCGATGGAGTTGACCAGCCGCCACGCGAACTCGCGGCGGCGCGGAGAGGCTGCAGCTGGGGCGGAGCTGGTCATTCCGTGTCCGGATTGGCGACTTTGCCGAACCGGCGGTGCCGCTTGCTGTAGTCGTGCAGCGCCTGGAGAAACTCGGCTTTGCGGAAATCCGGCCAAAGCGTGTCCGTCACGTAAATCTCCGCGTAGGAAATCTGCCAGAGCAGGAAGTTGCTCACCCGCAGTTCGCCGCTCGTGCGCACCAGCAAATCCGGGTCCGGCAGACCGGCCGTGTACAAATATCGCCCAAACGATTCCTCCGTGATGTCCGCCACCTCGATCGCGCCGGTCTTCACATCGCGCGCGATGGCGCGCGCCGCGTCCACGATCTCCGCCCGGCCGCTGTAACTCAAGGCCAGCACCAGCGTCAGACCGGTATTGTCCTTCAACGCCGCGATGCTCCTGTTCAACTGCTGCTGCGCGCTGACCGGCAGTTCGTGCAGCCGGCCGATGGCGGCGAGGCGGACGTTGTTCTTGTCCAACTCCGGGATCTCCCGTTGCAGGTAGAACTCCAACAGATGCATCAACGCCTGCACCTCCAGCTTCGGCCGCTGCCAGTTCTCGGTCGAAAACGCGTACAAGGTCAAATACCTGACCCCCAACTCCCCGGCCACGCGCACAATCTCGCGCACGCTCTCCGCGCCGGCCCGGTGGCCCTCGATCCGGGGCAGCCCGCGCTGCCGGGCCCACCGGCCGTTCCCATCCATGATGATGGCCACATGTTGCGGAATGTTCTTGGTGGTGCTCATTCTCATGCTCGTGCTCTTCCTCTTGCTCTTGCTCCCGGAGAAAGAGCACGAGCAAGAGACAAGAGCGCCTTACAAAAACATCGTCTCCTCGCGCCGGGCGCCGACGCTGACGATGCCGAGCTTGCTGCCGCTCAGTTGCGCCAGCTTCCGCAAATACGTCCGCGCCTTCTTCGGCAACTGGTCAAACTCCCGCGCCTCTTTGGTGCTCGTCAGCCAGCCGTCGAACTCCTGATACACCGGCACGCACTGGTTCAACAACTCCACATCGGCCGGCATCGAATCCGTCACCTTGCCGTTGAGTCTGTAGGCGACGCACACCTTGATTTTGGGCAGATTGTCCAACACATCCATCTTGGTGACCGCCAACTCATCAATCCCGTTGACCATGACCGCAAAGCGGGTTGCCACCGCGTCAAACCACCCGCACCGGCGCGGCCGGCCCGTCGTCGCCCCGAACTCCCGGCCCGTCTCCCGCAACTGCGCGCCCTGATCATCGTGCAACTCCGTCGGGAACGGCCCTTCCCCCACGCGCGTCGTGTACGCCTTCATCACGCCGACCACCCGGCTGATCCGGTGGGGCGGGATGCCGGTGCCCGTGCAACCGCCGCCGGCCGTCGTGTTCGAGCTGGTCACAAACGGGTACGTCCCGAAATCAATGTCGAGATGCGTCCCCTGCGCGCCCTCGAGCAAAATCTCCTTGCCGTCGCGCTCGAACCGGTTGAGCAGCTTGATCGTGTCGGCGATGTACCGGCGCAACTTCCGGCCGGCCGCCAGGTACTCTTCGTTGATCTTGGTGAAACTGAGCGGTTTCGCCCCGAACGCGCGGGCGATTTCGTTGGTCTCCCGCACCTTGCGCCGGAGCTTTTCGGAAAACCGGTCCGGAAACTGCAAATCCACCATGCGCAACCCGGTGCGCGCCACCTTGTCGGCATAGGCGGGGCCAATGCCGCGTTTGGTGGTGCCGATCTTGCGTTTGCCTTTTTGCTCCTCGCGGATCGCGTCGAGCAGCCGGTGATACGGCAACACCAGATGCGCCCGGTCGCTCACGAGCAGGTTGCCGTTGACGGTGATGCCGCGCTTTTGGAGGTGGTCAATCTCGTCCAGCAACGCCAGCGGGTCCACCACGACGCCGTTGCCGATGATGTTGAGCTTGCCGGGATAGAGAATGCCCGACGGCACCAGATGCAGGACGTACTTCTCGTTGCCGACCTCAACCGTGTGCCCGGCGTTGTTGCCGCCCTGATAACGGACGATCACGTCCGACTGCTCGGTCAGCACATCAATGATCTTGCCTTTGCCTTCATCGCCCCACTGGGCGCCGACGAGAACCGTAGTTGCCATACGGTGTCCCACCATACCCAATCCCCGGCAGCCAACGCAAGCAGCATCGCTGCGGCGCTTCGGGGGCATTGACCGATCCACCGGGAGGAATGCCAGCCTGATCCGAACGAATCACCGGGCCGGACTTTCATCCGCACCCCCGCCCGGCCCGGCTACGGGGCCGGCGTGTCCAAGACCTCGCGGACTTTGCGGGCGAGAGTGTAAGTAAGAAATGGCTTCTGGAGGAAGGCGACGCCGGGATCAAGGACGCCCTGATGAACGATGGCGTTGGCGGTGTAGCCGGAAATGAAGAGCACTTTGAGTTGAGGACAACGCTGGCGGAGTTCGCCGGCCAACTGGCGGCCATTCATCTCTGGCATGACCACGTCGGTGATCAACAAATCCACAGCGCCTGTTTCCTGAACGAGGCGCAACGCCTCTTTGCCGTCTGCCGCCACCAATACCTTGTACCCCAAGTCGGCCAACATCATCTCCGCCACCTCGCGGACCGCCGGCTCGTCTTCGACGAGCAGGATGGTTTCCTGACCGCGCGGCAATGTTCCGCCGGCTTGCGGGCCAGCCGCGACCACGGCGTTCTCGGCAACCCGTGGCAGGTAAATGTGAAAGGTTGTGCCCTGACCAACTTCGCTTTCAACCGCGATGTGACCGTCGCTCTGTTTGACAATGCCGAAACAGGTCGCCAAACCCAGACCGGTCCCCTGACCGACCGGCTTGGTCGTAAAGAACGGTTCGAAGAGATGACCTTTGACTGCGTCGGTCATGCCGGTACCGGTGTCGCGAATGGATAGCCGCACGTACTCGCCCGGCTCCACGTCGGCCCGGGTGGGATCGTGGCCCAACGTGATGTTACCGGTGGCGATGGTCAATTTGCCGCCGCGGGGCATGGCGTCCCGGGCATTGACGACCATGTTGGTGATGACTTGCTCGATCTGGCCGGGATCGGCCTTGACGCAAACCGGCGCGGGGGACAGCGCCAGCACGATCTCGATGTCTTCGCGCACCAGCCGGCGCAACATCTTGTGCAAGTTGGTGACGAGGGCGTTGAGGTCGAGGATTTTCGGTTCCATGATTTGTTTGCGGCTGAAGGCCAGCAACTGGCGGGTGAGCACCGCCGCCCGCTCACCGGCCTTCAGGACCTGGCTGATGTGTTCGAAGAATGGACTGGCCGGGTCCATCTTCGCCAGCGTCATCTCGCTGTAGCCGATGATCACGTTCAGCAGGTTGTTGAAATCGTGCGCCACGCCGCCGGCAAGATGGCCGACAACTTCCATCTTCTGGGCCTGCCGGAATTGCTCTTCCAGCCGCCGCCGCTCGGTAATGTCCTCGCCCGAGCTCAATGTGCCGATGATCCGGCCCGCCTCGTCTTGCAACACGTGATTATGCCAGGCAATCAGGCGTTTCTCGCCGGTCTTGGTGCGCACGTGGTTCTCGTGGTACTCAACCCTTCGGAGTTCGCCGCTCATGATCTTCTGGTACGCGCCAAACACCGCTTGGGATTCCTCCGGGGGAACGACCACGTCAAACCAGTTCCGGCCGCGCAACTCGCCTTCCGCGTACCCCAACACTTGATATCCTTTGCGGTTCAGCAGGGTGACTCGGCCTTGCGTGTCAAGGGCCACCAGAATGACTTCGACGACATTCAGATATTGCTTCGCTTTGTCTCGTTCCTGTTGCAACAACAGCTCCGTCCGCTTGCGCGCCGTGATGTCGCGGGCGATGCCAATGGCGTGCCATTGGCCCTGCACCGCTGTGGCGGCAACGGACAATTCGATGGGGAACTCGGTGCCGTCCTTGCGCCGCCCCGCGAGTTCCAGGGTCTTGCCGATCACGGGACCGTCGCCCGTTGCGGCAAAACGCATAATCCCGGCCAGCGCGTCCGGCTGGTAATGTGGCGGCGCCAACAGATCGTGAACACTCCGGCCAATCACTTCCACCTGCGCGTAGCCAAACATTGCCTCAGCAGCCGCATTCCAGAATACGATCCGCCCCTCGCTGTTGATCAAAATCACCGCGTCTCGGGCGGCTGCCGCCAGATTGCGGAATTTCTCCTCGCTCTCGCGCAAGACCGCATCCGACTGCGCCAGCGCCCGGTATTTGGCGCGTTGCTGGACGACCGCGTAAACGGCGGCGCCCAGCGCCAGCATCAGCGCCAACACCAGCGCCACAATGAGGATGGCGCGGAAACGCCATTCCGCCAGCGCCTCCGCCGCGTCTATTTTGGCTACCAGCGCCCACGGGGTATCCGGTATCTGCTTCAGAACCGACAACACCTTGACGCCCCGGTAATCTTTCCCTCGAAACACGCCTTCGTGACCCAGCGCGGCCTGCACGGCCGGGATTTCCCGCCGGCTCAGCGGGAAGCGCACCTTGAACGCGGTGTCCTGCCGGTGGCGCAGCTCGTTCAGGAACAAGACCGAATCGCCCTCCCGGCGCACCAGCAGCGTTTCCGCTGTGGCACTGGCCATCGGCCAGCTTTGGATCAGCGGATAAAGAAATTGCCGCGCATCAAATTGCAGAACGATGGCGCCGACCGGCTCTTTCCCCGCGTCAACATCGGCAAACAACGGCGCAATGCCCCACAAATATGGAACGGAGTCAGTGGGCAGCTTGTGCAGGTCGGTGAGCACCGGCTGCCGCGTCCGAAAAACAGTTGCCGCGGCTTCGATAACCACCGAATCCAACGGAGAAGACTGCTCCGACAGGCGCCATCGGACCTGCCCGGCCCTGTCCATCACCACAACATCCGCACACTGCGTGGACTGTTGGATGGCGCGGAGCCGGACGCGAATTTTCTGCTCAGATTCAGCTTGTGGATTTGCCAGCCAGTGGGCCACGCCTTCCGCGAAAAACGGGCTGCTCATCAACACACCGGCCTGGCCGAGACGTTCGGCGCGCCACCGCGCGATTTCATCCGCCTTCGACTGCGCGATGACCGACAGGTTGGCCTCGACCGCGCGCCGCGCGAATTGCTCTTGGCTGCAATAAAACCAAGCCCCGCCGGCCAGCAACGCAAGCAAACCCGCTGTGACCACGATCCAACCCCACCGATATAAAATCGAGTCCCATTTCATATCTGAAATTTTCCTGAGCACACTTTAACTAGGGGTAAAATTTGGAGCAAGATTGAGTTTACTGAGAATAGCCTCCGCCTTGCCGCCGTTGCCGGCACCGCCTATACTGCCGGCAATGAATCGCGCGGCGTTGCTCAAACTGGCCGGTCAGGTGTTGCGGTTGCCCACGGCACCGTATCACGAACACGCCGTCCGCGACTTCGTCACCGGCTACTGCCGGCAACTCGGCCTACCGGTCGCATCCGACAAGGCCGGCAACCTGTTCATCCGGTATCGCCATCGCGTTGCCGGCGCGCCGGTGGTGTTTGTCGCGCACATGGATCATCCCGGCTTCGAGGCACTCGGCCCCAACCGGGCGCAGTTCCTCGGCGGCGTGCCGCTGGAACTGCTCAAAGGTGCGCGCATCCGTTTCGGCAGCGTCCGCGCCAACGTCCGGCGGGTGCATCGCGACAAGCAGCTCGACATCGTGGCCGATGGACCGTTGCGGGCGGGCGAGCCGGGGATGTGGGACTTGCCGGCGTTTGCGGTGCGCGGCGACCGGCTGCAGGCGGTGGCGATTGATGATGTGCTGGGTGTCGCGGCGGTCCTCGCGGCGTTGACGGACTTGGTGCGCGCGAACGTGCCGGCGCATGTGTGGGCGGTGTTCACGCGGGCGGAGGAAGTCGGTTTTCCCGGGGCGGTGACGGTGGCCCGGTCGGGGAAGATTCCCCGGCGGGCGTTGGTGGTGTCGGTGGAGATGAGCAAGGAGCGGCCGTGGGCGCGGATCGGCCACGGGCCGGTGGTGCGCGTGGGCGACCGGCTGAGCATGTTCGATCCGGCGGCAACGTGGCATCTGGAAACGGCGGCGCGGGCCGGGCGGATTCGCTTGCAGCGGGCGTTGATGGACGGCGGCACGTGCGAGGCGAGCGCGTTTGCCGCGTTCGGCTACCGGGTGGGCGGGCTGTGCCTGCCGCTCGGCAACTACCACAACATCGGCCCCGGCACCCGGCCGCGCCGGGAAAACGTCAGCGTCGCGGATTTGAACCGTTTGGTCGGGTTGATCGTCCAAGGAGCCAGACAGTGGCGCGGGTTCGGGTCGCTCCGGCAATCGTTGCGCCGCCGGGTGTGGCAGATTTACCGGCGCGCGCCACGCCGCTGGGGAAAACTGTGAAACAGATGATCCTCACTGTTTTGCTGGCCGGATTGAGCGCCGCGCAGGCCGAGACCAACGCTCTGGTGGAGGCGGCAGCGGTGTACAACCGCGGACTGAATCTGCTGGCCAGTCGGGATTGGCCGCAGGCCATCGAGTCGTTCACCAACGCCGCCGCGATCCGCCCGGATTTCTTCGAGGCGCGCCGGCAGACCGCGCTGGCCTACGTCCAATGGGCCAACGAAACCGCCGAACCGGGCCGCCGCCTGGCCCGGCTCCAGTCCGCCGCGGAGTTCTTCAGTCAGGCCGCCGCGCTCCGTCCCGACGACAAGCCGACGCGGATGGAATGGAGCGCGACGTTGGAGCAGATCGGCGATTTGCCGGTCGAGCCGGCCACGCGGCTGGCGTGTTATCAGGGCGCGCTGGAACAATGCAAACGCGCCGCGGCCATCGCGCCGGAGGATTGGGATGCCTACAACCGCGGGGGCACAATCCTGGCGACCCGGCTGTCGCTGTTCACCACGAACGACGCCGTCCGCAGCCAACTCTACCGGGAAGCCGCCGAGCAATTCCGCAAGGCCGCCGCCCGCGCGAAGTTCAGCAGCGACCTCGCCACGGCCCATCTGAACTGGGGCGCCGCGCTCGTGGAAGCCGCCCGCTACGAGAGCGACCGCGAAACCAAATTGCGGTTGCTCGACCAGGCGCTCGACAACTTTAGCCGGGCCGCGCGCGCCCAGCCCCAGGGCGCCGCCGTGTTCGCCGCCTGGGGCAGCGCGCTGGTGGATCAGTGGCGCCTCACCCGCCAACGCAATGACCTGCGGGAAGCCATTGATAAATTCCAAAGCGCCCTGGCCATCCATCCCCGCGACCCCGCGATGCTCTATCGCCTCGCCACCGCCTACGCGTTGCTCGACAGCCGGTTGACCGCCGTCCAGCAACTCCGCGATTGTTTCGACAACGATCCGAATCATTACTACCGCCGGCAAGCCGTTCACGACCCCGACCTGGACAATCTGCGGGCCGACCCGGTCTTTCAATCCCTGGTGTTGGGCGACCAGCCGGCCCGCCGCGACGGGCCGCCCCGGCTCCGCGACCGTTGACACCGCGGGCGCCGTGTGGCAATGTCGCGCCCCAAACGGTGAGCCGGTAGCTCAGTCGGTAGAGCAACGGCCTTTTAAGCCGTGGGTCGAGGGTTCGAGCCCCTCCCGGCTCACCACGCAACCCAAGGATACGCCCATGACCGCGAGGAAAATTAACTACCAGGGCTGGCCCCACTGTTACCGGCTCACCAACGGCACCATCGAACTGATCGTCACCACCGACGTCGGCCCGCGCGTCATCCGCTGCGGGTTCGTCGGCGCCGAGAACGTCTTCAAAGAGTACCCGGACATGGTGGGGAAAACCGGCGGCAACGAGTGGCGCATCTACGGCGGCCACCGGCTCTGGCACGCGCCCGAAGTCAAACCGCGCACCTACTTCCCGGACAACGCGCCGGTCAAACTGCAACAACACCCCGGCTTCGTCCGCCTCGTCCAGCCGGTCGAACCCACCACCGGCATCCAGAAGGAACTCGACCTGAAACTCGCCGCGCGCCGGCCCGGCGTGCGCGTGACACATCGCCTGACCAACCGCGGCCCGTGGCCGGTGGAACTCGCGCCGTGGGCGTTGTCCGTGATGGCGCCGGGCGGCACCGCCGTGTTCCCCCTGCCCCCGCGCGGCCCGCACACCACGCACCTGTTGCCGACCAACGTGCTCACGCTCTGGGCCTACACGGATTTGAGCGATCCGCGTTGGACGCTGGGCCGGCAATACGTCCTGCTCCGGCAGGACCCGCAGACGGCAGCCCCGCAAAAACTCGGCGCCGCCGTGCCGGACGGCTGGGCCGGCTACGTCCGCAACGGGTTCTTCTTCCTCAAGAAGTTCGCCCACTTTCCCGGCGCGAATTACCCCGACTTTGGTTGTTCGTTCGAGACGTTTACCAATGCGGAGATGCTCGAAGTCGAAACCCTCGGCCCGCTCACCCGGCTCGAGCCCGGCCAGAGTGTCGAACACGTCGAACACTGGCACCTGTTCCGCGACGTGCCGACGCCGACACAGGACGCCGATGTGAAACGCCATCTCCTGCCGCTCGTGCGCGCGGCCACGACGCAACCTTGACCCTGGCCGGGAGTTCCGCTAGGGTGCGCGGCCATGAGGTTGCGTATTTTCTTATCACTCGTGCTCGCCGCGTTGGTGGGGGGCGTGGTGGCGCCGCCGGATTGTCCGGCCCCGTTGATCTGGCGCAAAGGAGAAGGCTGGCGCTACGAATCCGGTGGCGTCAGCACGGCCGCCCCGAATCCGACCGAGCAACTCGCCCTGGCCCGGTCGTTTCAGGCCCAAAAGGATTACGGCCACGCGCTCGACTGTTACCGGCGGCTGCTGGCGCGCTGGCCGGCCTCGGCGGCGGCGCAGGACGCGCAGTTCGGGCTGGCGGAGTGTCTGAGCCGGAAGGGCTACCACTACAAGGCCTTCAAAGAATATCAGGCGTTGCTGGCAAAGCATCCGGACACCAAATTGTTCGATGAGGTGTTGCAGCGGCAGTTTGAGATTGGCAACCTGTTCCTCGCCGGCGAGCGCGACAAGGCGTGGGGCATCCGGTGGTTCAAGGCGCCGGAAAAGGCCGTCGAGATTTTCGAGCAGGTCGTGAAGAACGGCCCGTTTTCCCCGGTCGGCCCCGAGGCGCAGTACCGGGTCGGGGTCGCGCAGGAAAAACTCCAGGAACCCAAACTCGCCATCCGGGCCTACGAGAAGGTCATTGAACGCTACCCGAAACATCCGTTGGCCGAAACGGCGGCGTTTGCCATCGGGCTGGCGTATTACCGGGAGGCCAAACAAGCCGAGTACGATCAGGGCGCTGCCGACCAGGCCATCACGGCGTTCTCCGATTTCCTCGTGCGGTACCCGCGGAGCAACCGGACGGAGATGGCCCGCCAATTCCTCGTCGCCCTGCAACGCGAACAGGCGCGCGGCCTGTTCCAGATCGGCCAGTTCTACGAAAGCAACCGGAAATACAAGGCGGCGCTGATCTATTACAACGAAGTCATCGAGCAAAATCCCCAAACCGATTGGGCCAAACTCGCGCGCCGCAAGGTGGAGACGTTGACCCCGCGGCTCGCGCCGGCGCCGCCGGCCCCGTCATGAACCGCGCGATCTGGACATTGTGCGCCGCCGGCGGCCTGCTGGTCTCGGGCTGCCTCGGTTACCGGGTCGGCGCGGTCGGCCGACTGTCCTACCGCTCCATCGCGGTGCCGATGTTCCAGAACGAAACCCAGCAGCCCCAACTCGAAGCCCCAATCACCAACGCCATCCTCAAACGGTTCCAGGCCGACGGCACCCTGCAAGTGAACTCCGAACCCCGCGCGGACGTGGTGGTGCGCGGGCGCATCACCCGTTACGAGCGGGCGGTGTTGCGCTATGTCCAAACCGCCGACAACAACGCCCGCGAGTACCGGGTCAGCATCACCATCGTCATCGAGGCCCGCCAACCCAACGGCGACGTCGTTTTGCCCCCCACCACCATCACCGGGGCAACCGACACGTTTGTGGGCAGCGACCTGCAGAGCGCGGAACAACAGGCGTTGCCGCTGGTGGCCGACGATCTGGCCCGGCAGGTGGTGAACCTGCTGGCGGAAAGTTGGTGACTACTGATCTGTCAAAGCTGATTGCAAGGGTTGTCGGAGGGACGCGCTTCTGCGCCTCCGTTGCCGATCTGCGGCCACGCCGAAGCGTGGCCCTCCCCATCCAGTTTGCCAGAGCACTACGCCTGCGCCGGTGCCGGCGACAGGGATTTCAGTTTGGCGGCGAGCCGGGACTTCTTCCGGGCAGCGTTGTTGCGATGAATGACCAATACCTTGGCCGCTTTGTCCAACGCCGAAGCCACCGCCCGGTAGGCAGCGTTTGCCTGTTCAACGTTCTGGGCCGCCACGGCGGCGAGAAAATGTTTCTCCAACGTGTGCAACCGGGATTTGATCGCGCGGTTGTGCGCCCGGCGCCGGAGACTCGCGCGGGCCTGCTTGGCTGCGGAATGGGTATTGGCCATGATGCTTGATTCTTTCTTGCTTGTTAAACGGCGCGGCATCTTACTGGCCGAAACGCAAATGTCAACGGGGAAAATATGCGTTGGCTGAAGCTGCTGCTGGCCATCCTGCTGTTGCCGGCCTGTGTGGCGCTGACCCTCACCGGCTGGCGCGTGGCCGGAGAGTTGGCCGGTCGCCTCGACAGCCCGGTCGCCCTCGCGTTCTGGACCGGCTACGGGCTGTGGTTTGCCGTGTTCCTGCTGTTGCCGCGCCCGACCCGGACCTACGTGCTCGGCCACGAACTCACCCACGCGCTCTGGGCGTTGCTGATGGGCGCGCGCGTCAGCGGGCTGCGGGTCGGCAAAGGCGGCGGGCAGGTCAAGACCAGCAAGACGAACTGGCTGATCGTGCTGGCGCCGTATTTCTTTCCGTTCTACGCGATGCTGTTCATCGCCGGCTTCTTCCTCGTCCGCCTCTGCTGGCCGCTCGACCGGTATCTGTGGGTCTTGTTCTTCCTCGTCGGGCTGGGCTGGAGTTTTCACGTGACGTTCACGCTGACGACGCTGCTGGAAGTGGACCAGCCGGATGTGCGGTCCCAGGGCTGGCTGTTCTCGATGGTCGTCATCTACAGCATGAACCTCCTCGTCATGGCGCTCACCGCCGCCGCGTTGTCCGACCGGGTGACGTTCGGGGAACTCGCTTGGCTGGCCGGCCAGGACCTGCGGGCGGCGTATGGCTGGACGCTCGACAAGTTGGCGTGGCTCTGGCATCATGCCGCGGCAGTGCGGAAAGGAAACCCATGAACCTCGCGGACATCATCGGCGTTGAACAGATCGTGCCCCAACTGGCGGCCGCGGACCGGTGGCAGGTGATTGACCGGCTCGTGGACGTGTTGGTGGCGACCGGCAAAGTGCGTGAACGCGACAGCGCCGCCGTCCGCAAAGCGGTCCGGGAGCGCGAGCAAACCAAGACCACCGGCATCGGCTACGGCATCGCCCTGCCCCACGCGAGCGTGACCGGCATCGCGGATGTCGTCGCCGTGCTCGCCCGGCTCCAGCCGCCGGTGGATTTTCAATCACCGGATGGGCGACCGGTATCGCTTTGCGTGCTGTTCCTGACGCCCCAGGGCCAATTCCAGTCGCACCTGTTCACCCTCTCCGCGCTGGCCCGGTTCCTGGCCGATCAGGAACAACGCCGCAAACTCGAAACCGCGGCCACCGCGCAGGAAATTCACGCCCTGTTCCACGCCGCCGCCGGCTGACATGCAGTCCGCGTCTGAGATTCTTGCCGCCGCCGTCGAACAGGCTCTCGGCGGCCCCGCGCTGCTCGCGCCGTGCGCCAACCCGCAGTTCGGCGACTACCAGGCCAACGGCGTCATGGCGCTCGCCAAGAAAACCAAACAGAACCCCCGGCAACTCGCCGCTGCAGTCGTCGCCAAACTCCAACTCGACGACGTTTGCGAACCGCCGACGGTCGCGGGCGCCGGGTTCATCAACTTCCGGCTCAAACCGGAGTTTGTCGCCCGGCAGATCACCGCCACCGCCCACGACGACCGGCTCGGCGTGCCGGTGGCCACACCGGCCAAAACCATCGTCATCGATTTCAGTTCGCCCAACGTCGCCAAACCGATGCACGTCGGCCACATCCGCTCCACCATCATCGGCGATTGCCTCGCCCGCGTGCTGCGGTTCCTCGGCCACCGGGTCATCACCGACAACCACATCGGCGACTGGGGCACGCAGTTCGGCATGCTCATCGCCGGCTGGAAACGGTTCCGCAACGACGCCGCGCTCGCCGCCGACCCGATTGCCGAACTCGAACGGCTCTACAAGTTCGTCAACGAAAAGCCAGAGTTGCGCGACGAGGCAAAGGCGGAGCTGGTCAAACTCCAGCAGGGCGACGCCGAGAACCGCGCGATCTGGGAGCGGATCATCGCGCTGTCCCAACAGGAGTTTGAGAAAATTTACCGCCGGCTCGGCGTGACGTTTGACCACACGCTCGGCGAAAGTTTCTACAACCCGATGTTGCCGGAAGTCGTGGCCGACTTGAAACAGCGCGGCCTCGCCGTCGAAAGCGACGGCGCCCAGTGCATTTTCTTCGAGGGCCAGCAGACGCCGTTGATCGTCCAGAAGGCCGACGGCGCGTTTCTGTACGGCACCACCGACCTCGCCACGCTGAAGTACCGGCTCGACCGCTGGCACCCGGACGAGATTGTGTACGTCACGGATGCCCGGCAGAAACTGCATTTCGAGCAGGTGTTCGCCGCCGCCCGGAAATGGCTCCCGGCGGTGCCGGATCTCCGGCATGTGTGGTTCGGCTCCATCCTGGGCAGCGACGGCAAACCGCTCAAAACCCGCGAAGGCGCCCCGGTCAAACTCGGCGCGTTGCTCGACGAAGCCGAAGAACGCGCCTGGGCGCTCGTCAACGCCAAGAACCCGGAATTGCCGGAAGACGTGCGCCGACAAATTGCCCGGGCGGTCGGCATCGGCGCCGTCAAGTACGCCGACCTCAGCCAGAACCGCACAACCGACTATGTATTCAGTTGGGACAAGATGCTGGCACTGACCGGCAACACCGCTCCGTACCTGCAATACGCCTACGTCCGCGTCCAAAGCATCTTCCGCAAAGCGGGCCGGGAGGGCGAGGCTCCTGCCGAGCCGCAGCCGATCACGCTTCCCCACCCCGCCGAACTCGATCTCGCCAAACATCTGCTCCGGTTCCCCGAGGCGTTGCAAGCAGTGGCCGATGACGACAAACCAAACTGGCTGACCGGCTACCTGTACGATTTGACCGGCAAGTTCAGCACGTTCTACGAGAACTGCCCGGTCATCCAGTCCGCCGAACCGACGCGTTCCTCCCGGCTGCGCCTCTGCCAACTCACCGCCGCCGTCATCAAACAAGGCCTCCACCTTCTCGGCATCGAAGTCATCGAAGCCATGTGAAAACTCCCGCAACCTTTGCCCAAAGGATTTGATGACCACCCTGATCGCGCCGGTGAGCCCCATCATGGGTTTGTCCCTTGAGCCCCCGCTGTGGCCGAACAAGGCTTTGGCCGACGGCAATGAAGCATCACCGCCGTCCACCCCGTTTTGGGCCACACGCCCACTACAGCCCACGCGTTGAGGAATCGGCCCCGTTGCCCACGTCGGCGTTGCATTGCTGGGCAACAATTCCCCGCCCGACCCGCCTGTTCTCCGCGGTTCTGCAGTGCGCATCTGGACACGACCTCCATCACCCGGCCTGTCCCCCGGAGCGTCCTGCCGAAGCCCTGAGCCGCGAAGGGGAAGGGTCTCGGTCGTGTTCGTCACGTCTTTCCGAAGAAAGACAGAGATTTGCCGCACCCGACAGCGGCGTCTCGCTTCGCTCGGCTTTCGCTTCGCTCAAAATGACAACGACTGATTGAATGTGGCAGTGCCCAGATGTACCCCGGCTCGGCACCAGCGCGTTTCAGGTTGACGTCCTCCGCGCCTCCGGTTACAAGAACGGCAGCGGAGTAGCCCAAATGATCAAACGCCTCGAACAGGAAGCGGTCGAAAACGAGGACCTGTGCGCCAAACCCACTCAACTCAAATCCCCTCCGTCAAGTGTAGAGAGCTGACCCCGCTGAACTGACTTTGCGGTCGCGCCGACGGCCGGTGGCGACTCCATCTTGAGGGTGAGCTACACCTATGATAATCGTAACCGCGTGAGCACGATCACCGGCAACGGCAGGACGACGACGTTCACCTATGATGCCGTGGGGCGGCGCATCGGCGCGACCTGGC
>Ga0078972_1004634_pt1 | contig 36961 bp, 34 predicted proteins | sample YelNatPaOPGAMG01_FD_67568 | JGI IMG/M metagenome (GOLD analysis project Ga0078972, IMG submission 67568) | Hot spring thermophilic microbial communities from Obsidian Pool, Yellowstone National Park, USA - OP-RAMG-01 (SPADES assembly) (version 2) | ecosystem: Environmental > Aquatic > Thermal...
GCGCCTCCCGTTGCGGGTGTACTGGGCGTCGGTTGTGCCTGGGGCACCACGCCCGGATAGGGGGAAACCATGCCGGCGGACGCGAAAGGATCGCTTCGGCCCTTGCTCCAGGCTCCGGCTTCTGGCCCGGCGAGCCGTTCACCGGGACTGGTCAGGGAATAGAAGACCAGGACCAGCTTGGCATCCAGCGGCTCCGGACCGGTGGCAGCCGCACCCGCGGCCTGGGCCTGCCCCCCGGCGGAGGCATTGTTTTGTGACGCACTCAGATTCAACTGACGCACATCCACCAGGTTGGGTTCTATGGAGTAGGTCTCCAGGGCATCAAGAAAGGACAGAATCCCCGCGTAGCTGCCGGTGATTTCCGCTTTGACCGGGAACTCCACGTAGTTCTGCTGGTTGACGGTCCCCTGCGGCTCCCAGTCGGTGATTTTGACCCCGGCGCTTTGCGCCGCCATTCCGAGCTTGACCACCATGCCGCCGTCGGCCAGTTCGGCCTCAAAACGCGCCGTAGCGTCGTCGTACTTTTGCCTGGCCGCCTCGGTGCGTTCCTTCTGGGCCTCCAGGGAGGCGGCCTTGATCCTGGCCTGGGCCAGCTCGGCCTGCCGGGATTTCAGTTCGGCCGCCGTGGCCGCGTAACTCCTGGCCAAAGGAAGATAGGCCAAGCGCCACCCCAGGACCAGAACCAGCAAGACGGCCAGGGATATCAGCAAAACACGTTCCCGCCTGTTGAGATTGACGAAAAAACCGGCCATTTAGCACACCACCGCTGTCTAAAGGGGGTTCAGGTGGCAGGTCAGGGTGAACTGCCATTCCCCCCCGTTGTTCTCGGTAACCTGGTCCAGGGTCACCTGTTGGAACAGGGGACGCCCCGCCTGGCCAAACCCGGCCGCACCCGGCAGGGTGACGGAAAGGTTCTGCTCGAAGATACCGATGGAGGCAAAGGACCGGGCGCTGCCCTTGATGACCAGGACGTTGGGAGGGGGCGGAACGCTGCCCGTCACCGACACGGAAGCCCGGGGTGCCGCGCCCGCGGGAGCCGCAGGAATCTTTCCGGTGGGCCCGCCCGACGAAAGGGCACCGTTTTGATAGGAAAGGTCCATGGAATCCAGCCAGGCATCCACCGGCAGCACGGCGGCGATCTGGTCCAGGACCGGTTTCCAGTAGCGCTGCTTCGACACCAGTCCCTCCAGCGTCCGCGCGTCGGTCTGATACTTCCGCTCCTGGGCCTTTTCGGCGTCGTACCGGGCCGCTGCCGGCTGCAAATAGGTCAGTTCGGCCGTGACCTCCCGCAACGCGGTCCGCTGGTGGATGAAATTCAACCCGGCGGCTCCCGCCCCGACAACCACAGCGGCTCCCGCCACCGTGGCCGCGGCAATCATCCCCAGCCGCCTGGTCTCCACCAGGGGCCGCGGCCGCAACTCCTCCGGCAGCAGGTTGATGGTGTAGTTCACAGCTTCACTCCCCACAGGGCCAGGCCGCAGGCGACGGCCAGAGCCGGATCCATGGTGTCGTCACCGGGCCTGATCCCCCCGGGTACCGCCACGGATACCTCCAAGCCCAGCTCGTCGGCGAAGAGGCCCGCCAGTTCGGGCCAGCGGGCCCCCGGGCCGCTCAAAACGACCTGTTCCGGCACCCACTGACCGTGGCCGCTCGAGAAAAACTCCAGCGATCTCCTTATCTCCCCGGCCAGTTGATCGATCATGACGCGGCCGCCGGAGCCGCCGTGCCAGGCAAACGGGCCGGTAACCAGCACACCCGGCCGGCTTCCATCCCCGGAAACCACGCCTGTCATCGGAGCACCCCCGCCGGCGCCCTCGGCCAAGGCCAGGGCGGGCATCTCCGGCGCCTGGTCCCCCTCACCCGCCAGCACCGCATCGATGCCCAGCGACCGCGAACCGACCGGCGAGGCACGGCTGAACAAAAGGTGGTCCCCTTCGGCCAACACGCACTGCGTCACGATGGTATCCACGTTCACGATGGCCAGACGCTGGGCGCCCGACGCGCGGGCGGCACAAAAGTAGCGCCAAAGGGCCAGGGCCGGAAGGTCGATGGCGGCCAGGGTCAGACCGGCCAAGGCGAAAGCCCGGTGGAAGCTCAATACGGTATCCCGGCGGCAGGCGGCGACGACGGTACGCCAAAGCCGTTCGTGGTTTTGCTCCTCGCCCACCACCACGTGCCGGAGGATCATGTCGTCCAAAGGCACCGGAATGTGCTGTTCGGCCTCGAAGCGGATGGCCCCTGGCAACTCCCCGTTGGGCATAACCGGAATCTTGATCATTCTTTCGATCACGGCCATCCCCGGCAGGGCGCTCACCACCCACTCCCCGTCGTAGCCTACCGCGGACGCCACCTCGCGCAAGGCGTCGCTAAGAGCGGCCTCGGCAACGATTCCACCCGTGTCCATCTCGGGACCGGAAACGGTGGTGGCGGCTTCCACCCGAAAGCCGTCGGCGGTGTGTACGAGCCTGGCCGCCCGGATCTCCCCGGCGTCGATGGATAGGCCGAGAAAGGGCCGATCCCGGCGGAAGAGGCGTTGGAGGCCGGTAGGAAGTTTTACACCGGTAAAAGGCTTCATTTTCTACTCCCAGGGCTGGCGGCCCTTTAATTTATTGATAACGCAAACTTTTGAGCATCACCGTGTCGCTGGGTAGAAGCCACCGGTTGGCCTGCAGGACCACGGTGACATTGAGGGTGACGGACGTTTGGTTGTAGTTGCCGGTGCTGGCAAAGGTCACGGTTACGTCCACAAGATCACCATCAGCGGAATCCTGTTGCACGCCGGTAACCTGCATTCCACCAGGCTGGCCGTAGGCGGGCACGGTATAGGACTGGCCATGGCCGAGGGGAACACCGGCGTTCAGACCGTCATGGGAAGGAATCGACTCCAGGGGACCCGCAAGAACGGTCTGCAAGGTCGCATCGTCTCTGGAACCACCGTACGGAGGCTGGTCACCTGGATCATTCCCGGTCATCACCCGCCGCGCTTCATAAACGATCCTCTGTGCCCCGGCCTCGGCCGCCAACCGGGCCTCATCCTGATTCCAGGTATTGATGCGCAGGCGGGCCGCCGTGGTGCCGGTGGTCATGAGAGCGCCTACTACGACCGACAAAAGTACCAGGAGGCCAAGTACGATTACCATGGCCGCTCCCCTTTCGTCACCGGGCATGCTCACTGGGACATCCTCCCGCCATTACGAATTGGTCAGCGAAATGCCACTGTAAACCACACCGGGCAACGAGGCCGGGTAAGAAAACACCCCGGTATATTCGTCGCTGTTGGCGAGGCCGGATACAGTTTCCTGACCTACCGGCTTACCGTTTACCAGGAAAGTAAACTGATCGCCATCGCCCTGTATCTGTAACTCATATCCGCCACTTTGTTGTAATCGAGCCAATTGGACGTAACTTGCATCCGAAGACAAGTTGGGGTTCGAAAAGTTGAGCCAGTTGCCGAAAACGGCATAAGTGTTGCCATCGCTGTACTGCCTGACACCGAAATACAGGAAGCCGCCCTGCACTGGATTGTTGACGTAAGGAGAACTAAACACTAGCCCGGCCGTGTCGCCGCTGCCCCACCAAAAGCCGGGGGCCACATCGGCCTGGTAAGTGAAATCAGTGGACTGGGCATAACTGGTACTAATGTCTGCGTAGGACGCACCACCAACTATTGGCAGATAAAGTAACAAGGAATTGCCGAAACCAAGATATCCGTAGGAAGAACTGGGTAGCCCAAACAACGATGCCCAGTGAGAACCCAGCAACTCGCTCACAATATACGAAACAAAGTTCATGGGTCCGTTAGCCGGCTGCCAGCCGGTTCCTCCACCGCCACCACCTCCACCCCCTCCTGGACTGGGCCCGCTATAACTGCCGCTGAATTGATATTCGGCGACGGCGGCGGGAATGGTACTTGTATTATCGGCCGGAACGGGAACGACGCCTTTCTGTTCTACTGTAAAAATATTGGGGAGGCTATTTGAGATCCACCCCGAGTTTACCAAGTTCGACCAGTTGCTATTGCTGATTTCCAGGCCGTTGGAATATGAAGCCTGTCCATTATAAATGGAAGGCTCGTATTGAGTACAGTAATTCGAAACATCATGGCCGTTTATCAGTATAGTGGTATTATGCAACCAAGAAACGTCCGTATCCAAAGATATTGTTCTATCATCGCCGTCAATGTAAATTACGGGACTTTCAGTGGTCGTCTCGCTAATCGGAATACCGAACAGGTAATTTATTTGGATAATATTAGTATAGGCCGTTTTAACGATTATACTTGGATGGGCTACCTCATACGCCGCTGTCTTGACCACCTGGCTCGACGTGGCGCTTTGCCCGTTCACCGCCACGGTGGCGGTAATCTGAACCGCGTTACTATAGATGGTCGTGTTTTGGTTTTCCTGGTCCAAGGGCGTTATCATAAACTGTGTGACCGTATAGTCGGTAATCGGACGAGTGGTTGCTCCTCCTGTATGGAGGCCGGTATTGGCAATCACGTTAGTATTCACGTATGGCCATGTCGTATAATCGCAGGCCAGCGTTACGGATGCGGCCGTCTGACCCGCCGGCAGCGGGGTGACCTGAATATTCGTAGGGCTGGTGGCATTCGGGCTGTATACGACTTTGATCGTGCTGGCGCCGGCCAACTCCTGCGCCGCCCGGGCCACGACCACACCCGCCCCTGCAACGGCCTCAGCGTGATCCGTCTGAGGTGAGCTGTTCTTTGTAATGCCGGCGAAGGCCATATAGCCTGCGGCAAGGACGGTCAGCAGGATGGCCGACGCCAGGATCACCTCCAGGAGGGTGAAGCCGCCGCAGTTCCCAAGCCATCTCTTTAACATGCCTGCCCCCCCATCAAGTACTAAGTGTTGTTCGACCTCAGAAGTTCCGGGACCACCAGCGTGGTGCCGGTAACCGAGTGTCCGTTCCAGGTTACAGTCGAAGTAATTTGAAACAAATAGTATTTCGGTGAATTCTGATCGATCAGGCTTACTGTATAAGCCTCATTGGTAAGTACCGCCGTCATTGTATTTTGTACCGAAAAAGGAGCTTCCGTGAAATATTGAGGGAGCGTTACCTGCGACATTGGGTTTTGGAAATACTGATAATAGCTATAGTTAAAAGTCCGACCATTAAAGGTCTGAATTTGGTCGTAATAGTCCGAAGCGGAGCTGACACAGGCCTTGAGGTTTTCTTCCATCAACTGATAGGCTTGGTCCTTGGTGGCGATATCGGTACGCATCTTGGCCTGGTAGGTTAGGACCGCGCTGAACGTAACAATGATCAAAGCGAGAATCACGGAAGCAATCACGACTTCCATAAAAGTAAAACCGGCGCTCAGGCTCCTTATTTCTTGCTTGTCAACCAACGATGATTTAACTTTACCCCGAAATGTCTTCAGGTGGACACACTTTTCCCAACACATATCGCCATCCCCCGAAAAGTAGACCGTTGGTTAACATCTATCCGTCAGGCTTTATGCCTGACGGATAGATGGGCGATTACAGCCTTGCGATATGGGGACATTCCCAGAGGTCTCGTTGACTACGGCGAAGCCACCTGTTGTGCTGGGGAGCTATTGGTGGCTTCATAATATTTCCCGTTTGTATCCGGTCCGCAGTAGATCTTGTAACTTGTCGGAGGTGTGCCGCTAGGGGTGTAATTGAAAGCGTTCCCCCATGGATCCTTAATGCTAGAGAAATTGATCCCCGCATTCGTCATTGCAGTAGTTATGCTAGTATTGTCAGGATAGTATCCGTTCCCGTCGGTCCCCGCGGCCCACGTATCTATCACGCTCTTCATGTTGGAGATGCTGGTCAACGCCGCATTTTCCCTCGCCGTCTCGGCATTTTTCAAATACATCGGCACCGCTATGGCCGCCAAAATCCCCAGGATAATCACGACCACCATCAGTTCCACCAGGGTGAAGCCCTGCTCACCCCGCCACAGCTTCCTCAGCTTCCCGAGCATCGGTCAACCCCTCCAATTTCAAGTATGTTTACCATCAAGCCATCCGCCCGGCCCAAACACGCTCCCCGCCTCCGGTTCCCCGGAACCCACCACCCCCTGGAAAGCATCCCTGCAAAATACCCTCCGCCGGGTTACTCCGGTCCCACCGGTCCCGGTACTTTTCTCCCATGCCCTGCCACTTCCTTATTCGGCACCGTCCGGCCCGGACTTAACCCTGGTCCGAAAAGTTCCCTACTGCACCCAGCTTCCGCTCATTACTTTGAACAGCGGCAGCATGATGGACAGGATCACCGTCCCGATAACGCTCCCCATGAAAAGAAGCAGCACCGGCTCGAGAAGGGCGGACAACCGGTCCACCCCGGCGCCGACCTCCCGGTCGTAAAAAGCGGCCACCTTCTCCAGCAACTGGTCGGTGGTGCCGGTCTCCTCCCCCACCATCACCATCCGGCTGACCAGCGGGGGAAACACCTTGCTGCGGGAAAGGGGCGTCCCCATGTCCAGGCCTTCCCTCACATTGGCCAAAGCCCCCTCCACCGCCCTGGCCACCACGTAGTTGCCCGCGGTACCCTTGACCACGGTCAAGGCCTGGATGAGCGGTACGCCCGCTTTCAGCAGCGTGGCGAGGGTGCGGCAAAAGCGCCCGATGGCCACCTTTTGCAGCAGGGGGCCGAAGACGGGCAGGCGCAGCTTCCAGCCGTCGACCTGGTGTCGCACGGCATCCACCCGCAGCGACTGGCGCAGGCCCAGGTACAGGGCCAGAGCCCCCGCCGGCAGCAGGTACCAGTAATGGCCGACAAAAGCGGCGAAGCCCATCAGAATCCGGGTCAAAAGCGGCAGCGGCACGTTGGCGCTGACCAGGACGGCCACGATGCGGGGCAGCACCGTGGTGACGATGACGGTCACGGCCACGATGCCCACACAGATCAGGGTGACCGGGTAGAACAGGGCCGACTTGACCTTCTCCCGGATGTCGTGGTCCCGCTCGAAGTGGTCGGCCAGGCGAAGCAGGGATTTGTCCAGCACACCGCCCAGTTCCCCCGCTTCCACCATGCTGACGAGGATGCCGGGGAAGACGCCGGGATGCCGCCCCATGGCCTCGGCCAGGGTGCGGCCGCCCTGCAGGTCCCGGGACACCTCCTCCACCGTCCGGGCCAGGCGCTGGTTTTCCGCCTGACGGGCCAAAATGTCGAGACAGGTGAGCAGGGGTATACCAGCTTCCACCACGGTGGCGAACTGGCGGCAGAAAAGGGCCAGGTCGCGGATGCCGACCCCGGGCTGCAGCAGGTGGCCCAGACCCCGGGCGGTCAGCACCCTTTTCTTCTCCGGGGCGGGCCGCAGGTCCACGACGTACAGGCGCTGCCGCCGCAACTGGGCCGCCGCCTGGGCCAGGCTTTCCGCCTCCAGGTAGCCGGACTGGACCCGGCCTGCGCTCGTGCGGGCCCGGTAGGCAAACGAGATCGCCGCCATTTAGAACTGTCCCCCATTCACGAAGTCCGCCGCATATTTCCGCACCGCTTCCATGGTGACCGTGCCGTTACGCACCAGTTCCATGAGGGAAAACTCCATGGTCTGCATCCCCGCGACCCGGCTCGTTTCCAAGACCGAACGGATCTGGTGGGTCTTGTCCGACCGGATCAGGTTGGCCACCGTGGGATTGTTCACCAGCACCTCGAAGGCGGGCACCCGGCCCCGGTTGTCGGACGTGGGTATGAGGCGTTGCGAGACCACGCCGAGCAGCACCATGGCCAGTTGGACCCGCACCTGCTGCTGCTGGGCCGGAGGAAAGATGTCGATGATCCGCTCGATGGTCTGGGGAGCATCGGCGGTATGGAGGATGCCCAGCACCAGGTGGCCCGTCTCGGCCGCCGCGAGGGCGATGGCCATGGTTTCCACGTCGCGCAGTTCCCCCACGAAGACGATGTCCGGATCCTGGCGCAGGGCCGACCGCAGGCCGCTGGCGAACGTCAGGGTGTCGAGGCCGATTTCCCGCTGGTCGATCAGGGACATCCGGTGCCCGTGCAGGTACTCGATGGGATCCTCCAGGGTGATGATGTTGCGCTTTTCGCGCTGGTTGACGTAGTCGATCAGCGCCGCCGCCGAAGTGGACTTGCCGGTGCCGGCCGGTCCGTTGATGACGATGAGACCGCTTTGGCGGAGCATCATTTCCGTCAACACGGACGGCAGTTTCAGTTCGTCCACCCCCGGGAGGCGCCGCGGAATCACCCGGATGGCGATACTGACACAGCCCCGTTGCCGGTAGGCGTTGACCCGGTAGCGGGAAACCCCCGGCAGGCTGTAGGAGGCGTCCACCTCGCCCGCGGCGTTGAACTTTGCCCAGTGGCCGTCGTCCAAAACGGCCCGGGCCACGGCCTCGGTGTCGCCCGGCGCCAGTTTTTCACCTTCGAGGGGTGTCAGTTGTCCGTTAACGCGCAGCACGGGAGGCATCCCGACCGTCAGGTGCAGATCGGACGCCGCCCGGTCAAGCGCCAGGCGAAGTAGGTCCTCTATGTTCATGAGCGGTCACAATTTCCTTCCCCATCGATAGGACTTCGAGAATCGACCCCTTGGGCCTCGTCCCGGCCGTACCACCTGGCGATGGCCCCCGCTATTTCCGACCGGGTGGCCAGGCAGACCTCCGTCCGCAAGCCGGTGAGCCCCTGGATTTCCTGGAGGGCCAGGTAGTCGAGGGGATCGGCCATGGCCACCAGCAGCCGGTCCCCCTTGAGGAGCAGCGGAAATACCAGGTGCTTCTCGGCCGCGGCCCGGGACACGAGGCTGACCGCCGCCGGATCGACCCGCGACCAGGAGGCCCGGGGCGTGCCCAGTTGGAATTCCAACACCCGCACCACCAGTTCCTCGCTGACGCAACCCTGATCGAGGAGAACCTCACCCAGGTGCTTGCCGCTGCCGTCCTGAAGGGCCAACGCCGCGCGCAGCTGTTCCCCACTGATGAGACCCGCTTCCAGCAGGATGTCCCCCAACCGCTTGGCGTCCATAGCACCGCCTACCCACCCGTACGGGGTAATTTGCCGGTACCAACGTACCGTGACGTAGGTACCAGTGGTGTTTTTCTAATACATATCGGTCGTTTGGCGGTAATTCTTTAGGTGTCGCCGGCCGGTTTTGTCCGCGGGAGGCCGGGTTATTCAGTGGTTGAGGAAGGTGCGCACGGCGTAGAGGGAGGCGACCAGGGTGGTCAGGTCGGCCAGCAGGCCGGAAATGATGGAGTAGCGGTAGCGGCGAATGCCCACCGAACCGAAGTAGAGGGTGAGAACGTAGAAGGTGGTATCCGTGGTCCCCTGCATGGTGGAGACCAGGTTGCCGATGAAACTGTCCGGACCGTGCGTCTTGATCAGTTCGGTGGCGATGCCCAGGGCGGCCCCGCCCGACAGGGGACGCATGACGGCGTGGGGCAGCACCTCGGGGGGAAAACCGATGCGCCCCAGCACGGGGGCCAGGAAATGGTTCGTAAGTTGCATGGCCCCGGAGGAACGGAAGACGGTGACCGCCACCAGCATGGCCACCAGGTAGGGAATGGTGGTTATGGCGGTACTGAACCCCTCCTGGGCTCCCTCCACGAAGACTTCGAAAACCTTGACCCCCCTCAGGAGGGCCACCAGGGGAACCACCAAAAGCACGAACGGAATGGCCCAGCGCGATATCTCGGACAGCGCCTGGTACAAAATCAGCCCCCCTGTCCGTAGAAACGCCGCAGGATCCGGTCCGCCGTTACCGCTACCACCGTGGCGCAGGCGGTGGCGAAGATGGTGGTGCCCACCACGGCGGTGGGATCGGTGGAACCGTAAATCACCCGGATGCCGATGATGGTCGTGGGAATGAGGGTGATACAGGAAGTATTGAGGGCCAAAAAGGTGCACATGGCCGGGGTGGCGGTGTCCTTGGGGCCCCGGTTCAACTTTTGCAGTTCCTGCATGGCCAGGAGTCCCATGGGGGTGGCGGCGTTACCCAGGCCGAGCATGTTGGCCGCCAGGTTCATCACGATGGCGCCGATCGCCGGATGGTCACGCGGTACGCCGGGAAACAGAAAACGCGTCAGGGGCCGGGCCAGGTTGGCCAGAGCCCGCACCATGCCCGCGGCCTCGGCCAGCTTCATGACGCCGAGCCAGAACGTTATGATGGCGATCAGGCTGAAGGAAGTCTTGACGGCCGTCTGAGCCCCCTCGAGGGCCGCCGTGGTGACCACCTCGATGTGCCCGTTGGCGGCGGCGGCCACGATGCCCAGCAGCACCATGGCCAGCCAGACGTAGTTGACCAAGGACCCCGGCCCCCTTTTGGCTTGTCTGACCCGGCTATTCTAAGCTTATGAAGGGGGGGGACGACGTAGACGCGACTGTCGGGAACGTTCGTCCGCCGAATTCGTGATGAAGAATGACAGAAATATTGACGGCCTTCGCCCGGAAAAAGAGGAATATTGTCCATTTGTGGCGAAATCACCATGCCCGGGGGTGACAATATGACGGTACAAATAGTCTGCGTGCCGGTAAACGGCGGCTTCCTGACCCTGGTGTGGCCGGGCGGGAAGCACACGGCGCCGCGGGAAGGCGAGGTCAGGATATTCCATGCCAACGTCATGGACCTGATCGGCGACGGGCGGGTGGAAGAACCAGAGTGTCTGAACGTCAACGGGGGCGTCACCTACTGGCAGGCCGCGTGGAAAGGTGAGATCTGAAAAAAAGGGCCGCCCCGGCGACCCCCCCGGTTCTGCTTCCGAACCCGCCGCAACTACAGCAGCCTTTTCTCCCCCTCGATCTTCTTGATGTCGGTGATGTCCTGGCTGACTTCCAGACAGCCCAGGTACGCCCCGTTTTGGTCCTTCACCGGGAAATAGCGGATCAGAACCAGGCGCCCGTTCAGGGTGAGCCAGAAGTCGGCGGAAGCCATCTTTCCCTTCCGCAACCCGTCCACCACCTGCTCCACTGCCTGCAGGCTCTTTTCCGGGTGGCACTGCTGGACCTGGCGCCCGATGATGGCCTTGGTGCGGGGAAAGATGCGTTCGGGCGACTGGCTGAAATAACGGACCGTGTCCTGGGCGTCCACAAAGGTGAGGTCCACGGGCAGCGTGTTTAGAATGGCCTCCAGTTGCTCCCGCGTCAGGGTGCCCGTCTCCAGGGCCACCTCGCCGGGACCGGCGCACGGGACCGCCTGAACCACCACCGGGCCGGGTGCCACGGCCGCCGGGGGCGTGAAGCAGCAATAGCCGATCTCGTCGGCCTGGCGGCGGATCTCGGGCCACTCTTCGGCGGTGATCACCTGCAGGGCCATGGGGAAGAGAATGTTGTTTTCCTTGTAGAAATGGCTGGCCAGAAGCCCGGCAAGGCCGTCGGCCACGTCCTGCAGGGCGCGGGAAAACTCGTCCGGCGCCATGTCTGGCTGCTGGTCCACCAGGGCATAAAGCCTTTTCTCCCGGGTCCTGATTTCGTCGTGTTCCGACCACATGATGGCGGGGGGTTCGGTTATCCCGTGTTTCTCCAGGTAAGGGAAGAGTATGTTCTCCTCGCGCAGGTAGTGTTTCTCCGAGGACCGGAAATGGTCGGCCAGGTGTTTCAGCCGGGCGGTGTCCACCGGAGTCTTCCCGGACACCTCCTGCAGCATCCCGGCGAACTGCAAAAGCCTTTTATGCTCTTCCATCAAGGTGTGCACGGGATGTCCCGGCGGGGCCGCCGCCCCCTCTTCCCCGAGGGACTCCCGGAAGACGGCCAGGTGGACGTCGCACAGGCGCCGGACCTCCTCGCGGGGCATACCCTCCCGGATCAGTTCCTCCTCCGCCCGCATGACGTCGCCGGAATCGGTGCTTCCCAAAACGTCCTTGAACTCCGCCCTGAGTTCTTCCGGGCTGGCACCGGCGTGCAGCCGCCGGATCAACTCCTTGATTTTTTCCTTACGTTCGCGTGCGGTGATCTCACCCATCGTCGCCCCGGCCCCGCCGGCCGGGTTCCCCCCTTCCTGGAAGTCTGATTGGATTGAACAAAAGGGCAGATACAGAACCATTCTTCCCGGCCAACAGGATGTGTATGACCGCCCCGGCCCCGCGCCGCCCTTTCCGGCACCTGGGCACCGGCAGTATCAACCAGGGTCCCCACCGCCCTCGAATCAACGCCAGCAGCCTGCCCGGTTCATCTATCCTTATGATATCTCAGATGGCCAAGGCCGCACGAAAAATCTTCTCCCGACTTTTTCGAAAAAGCCCAGGGGCGGTGCCTATCCGGTCGATGCGGAACGCAAGGGGTATGCGCAACACGAACGCTTTATCCAGCTAACGTCCTTTTCTCCGGTCGATTTCCGGCGCCTCGTAACAGTGGGACGCCAAGTGATGATCCAGGCTCCAAATGCGAACTGATACTCCGGGAACCCGGCTGATATAGTCACGATAATCCTCAATGATGGATAAATCACCAAATCCGATCTTTCTAGTAGCGCAATCAGAAAACTTGTCGGCATAGTTACTCAAATCGCGGGCGGTCCACCGGGCCTCGACAAAAGCCCAAGGAGCCTTGTTATCCACGGTATCCCTCAAATAATCAGCAAAGGTGATAGCGACTGCGCGCCTGACGTTACCATCGCCCACATTAGCTATATGATTACCTGTTTCAATGACACTGGCGAGTGGTAAAAGCAATACATCGCTACAGGTCGCTATTCTTTCAAACTCTTCTAGTACGGCGGCATATTCCGCATCGCAAAAGTGTGGCAGCCGCAACATACAGCATAATATTGAAGTATCGACGAAATGGACACGTTTCATCGATCCAATCTCCTTTTCGCCCATTCCAACATCTGTTTCTTTCGATGGAAAGCAGGCTCGGGAGCGATAAAGCCTTGAGATATGATATCACCAATGCCACCACGTGCCATTAATTCAGGATAGTCGGGCAAATCAACCCAAGAAACAAATCTACTACTACCATCTGCGGCATCACGATAACACACTACCACTCCTGGTATATCATCGGCACTTAGAGCATTAAGTATGGCAGGATTGTGGGTGGTAACAATCAGGTCTAAGTTTCTCTTTTTGCCAAGTTCTCTCAAAGCAACGACTAACTTATTGGCCCGGCTAGGGTGAAGTCCGTTATCAACTTCCTCGATAATTACCGTAGATCCAGCCTTTTCACCTACCAAAGCAGTCAGTATTGTCAAAAAGCGAAGAGTGCCATCCGACATGCCACGAATATCAATGGGCCTGGAGCCTTTGCCAATTTCTTCTGTAAAGGTGAGCATCACATCGCCGGTTGGCGTGTTTATTGCATGTATGTCCGTTATTTGCTCCTCCGGATAATCTTGCAAGTACGTCAATATAGTTCGCTTAACATCTTGACTACTAATTAACTCTGCCACTACCGCCGAGAGATTCTCACCAGTGGGCAAAATTTTTACTTTGGAGCTATGAACATAATCTCTCATTAGTTGAGGAACCGGATTTAATATCAAAATATTTCGCAAGATTCCGCTTATTACCTCAAACATATCCCTTAAGTCTTTTTCTGCTGGGGTGTCCGACGGAAAACGCCCTGGTATTTGACTCAATACCGAATAATTCCTCAAGCAAATGACCTGAGGATTTCGACCTCTTCGCCGATTGTTATAAGTAACATAAACGTTTCCACTGTTTTCGTCAGCCGGTTCAGTTTTGTATACAAGATCCCCCCTGCTGTCCGTATTCGACGTCCTCTTGTAAAGAGATTCATTTTCCAGCCATATATGGGGTTTCACGCGGATTCTTACCTCATAATCCAGATAGTAGCTGTCACAGTCAAAGGTGCAACCAAGTTGGAAGGAAGAATTATTGTACCTGGGGGCCCCGCGGCTGCCCCCCCTTATCCCGGTGCCCTTCCCTCTCGCCCCCGTTTCGTAACCCCGTACACCGTCCAGGATATCACCGATCTCCCTGTTGGTGACCAGGCCGGAGAGAATCTCCATCCCGTCGACCGCATTGCTCTTCCCGCTGGCATTGGCCCCGATGAGAATGGTCAAGGCCTCCACGGGCATTTTCGCGTCCACAAAGCTTTTAAACGTCTTGAAGCGAAACGCACTAATCATCTTATCCACCCGGCTCTCATCAAGAATCAGCCATACACTTATCTCATCATACCAGACGTCCTGCAGACGCGCAATAGAGCCTGACCCGGCCGTGGCCACGCTTCCCGCTTTGCAACTTGCTTATTTTCTTGGCCGTCCTCCCCGGCACAAAAGTTATAGAGATGTGTCCCTTTGATTGGCCAGGGGAGGCTAGCTTGAGCACTGTATAAAATCGCGATGACACAAGGACGAACACGAAAACCAGAGTTGGTCTAAATAAAGAGATCGAGAGTGAACGACACGGGAGTTTCGCTATGACAGGACACAACGGCAACCCGTGATGTTTCGCAGTTCTAGCGGCTGCCGCAGAGACAGGGATCGTTGCGCCCGCCCGTGCCTCTACAAAGAACCTCTTGCCGTTCTTACCTCGTCTAACCGCGCCATGATGATGTCGCGGTCCTGCCGGTCGTCAGCCCGCTCCAGGGCGAGCCGGTAAAACCGCTGGGCCTTGTCGGCGTCCGGCGGCGTGGTACCTTCCACCGGCGGGAGGTCGGCGTAGGCGTCGCCCCAGCCGATGTATGGCCAGGGGTTTCGGGGAAACTCCTCCACCAAGGAGGCGAAGGTCTTGTCCCCCTCTTCCGTCAAACCCAATGCAAAACAGGACTCGCCCGCCGATCGTTTCATGTTTAGCAGCCAGGACTCGTCAGAGGCTGGGAAGAGCGTGTAGCATTCGCGGCAGAAGACGAGTCTCTCCCGGTACAAGCGGGCGTTTTGCAGGGCTTCATCGACGTCCTGGGTCCAATTGTAAAGGCACTGCAGTCCTTCGAAAACCGCTTCCGCTTGCTGAATCGACTTCATCTTGGGCGTAAACCGTTTCTCGAGATGGTCCCAGACCTCCAGCCAGATCCGGCAACCTTCCTCCATGCGCGGGCCCTCGACCAGTTCGTAGCCCCGCTGCATCATGTCGTCCAGAAGCTCGTCGCTCACCAACTGCGGCGTCAGACGGCGCCACAAAACCGTGGCGGCCATCCAGACGAAATCCTCGTCCCCCGCGGACACGTTGACCGGATACTTGTCGTACCAATCTTCGGCCAAAGCCTCGGCGGAAGGGAACTGCGGGGCCTGCCGCCGGAACTCCTCCCTGGTCATGGGAACGCCGCACTTCTTGAGTTTCGCCAGGATTTCCGCCGTGGACGTGTAGGCGACCATCTCGAACTCAACCGGACCGGCCGAGAACAGCTTTTGCGAAAGCTCTTCCGGCACGAAGACCGGCATGGCACCGGCAGCCGTGGCACGCTCTATTTTTTTCTGGGCCGGAACCTGTCTCCGCTCCGCCGTATCTTTTCCCAGACAACACTTCTTGTACTTCTTCCCGCTGCCGCAGGGACAGGGGTCCTTGCGCCCGACACCGCCCATATGCTAGTTAACCACGCCCTGGCGCCCCACGTCGGCCACCACCTCGCGGTCCCCCAGCCACCGCACCCGGTCGGCCAGCGCCGTACCCCGGTAAACCCGCACCATCTCCTGGTCCGCCGTTACCAGGAACGTGTCCCACTGCTCGGCCAGGGCCACGTAAAGGCACTCCGCCAGGGGCCGGTTCAGGGCCGCGGCGATTTCCACGGCCGCCGCCAGCAGGTCCTGCGTGGGGGTGAGGGTGGCCGGAAAGGATTCGGAAAGCACCTCGGCTATGTACCGGGCGGTGGAGACGTCCATCTCGCGGCGTTTGAGCTTGTGCCGCAGGGTATCCCCCATTTCCACCAGCACCACGTCCGGCGCCTGGAGGGACACCGCGCCGGCTTCGGCCAGGGTGAGCAGGTCCGCCGCCTGGGCGGAGAGGGTCTCCGGTATGTACCACTTGATGGCGCAACTGGCATCGACGACCACGTTCATACCTTCCGGCCCTCCCTGATGATTTCCGTGCTGTCGGAAAAAGTGGTTCCGCTCTCCGCCAGCTTGCGCCGTATCGATTCGGCCAGTTGCGCCCCGGTGGCCGTCTCGTAACGGGAAGCCTCCTCCATGATGAGCAAGGCCTCGGACTGCAGGGAGCGGCGGTTCTTGCGGGCCCGTTTCTTGAGGTTCTCCAGAATGTGCTGGGGCACCCCGCGGATGAGCATGTCGGGCATGGTCTCAACTCCTTTTGTTATTAGCAGTACGATAACGCATTTTGGCCTGGTTGTCAATACCTGCCGGCCGGAAACAGAAAAAAGGCCCCCCCTGGCGGGAAGGGCCCCCAACTACCCTACAGCTTCGGGCGCGGATACAACCCGGCCCGCCCGACGATGTCCGGAACCACTTCCTCCCAGGCGATGGCCATGATATGCACCCCGTGCACACCGGGGACGTGCTCCTTGATATACCTGATCTGCTCGATGCAGATGTTGACCCCTTCCGCCTTGGCGTCCTCGGCGGCCTTCAGGCGCTCGACGATGGCGTCGGGCACGATCATGCCCGAAACGCCGGTCTGCAGGTACTTGGCCGCCTTCCAGGACTTCAGGGGCGTCACCCCGGCCAGGATGTGCACCCGTTGGTCGAGACCGCGCGCCCGCACCATCTCCATGAACCGCTCGAAACGCTCCATGTCGTAGATGCACTGCGTCTGGATGAACTCCGCCCCCGCGTTGACCTTCTTCTCCAACCGGTCCACCCGCCACTCGAACGGGTCGGCGAAGGGGTTGGCCACCGCGCCCACGAAGAAGCGGGGCTCGGCCCCCTTCATCTCCTCGCCGCTGAAAAAGAGCTTCTCGTCCCGCATGCGGCGCACCAGGTGGATCAACTGCATGGAATCCACGTCGTAGACGTTCTTGGCCGTGGGGTGGTTCCCGAACTTCTGGTGGTCGCCGGAAAGGCACAGGACGTTGCGCATCCCCAGCGAATAGGCTCCCAGCAGGTCGGCCTGCATGGCGATACGGTTGCGGTCGCGGCAGGTCATCTGCACGATGGGCTCCACGCCCGCCCCCAGGATGTGCACCCCGCTGGCGATGCTGGAAAGGCGCACCACCGCCGTCTGGCAATCGGTAATGTTGGTGGCGTCCACGTAATCGTGGAGCATGTGGGCGTGGTGGATCACCCCTTGCGGGTCGGCGTGCTTGGGCGGCCCGATCTCCGCCGTCACCGCGAAATGGCCCTGTTCCAGGATCTGTTCCAGTTTTGAACCGCCCGATTTCAACCGATCATCACATCCTCCCTGGTGATCCGCCGCGGACCGCCGTCCCTGGCCTTGGACCAGTCCTTGGGCTCCCGGTATTCCCGCATCAGGTCGAGGCGCCCCAGCCTTTTCAGCCGCTCGTAGATCAGGTGCCAGGCGCAGTCCACGTCCTTGGATATCTCGCACTTCCCGTACTGGGAACCGCCGCAGGGGCCGTTCATGATGCTCTTGGAACAGCGGATGACGGGACAGATGCCCCCCGTCAGGTGCAGCACGCACTGGCCGCACAGGCCGCAGAACTCCTCCCACACCCCGTGTTCCTTGGAACCACCGGCAAAGGCGGTGTTTTGCGCCGGAATGACCCAAAGGTCCGGATAGCGGGCGGCCAGATACTGGGGACCGACGCCGCAGGCCAGGGAAACCACCGCGTCCACCCCTTTGACCGCGTCGGCCATGGCCTCGACATATTCCGGATCGCACTGGCGGGTGGCCGTGTAGGTCACCGTCTCCAGGGGATTCCCTTCCAACTGTCTTTTCATGCGCAGGGCGGTAGCCATAACCTCGGTCTCTTTCTCCCCGCCGGAGAGACATACGGTCACGCAGCCGCCGCAGCCGGCAAACAACACCTTCTTGCAGTCCTTGATCATGTCCGCGATCTCGGCCAGCGGCTTTTGCTCAGCCACGATCACTTCTCATCGCCTCCCCCTCTTTTGCGGAACGGGCTGGGTCCCAGTTCCTTGATCCTGGCCGTCATCTCGTGGGCGATCTCGGCGAAACGGGGACCCATGGCCGCCGAGAGGTTGTACATGGCCAGGCGCTCCGGCTCCAGACCGATCTCCTTCAGGATCTCCTTGACGTGGTTGACCCGCCGCTTGGCCCGGTAGTTGCCCTTCAGGAAGTGGCAGTCGCCCTCCATGCAGCCGGCCACGAACACGCCGTCGGCCCCGTCCTCCAGGGCTTTCAGCAGCACCCGGTGGTCGATGGTTCCGGAGCAGGGCATCTCGACGATGCGGATGTTGGGCGGGTACTGCAACCGCATCGAGCCCGCCAGGTCGGCCGCCGAATAGGCGCAGTAATGACAACAAAAGGCCACTATTTTGGGTTCGAAATCCATCATGTCCCTCCCCCAGCCTCCGGTTCCTCTCCCCCCGCCGAAACGGGGGTTCTGGAAACGGAAAAGTATTTCAACCGCCCCCGCGACCCACTGGAATGAGATGTTGGATGCCAGATGTCGGAAGTGTTTGTTTGGAACCGGCACAGCCGCTTCCTTCTCTTCCCACCGCCAGCCTCCGGCCTCCAACTGCCAAAACAGTGGGCGCCCGGTCGGGGGTTTGTCCGGCCCTCCCGCCGAAGCGGGGGGCCGGTCTATCATTGTGCCTGTTCGAACAGGCCGTCCACCGAGGCCACGTACATCCGGTCGTTGTAACTCTGCAAGGTTATGGCCTTGTTCGGGCACTCCCCGGCGCAGGTGCCGCAGCCCTGGCAGAGGACCGCCTCGATGGATGCCGCGTAGTTGGCGATGCGCGGCGCGTTGAAGGGGCACAGGCGCACGCAGGTCAGGCAGGCGGCGCACTTGGTGGGATCCACCACCGCCACCACGCCGTGCGACTCCAGGTGGTCCTTCGCGAGGATGGTCGCCGCCCGTCCCGCCGCCGCCTTGCCCTGGGCGATGTTCTCCTCCAGGTTCTTGGGAGCGTGGGCCACTCCGGCCATGTAGACGCCGTCCGAGGCGAAGTCCACCGGCCGCAGCTTCATGTGGGCCTCCAGGAAGAAACCGTCCTCGTTCAAGGGCACCTTGTACAGGCCCGAAAGACGCGCGTTGTCCGGGGCCGGGACGATGGCCGCGGCCAGTGACACCAGGTCGGCCTCGATCAGCAGATCCTGCCCCAGGATGGGATCGCGCACGGTGACCAAAAGGCGCCCGTCCGCCTTCTCCACCACCGGTTTGGCTTCCGGTTCGTAACGGACGAAGATCACCCCGGCGCGGCGGGCCTCTTCGTAAAGCTCCTCCAGGAAGCCGTAGGTCCGGATGTCCCGGTACAGCACGAAGACGCCGCGGGCGGGATCGTCCTTCTTCAGCCGGAGGGCCTTCTTGACGGAACTCGTGCAGCACACCCGGCTGCAGTATGGGCGCCCCGGCTCGCGGGAACCCACGCACTGGATGAACACCACGTTCCGGGCCCCCGTCACCCTGGCATCGTCCATCATCCCGTCCAGTTCCAGGTTGGTCACCACGCGGGCGTCCTGCCCGTAGAGGTACTCGTTGGGCGTGTAGGGCTCGCCGCCCGTGGCCAGGATGGTCACCCCGTGTTTGATGGTCCGGCTGTCGCCGAGCGTGGTGACGAAGTTGCCCACGTAGCCGGAGACGCCCGCCACCTCGCTGCCGGTGTACACGGTGATCCGCGGGTCTGCGGTCACCCGGTCCACCAGTTCGCGCAGGCGGGAACGGATGTCTTCGCCGCGCGGCCCCTCCGAAAGACGCCGGGCCAGCCCGCCCAGGCGGTCCTCCCGCTCCACCAGGTGCACCTCGAAGCCCTGCCCGGACAGGCAGTCCGCGGCCGTCAACCCGGCCACGCCGCCGCCCACCACCAGGGCCGCCTTGGTGACGGAGACGGAAACCTTCCGCACCGGCGCCCGGGTGGCCGCCTTGTACACGGCCATGCGCACCAGGTCCTTGGCCTTGGCGGTGGCCTTTTCGTGCTCCGCCTGGTGCACCCAGGAACACTGGTCGCGGATGTTGGTCATCTCGAAGAGTTCGGCGTTCAAGTTGGCCTCGCGCAGGGTTTCCTGGAAGAGGCCCCGGTGGGTCCGGGGACTGCAGGAGGCCACCACCACGCGGTTGAGGTTGTTCTCGGCGATGGCGTTCTTCATGTTCACCAGGGCGTCCTGGGAACAGGTGTAGAGGCTGCCCTGGGACAGAACCACGTTGGGCAACCCACGGGCATAGTCCACCACTTCCGGCACGTCGACCACCGAGGCGATGTTGATGCCGCAGTTGCACACGAACACGCCGATGCGGGGTTCCTCGCCGGCCACGTCGCGCTCCGGCGGGAAGGTCCGCCCGGTGACCAGGCTGCCCCGCGCTTCCGCCAAAAGGCTTCCCGCCGCGCCCACCGCCGCCGAGGCCTGCATCACGGTCTCGGGAATGTCCCGCGGACCGGCAAACGCCCCGGCCACGTAGATGCCCGGCCGGTCCGTGCCCACCCCGGAAAGGGGCGCCGGATCCAGGAAGTTGTAACGGTTGAGGGACACTTCCATGGTTTGGGCCAGACGCACCGCCTCCGGCGAGGCCTCCAGACCCACCGACAGCACCACCATGTCGAACTCCTGGTAGCGCACCTGCCCCTCTTCGTCGCCGTAGCGGATCATAAGGCGCGAGGGGTCGTCCACCCCGGGGCGCACCTCGAAGATGCGCGAACGCACGAAGTTGACCCCGTACTCCTCCCGCGCCCGGTTGTAGTACTTCTCGAAGCCCTTACCGAAGGTGCGCATGTCCATGAAAAAGATGGTGGCGTCCAGGCCCCGGGGGCTGTGCTCCTTGGCGATGACCGCCTCTTTCACCGCGTACATGCAGCACACCGAGGAACAGTACCCGTGTTCGACACGGCGGTTGCGCGAACCCACGCACTGGATCCAGGCGATCGATGCCGGCTCGCGCCCGTCCCCGGGGCGCTTCAGATGCCCGGCATAGGGCCCGGAAGCGGAAAGGATGCGCTCGAACTCCAGGCTGGTGACCACGTTGGGCAGGCGTCCGTACCCGTAATATTCCAGGGCCTTGGCGTCGTACGGCGAAAAGCCCGGCGCCAAAATGACCGAACCCACCTTCAGTTCTATCGTTTCACCCGGCATGGCATGGTCGATGGCGTCCGAGGTGCAGGCCCGCACGCACTCCAGGCACTCGGCGCAGCCCGAGCAGGAGAGGCACCGTTGGGCCTCCTGCATGGCCAGGGCCGGATCCAGGGGCCCGGTCACCTCGCCGAAGTCCTTCCGCCGCAGGTTGGCTTCCGCCTCCGGCGGCACTACCGCTTTTTCGCGCACCACCCGGTCGTAGTCCGTCCGGGGCGGCGTGACGTCCTCCGCCGGCACGCCCAGGGTGCGCCCCTGGGCCATGTCCAGCCCGTTGAGGTAGCGGTCGATGCTGGCCGCGGCCCGGTTGCCGGCGGCCATGGCCTCGATGACCGTCTTGGGACCGGTGACGGCGTCACCGCCGGCAAAGAGGCCGGGTACGTCGGTGGCCAGGGTGAGGGGATCGGCGACGATGGTGTTGCCCCGGCCCAGGGCCACTTCACCCAGCCCTTCGCTGTCCGGCCGCTGCCCCGTGGCCACCAGGACCGTGTCCACGGGAAGCTCCGTTTCGCTGCCCGGTATGGGCACCGGGGCCCGCCGCCCGGAGGCGTCCGGCTCGCCCAGCCGGTTCTTCACGTAGCGCAGGGCGCCCAGACGGCCGCCTTGCGCCAAAAAGGCCGCCGGCGAGGCCAGCATGACGAACTCGACGCCTTCCTCAACAGCCTCGCGGATCTCCTCCCGCGCCGCCGTGATTTCCTCTTCCGTCCGGCGATAGACCACGTATACCTTCTCCGCGCCCAGACGCACCGCCGTGCGGGCGCAGTCCATGGCCGTGTTGCCGCCGCCGATGACGGCCACCCTTTGGCCCACTTCCACCTTTTCCGCCAGCGCCAGCCGGCGCAGGAAGTCCACGCCCTGCATCACCTGGGGCAATTCCTCGCCCGGCACGCCCAGCCTGATCCCCTGGTGGGCGCCCACGGCCAGAAACACGGCGTCGTAGTCCTGCCGCAGGTTCTCCAGTTGGATGTCCCGGCCCAGCTTGTGGTTGAGTTTAATGGTCACGCCCAGTCTTTCCAGCAGGCCGACCTCCAGGTCGACCCACTTCTTGGGCAGCCGGTACTCGGGAATGCCGACGCGCAGCATCCCCCCGGCCACGGGCAGCGCCTCGAACACGGTGACCCCGTAGCCTTTGAGGACCAGCTTGTGGGCCGCGGCCAGGCCGGCCGGTCCGGCACCCACGACCGCCACCTTCTCCCGGCGGGGCGGCGCCGCCTCGGGCAGGCGGACGTTCTCCGCATCGGCGTAAGCGAAGTCGGCGGCCGCCCGCTTGAGGTACATGATGTTGACCGGCTCGTCCACGCGGCCCCGGTAGCAGGCCTCCTGGCAGGGATGGACGCAGACCCGGCCGCAGGCGGCCGGGAAGGGTATGGTGTCGTAGACCAGTTGCCAGGCCTTCTGGAACTCGCCTTTCTTGACCAGTTGGACGTAGCCCTGGGCGTTGACCCCGGCCGGACAGGCCGCCCGGCAGGGGGACAGCCCGTTCTTGTCGACGGCGAAGGCGTTGGGAAAGGCCTGGGCGTAGCGCTTGAACACCGCGCCGCGGGTGTTGAGGCCCTGGTTGAACTCGTTGGGCGCCGTCACGGGGCAGGCCTGGCCGCAGTCGCCGCACCCCTTGCACTTGTCGACGTCGACGTAGCGCGGCTGGACCTTCACGGTCACCTTGAAGTCGCCGGCCTCCCCGCTGATGCCCACCGGCTCGGCCAGGGTTATCACCTTGATGTTGCGGTGCCGTCCCGCCTCCACCAGTTTGGGCGAAAGGATGCACATGGAACAGTCGTTCGTGGGGAATGTCTTGTCCAGCATGGGCATGGTCCCGCCGATGGCCGACGTGCGCTCCACCAGGTACACGAAATATCCGGATTCGGCTAGGTCGAGGGAGGCCTGGATGCCGGCGATGCCGGCCCCGACCACCATGACCGCCCCTACTTGCTCAGTAGGCAAAATATCACTTCCATTCCCCTAAACGGAACTTATAATGTCTATCTAGTTCTTCACCGGCAGTATGAGCGCCCGCTCCATCAGGGAGCACATGTGCACGTTCTTGGACTTGCCCTTGGTGTCCGGGTACCACTTGTTCAGGTCGTTGAACTGGTCCATGCAGTTGTGGCAGGGCACGATGACGATCTCGGCGCCGGTGGCCATGACCTGGTCCACCTTGCGCTTGCCCTTGGCCTTCCTCTTCTCGTTGAACTCCGGCATGGCCATGCCTCCGCCGCCGGCGCCGCAGCAATAGTTCCAGCGGCCGTTGGGGTTCATGTCCACGAAGTTCTTGATAAAGCTCCGGGCCAGTTCGCGCGGCGCCTGCCAGACCCCCTCCTTGCGCGCGGTGTTGCAGGGATCGTGGTAGGTCACCACCTCGGTGACGACGTTCGGGTCCAGCTTGAGGCTCCCGTCCTTGACCAACTCCAGCAGCAGTTCCATGATGTGGCGGATGGGGAACATCTCGCCCTTCCAGAAGGTGCGCTGGCCCCACCGCATGGAACGGAAGGCGTGGCCGCACTCGGTGACGATGAACTGTTCGCAGCCCAGGCGAGTGAACTCCTCCCATACGGGAACGGATATGGCCTGGAAGTCGTCGTTTTGCCCGGTGAACAGGGCAACGTTGGTGGCGTCCCAACGCTTGGTGCTGATGGTGTAGTCGATGCCCGCGGCATAGAACAGCTTCAGCGTGGTTTGCAGTTCGTTGGCGTAAATCTTGACGTCACGGGCGTTAAAGCCGTAAAAGTACTTCGCGCCCTCCTTGTTCAGGGGAATGGTGTATTCGGGATCCCCCAGTTCCTCCCGCAGTTCGTCCTGGATCCAGTCCAGGGTCTCTTCGTAGTCTTCCTGGCTGACGTTCATCTGGTTGCCGGAGGCGATATGCTCGGTGACGATGGTCTGCAGGTAGCCGGGGATCTTGTCCTTGTCCCAGGTGCCGCGCAAACCCCGTACCACCGCCGCCACGTTGACCTCCATGGGGCACTCGATGGTGCAGCGCTCGCACATGGTGCAGTACCAGATGAAGGGGTCCTCGAACACTTCCTTTTCCATCCCCAGGTTGATCTTGCGCAGGAACTTGCGGGGATCGTTGTTTTCATGGATGTCGGAATAGGGACAGCCGCCGGTGCACATGCCGCAGGCCAGGCACTGCGAAAAATCGTAGTTCTTCATCAGGCCGGCCACCCGCTCCCGAAACCCGGGATTGAGTTGCGACGACAAAATGGTTTCCACTTCGGTCTCCTCCCCTCTTCACCGTTTGGGCCCGGGATCAGTATTCGTTGGGCAGCTTGCCCAACTCGGCCAACGTAAACACCGGCCCGTCCTTGCAGACGTACTTCTCGCCGATATTGCAGCGGCCGCACATACCGAGCCCGCACTTCATGCGCATTTCCAGGTTGAGGATGATGCGCTCGGGCGGATAGCCCGCTTCCTCCAGGACCGGCCGGGTAAACTTGATCATGACCGGCGGGCCGCACACGATGGCGTAGGTGTTCCCGGCCGGCGGCGCGACTTCCTTGGTCACCGCGGGCACGAAGCCCACCCGGCCCGTCCATCCTTCCTCGCCCCGGTCCACGGTGGTGACCAGGTTCAGGTCGGACCGCTTGGCCCATTCGGCCAACTCGTCCTTGTACAGGAGCAGGCCCGGACCGCGCGCGCCGTAAACGATGGTGATGTCCCCGTAGTCGGCCCGGTTGGCCAGAAGGTACACCGTCAGGGCGCGCAGGGTGGAGAAGGCGAAGCCGCCCCCGATGATGACCACGTTCTTGCCCTTGAAGGATTCGACCGGGTAGGGATGGCCCAACGGCCCCCGCACCCCCACGATGGAACCTTCGGGAAGGTTGTGCAGCGCGCTGGTCACCACGCCGGCCTTGTTCACCGAGAACTTGAGGATCCCCGGCTCGGTGGGCGAGGAAGCCATCCCAAACGGCGACTCGCCCTTGCCGAAGACCAGCACCTCGGCGAACTGACCCGGCAGATACCGGAACGCCGCCTCGTCCGCCTCGTTCTGGAAGGCCAGGGTGAAGGTCCGGATGTTCCGGTCGGACGTCTCCACGAAGTTCTTCTCCAGCCGCATGGTTATCGGCAGAAACGGATTGTCCTTGTTCACTGATTCTACCCCCCAGGTTTCCTTTCCCAACCCCCGTTTGAAAAACGGGGGTTTCAGGATGTGAAACCATCTTCAACTACCCCCGGCTGAAGCCGGGGGCTTGATCTTACTGCTCTCAGCCGCCGGTAATCTGATCTCTGATCGTCTTGGTGACTTCCCGGATGTCCAGGTTGACCGGGCAATTCACCACGCAACGGCCGCAGCCGACGCACGCCGTGCAGCCCAGCCGGTCCACGAAGTACTTGAACTTGTGCATCACCCGCTGGCGGTAGCGCTCCTTGGCCGTGGGCCGCGGGTTGTGCCCCGAGGCGTGCAGCGTGTAGAGGGGGAACAGGCAGGAGTCCCAGATCCGCTCCCGCGAACCGGCTTCGCTGTTTCCGGCGTCGCACACGTCGAAGCAGTGGCAGGTGGGACACAGGAAGGTGCACACCCCGCATCCCAGGCACTTTTCCGGTATCTGCGCCCAGACGGGATGATCGAAGGCCACGTCCAGACGTTCCTTCAAACCGTCCAGGGGCAGGGTGTCGGCCTGCCGGGTCGCTTCCGCCTTGGTTCCGGCCGCCTGCGCTTCCTCCTCCGCCGTGGCGTCGGTCAAAGAAGCATCTTCCATCAAGGCTTTTCCGGCGTCGGTCAGCGTCTCCACCAGGTAGCCGCCCGGCACCGGGGTCAGCAGCACGTCCAGCCCGGCCGTGTCGAACGGCCCCCCGCCCAGGCTGGTGCAAAAGCAGGTCGCCGACGGGGCGGCGCAACCCAGACCAACCAGGACGGTGTTCTTCCGCCGGCCCAGGTAATAGGGGTCGGCGTACCGGTCGTTTTGGAACACTCCGTCCAGCATGGTCAGGCTCCTGGCGTCGCACGGACGGACGCCGAAGACCACCCTGCGCTCGGTGGTGGACGGTACATCGAAGACCTTGTTCTCCCCTTCGGTACGATAGGAGAACAGGCGTTCGCTCCGGGGCAGGAACAACTGCTTGACGCTCACCCGCGTGTTGCCGAAGTCGAGGGCGGCTTCGCGGCCCGCGGTCACCGGCCGGTAGGCGTAGTAGGCCTCCCCGGGCTCCAGAACGGGCGCGTAAACGGTGCGGGTGGAGGCAAGCCGGTCGATAAGGGCGGTCAGGTCTTCTCCCTTGATCTTCTTCAAACCCCTCACCTCGCTACTCGGTCAAAAACGCCTGGGGATCGTCCGGGTTGAAGGTGGCCAGGGCGGGCGTGTCCTCCACGCGCAGGCCGGCCGAGTACCCGTACATGTCCTCGACGTCCTTGTTGATCTTACGCAACAACAGGAACTGGTTCACACCCATGGGGCAGGCCCGGTCGCAGGCTCCGCACTCCACGCAGCGACCGGCCAGATGGTAGGCCCGTCCGGCGTGGAACAGCAGGGTGTCGCCGGGGTCGTCGGTCTTGCCGATCCAGGCCGGCCTGGTGCAGTCCACGAAACACTCGCTGCAGTAGCACATCGGGCAGGCCTGCCGGCAGGCGTAGCACCGGATGCACTTTTGCATCTCGCGGGCCCAGAAGGCGTCCCGCTCGGCGACCGTCATCGCTTCCAGCCGCTCCACCAGGGTGTACCGGGGCGCATCTTTGGGAGGCACTTCCTCCCCGATCAGGACGTCGTACACCACCGGGTTGGGATGCCGGCAGGTGGCACAGGTCTCGTGCACCACTTCGGCAAGCGGTACGCTTTCGGTGAAGCCGTGGCCCTTGAGGACCAGACGGCCCCCCTCTTCCGCGGCCTCCACCAACTCGCGCCCGGCCAGGATCTTCTCCACCTTGCGCCGGTCGATCATCCCGGTGCACGGCACGCCGATGATGAACACCTGGTCCCTTTGGATCTGGTTCTCCCGCATCAGAGCCACCAGGGCCCGGCTGTCACAGCCCTTGGCCACCACGGCCGCCCTGCCCGGACGCTTGATCAGGAACTGGGCCAGGTTGTTCTCGCAACTGCCGTTCCACACCAGACGCCCGACGTCGGCCGCGTCCCGCACGAAACAGGGCGTGGTCCGCAAGGGCACGGTGCCCTTCTCGTAACCCAGCACCAGTTCCACCGTGCCGCCGGCCAGAAGCTCGGCCGCCTTGGCCCGGATTTTTTCCGCCACCTCGGTCAAGAAGCCTCACCCGCCTTCGCCAGGAGTCCTTTCTTCGGACCCAGGGCTTTCACATCGTCGGTAACCTTGCGGATCGTATCGGCGAAACGCGTCCCTTCGGAAGCGGAGATCCAGGCGAAATCCACCCGCGGCTCCTCCACCCCGATGAAGGACATCAGGTTCTTCACCACGCCGAACTTGCGCCGCGCCACCAGGTTGCCACTAACATAGTGGCAGTCGCCGGGGTGTCACCCGGAGGTGAGTACGGCGTCGGCGCCCCTCTTCAGGGCGGCGAAGATGAACAGCGGATTGATGCGCCCCGAACACGGCACGCGGACCACCCGCACGTTGGGCGGGTACTGGATGCGGCTCGTGCCGGCCAGATCCGCCCCGGCGTAGCTGCACCAGTTGCACAGAAAGGCTACGATCTTGGGTTCGAATGCTGCCTCCACGGTCTCACCTCCAGCTAAACTGCTTCCAGTACGGCCATCAGCTGCTCGTCGGTGCATCCCTTCAGGTTCAGGGCGCCGCAGCGGCAGGACGCCACACAGGCGCCGCACCCCTTGCACAACGCCTCGTTGACCACCGCCACCTTCTGCTCCCGGTCGACGGTGACCGCCTTGGCCGGACACACCAACTCGCACAAGCCGCAGGCCGTGCACTTGGTCTTGTTGACCACCGAACACTTGCCCTCCACCACCACGGCGTCCTTGGCCAGGACCGTACCGGCCCGGCCGGCCGCGGCCTTGGCCTGCGCAATGTTCTCCTCCAGGTTCTTGGGGCCGTGCGCCACCCCGCACATGAACACGCCGTCGGTGGAAAAGTCCACCGGACGCAGCTTCATGTGCGCCTCCAGGAAGAAGCCCTCCTGGTTCAGGGGCAGCTTGAACAGACGCGACAGATCGGCGTTGTCCCCCGGCCGGATGGCCGCCGCCAGACCGACCAGGTCGGCCTCGACCACCAGGTCCATGTCCAGGACCGGCTCGCGTACCGTCACCTTGACCCCGTCTCCGGCGCTTTCCACCGCCGGTTTGGCCTCCCGGTCGAAGCGCACGAAGATCACGCCCTGCCGGCGCGCCTCGGTGTAGAGGTCCTCGTAGAAGCCGTAGGTACGGATGTCCCGGTACAGGACGAACACGTTCACCGCCGGGTTCTTCTCTTTGAGCGACAAGGCCAGGCGCATGGACTTGGCGCAGCACACCCGGCTGCAGTAGGGACTTCCCGGTTCGCGCGAACCCACGCACTGGATCAGCACCACGTTTTTGGCGTCGGCTATCCGCGGATCGCCGGCCTCGATGGCCTCCGCCAGTTCCAACTGGGTAAGGACACGGTCGCTTTGCCCGTACAGATACTCCGTGGGCCGGTATTCCAGGCCGCCCGTGGCCACCACGGCCACGCCGTGCTGGACGACCCGCCCGTCGGAGAGGGTGGTCACGAAGTTGCCCACAAAACCGGAAACGTCGCTGACCGTAACTCCGGTATAGACCTTGATCAACTGGTTGTCTGCCACCTGCTGGGTCAGGGAGGCCAGGAAGGACCCCACGTCCCGCCCTTTGAGCGAATGCCCGAGCCGGCCGGCCATCCCGCCCAGTCGCCGTTCCTTCTCCACGAGGTGCACGGGATAGCCCTGCGCCGCCAGTTCGACCGCCGCCGTCATCCCGGCCACGCCGCCGCCCACCACCAGCGCCTCCCGCGTTACGGGCGCCTTGGCCCCGTATACCGGTTCGGAGAGAGCGGCCTTGGCCACGGCCATCCGTACCAGGTCCTTGGCCTTGGCCGTGGCCTCACCGGGCTGGGCCTGGTGCACCCAGGAACACTGGTCCCGGATGTTGGCCATCTCGAACAGGTTGGCGTTCAGCCCCGCGTCCCGCAGGGTCTCCTGGAAGAGCGGCTCGTGCGTGCGCGGACTGCACGAGGCCACCACCACCCGGTTCAGCCGGTACTTCTCCACGGCGTCGCGGATGTTGGCCTGGTTGTCCTGGGAACAGGCGTACAGGTTCTCCTCGGCGTGGACCACCCCGGGCAGCCCGGCGGCGAATTTCACCACCTCGGGCACGTTGACCACGCTGCCGATGTTGATGCCGCAATGACATACGAACACGCCGGTCCGGATGCCTTCGCCGTATACGTTGCGCTCGGCGGGATACTCCCGCACCGCTACCAGGGTACCCCGTCCCCCGGCCAACCGGGCCGCGGCCGCTCCCGCCGCCGCCGACGCCTGCATCACCGTCTCGGGAATATCCCGCGGACCGGCAAAGGCGCCGGCCACGTACACACCGTGCAAATTGGAGTCCACCGGGGCGAACTCGCCCGGCTCGCCGAAACGGTAGGCGTTCAGTTCCAGACCCAGGCGCCCGGCCAGTTCCGTGACCTCCGGCGAGACGTCCAGACCGACCGAAAGCACCACCATGTCGAAGTCTTCGTAACATACGTTCCCGCTCTCGTCCCCGTACCGGATGCTCAACCGGCCTTCGTTCTCCCGGCTCTTCTCCACGCCCCAGATGCGGGAACGGACGAAGCGCACGCCCTGCTCCTCGCGGGCGCGGTCGTAGTACTTCTCGAAGTCCTTCCCGAAGGTGCGCATATCCATGAAGAAGATGGTCGTATCCAGCGGTTCATGGCTGTGCTCCTTGGCGATCACCGCTTCCTTGATGGCGTACATGCAGCACACCGAGGAGCAGTAGCCGTGCCCGATCCGGCGGTTGCGGGAACCGACGCACTGGATCCAGGCGATCTTCTGCGGTGCACGGCCGTCCGCGGGTCCCTGCAGGTGACCCCCGAAGGGTCCCGAGGCGGAAAGGATGCGCTCGAACTCCAGACTGGTCACCACGTTGGGCAGCCGCCCGTAACCGTAGTACTCGAGATCCTTGGGCTCGTAAGGTACGAAGCCGGGGGCCAGCACCACCGCGCCCACCTGCAGCGAAAGCCGCTCGCCCTCCATGTCGTGGTCGATGGCCCCGGTGGCGCAGGCGTCCACGCAGGCGCCGCAATCCAGGCAGTTCTCCTTGTCCACGGCGAAGGCGTTGGGGAAGGCCTGGGCGTACAGCTTGTAAACGGCACGCCGCTTCGAAAGCCCCTGGTTGAACCCGTCGTCCACGTCCTGCGGGCAGGCCTCGGCGCAATCCCCGCAAGCCCGGCACTTGGCCGGATCCACGTAGCGGGGCTGCACAGCCACCGTGGCCGTGAAGTTACCCGGCTCACCCTGCAGATCCACCAGCTCGGCCAGGGTCAGCACCTTGATGTTCAGGTGCCGCCCGCACTCCACCAGCTTCGGGGAAAGAATGCACATGGAGCAGTCGTTGGTGGGAAAAGTCTTGTCCAGCATGGGCATGGTGCCGCCGATGGCCGCCTTGCGCTCCACCAGGTACACGTAGTAGCCGCTCTCGGCCAGGTCGAGGGCGGCCTGGATCCCGGCTATACCGCCCCCGACGACCAGTACGGCCCCCACTTGTCGGGGTGTACTCATACAGTCACCAACCTTCTAGCGAATATCCGGCGCCTACCGCTGCCGGAAGGTCTTCTTGTAGGCGTCGCAGTAGATGTTCTTGTTCAGCAGGATCTCCGCCGCGGCCGCCGCGTCCACCAGCAGGTCGTCCTCCACGTCCACGATGGCCGAATCCAGGCCGGCCGTCATGCACATGACCATGAAGGTCCGGTTGAGCAGGGGGCGGTCCGTGCAGCGCTGCGACACGTTGGAAAGGCCCAGGGTGGTGCGCGGCGCCGGGTCGGCCAGCAACTTGATCTGCCGCAGGGCCTCGATCACTTCCGGACCGTGGTCCTGGGCTACGTTGGCCGGCAGGGCCAGGGGGTCGATGAAGAGGTCTTCCATGGGCAGGCCGTGCGCGTCGGCGTTGACCACCAGTTCCATGGCCAGGGCGGTGCGGTCGGCCGCGCTCTTGGGCACGCCCTTCTCGTTCATGGCCAGGCCGATCAGGGACGCGCCGTACTTGACCGCCATGGGGAAATAGATGTCCATCTTCCACTGGTCGGCGGACGTCGAGTTGATCAGGGCCTTGCCGCGGTGCACCTTGAGGCCCGCCTCGATGGCGTCCGGATTGGTCGAGTCGAGGCAGCACGGCAGGGGCGAAACGGCCTGCGCGATCCTGGTCAGCCATTCCATGACCGCCGGGGCGTCCTCGGGCGCCACGGTAGGCCCGGTGTTGATGTCCAGGTAGTGCGCTCCCTGCTCGGTCTGCCGCCGGGCCCAGTATTCGATCCGGGCCGGATCCCGGTTGAGGATGGCTTCCTTGATATCTTTGAACATACCGTTGATCCGCTCACCGATCAAAATCATGACCAAACCTCCTTGGAGTATATTGGATAACCGCCTGCCCAACAGGCAGGCCCGCCTCGGGAGGGAACCCCGGGCCCCCGATTTCAACCGGGGCATTGGAAAAAATCCGGCGCTTCCCGACTCCCCCGTCTTCCGACGGGGGTCCCGGCGGCTAGTACGTGAACGCCTTCATCATGACATCCAGATGGGCGTTGAACTGCTTCACCGACTCGGGGTGGCGCATGACGAAGAGGTTGCCGCCGGCGTGGGCCAGGGCCACCGAGGTAACCACCTCCCAGAGGATGGCGCGCTTGCCCTGCTCGCCCCATTGCGGAGCCTCGTCGGTGGTACTCTTGGCTTCCTTGGCCTTCCAGGCTTCCTGGCCGACGAAGCAGATCACCGGCATGGCCAGCATCTTGTCACCCATGAGGGCTCCCAGGCGCGCCCGCTCCATGATCGAGTATGCGTACTCGATGCCGTAACCCAGGCCGCCGATGGAGGGGTCGATGACGATGCGGTCGGCCGCCAGGTTCATCTCGGTGATGAGGATGTTGAGCTGTTTGGCCAGGTTGATGTCCAGGGGGCTGGAGGCGATGACGTTGTGGCCGTGCACCATGGCCGCCGCCGTGACCGTCTTGTAGTTGACGGTGGTGGCGCAGCCGATGAGGCAGTTCTTGCCGGCCAGGGCCTCCGCCGCCGCCTGCAGCACCTCGGCGTCCTTCTCCTCCACGCCGCACCCGATGATCACCAGGGGAACATCCACCGCCGCCCCGACCTTCTTGCAGGTCTCGGCCACTTCGGCCGGGGAGGCGTCGCCCAGATCCGGATGGGCGCTTTGCAGGCGCAGGGCCACCAGGTCCGCACCCAGGGCCACGTTCTTCCTGGCCCAGGCCACCGGGTCGTTCAGAACGTCGGCGAAGGGAGCGGTCAGGACCTCCGGCCAGTCCTCCGGCACCTGGTCGATCACTTCCAGGGCCGTGGACGGCCGGTTGGGCACGGTGCCCTCGTAATGCAAAAAGGGCAGGGTGGTTTCGCCGCCCAGTTTGACGGTGTGCGGCTCGACGCCGAGCACGACCTCGGCGACCTTGCTGGTCCATCTTTCCTTGGCAATGGTTACCGCCATGTTGCAATGCTCCTTTCTCAGTTGAAAACCACGCAGTTTGACGCCGGCTACACAACGCCGGCCTTGGACAGGATCGTGCGCACCGCGCGCGCCGACGGAGCGTCGTCGGGCAACCTGATCAGGGGGATGCCCTTGAGGTCGTATTCCGCGACCAGGGGATCGTCGGGAATCACCCCGACCAGTTCCAGGCCGGTCTTCCCGATCTCGCCGGCCAGTTGCCCGGCCGCTCCCGGCCCGGCCCGCGAGACCACCAGGTAGAGGTGTTTAACGGACAGACCGATGGCCTCGGTCAACTCCCGCACCCTGGTCGCGGAACGCACCCCGCGGGCGGAAGCGTCGCTGACCACGAACAGGTGGTCCACGTTCTGCGTCGTCCGCCGGGAGAGGTGTTCCAAGCCGGCCTCGTTATCGGCCACCAGGAAACGGTAGTTGTTGTAGAGTTTCTCCATGAACATCCGGAGGATGCTGTTGGCGTAACAGTAACAGCCCGCCCCTTCCGGACCGCCCATCACCAGGAGGTCGAAGTCGTCCCCCTCGATGAGCGAGTCGAAGATGCGCATTTCCATGTACTGGTCCTTGGTCATGCCCGCCGGGGCCGGCGTCAGGTCGTTCTTGATACGGGATATGGCATCGGCCAGGGTGGAGTCCACCGTTACCCCCAGCGCTTCATGCAGGTTCGCGTTGGCGTCGGCGTCCACGGCCAGCACCGGCCCCAGCCCCCTTTTTACCAATTCCCGGATGGTGAGGGCGCAAAAAGTGGTCTTCCCCGTTCCACCTTTGCCGGCCATGGCTATGCTGACTGTCAAGTTTCAGCCTCCTTAGTATGAAGCCGCGATCCCCGCCCCGGCGTCAATCCTGCACCGACGGAAACAGGGTCATGTCGGTGTGGGGCAGAAACAGCGCCGAGACAAACTCGTCAAAGAAGTCGTTGCCCACGCTCAGTTCCAGGTAGGTCATCCGGCCGGCCACCTGGCGCACCTCGTCCCGCGCGCGGCGGGACAAAAGGACCTGGCGGGCGCCCTTGACCGAACTGTTGCCGACGTAACTGTATTTCTCGATCGGCAGGTCCGGCAAAAGCCCGATGGCTATCGCTTCCTTGATGTTGATGTAGCGACCGAATCCGCCCGCGATGATGATGCGCTCGATGGCTTCCACCGGTAGTCCCACCATCTTCAGCATCGTGCGGATGCCGGCGAAAACCGCCCCCTTGGCCCGGATCAGGTTCTTGATCTCGGCCTCGCTGACGGTGATGTCCGTCCCGCGGCCGGCGGCATGGCCCCAGACCAGGACGAACTCCCGCCCTTCCTCACCCTCGCGCACACGAGGCGTATCCGGTTCGGCCGCGAACTGGCCGCTGCGGTCGATCACCCCGGCGCGCCGCAAGGCGCCGAGCAGGTCGATGAGACCGGAGCCGCAGATGCCCACGGGCGCAGTATTCCCCACCGTGGCCACTTCCACCAGGCCGCCCCCCGGGGACACCGTCACCCGTTCGATAGCCCCTTCCATGGCCCGCATCCCGAACTTGACGCCGCTGCCCTCGAAGGCCGGCCCGGCCGAACAGGAGCAGGCCACCAGCCATTCCGAGTTTCCCAGCACCATTTCCCCGTTGGTTCCGATATCCACGAACAGGGTCAGCGGGTTTTGCCGGGCCATGCCGGTGAAGAGCACCCCGGCCGTGATGTCGCCGCCGACGTAGCTGGCGATGCCGGGCAGGCAGTGTACCCAGGCCCCGGGATGGATGTCCAGGCCCAGGTCCCCCGCCCGCACCGGGGGCGGGTCGTTGACCGCCGGCGTGTAAGGCTCCAGCCTGATGTAGGCGGGGTCGATGCCCAGGAACAAATGGGTCATGGTCGTGTTGCCGGCGCAGACCGCCACGCGGACGTCGGCGGGCTGGAGCCCGGCCTGCCGCAACAACTGGACGGTCAGGTCGTTGATGGTGGCCAGCACCGCTTTCTGCAGGTCGTCGCGGCCGCTTGGCGTCTCCGTGGCGTGGATGATGCGCGAGATGACGTCGTCGCCGTAGACCGCCTGCTGGTTGTAGGAACCCCGGGTCCCCACCGTGGTCCGGCCCGTAAGTTCCACCAGGTGCACCACCACGGTGGTGGTGCCGATGTCCACCGCCAGACCGTAGAGCGGTCCTTCCCCGGGTCCGTCCACCGCCGCCACCGTGCTCCGGCAGTTGCCTTCGGCCAAAAGCGCGCCCACGCGCCAGTCGTGGGCCCGCAACACCGCCGGCAGGTCCCGCAACGCGGCCGGTTCCAGGTCCACCGCATCGGTACCGGTGACCTGGCGGACCGCCGCCAACAGGCGCGCCGCATCATCCCGCGCGTCGTCCAGGGTGGGCGGGGGACAGGCCACTTCGACCCGCCGCAAGAGCGGCTCGCAGATCTCCTCCCGGCAGGGATCGGAATCCGCCACCACTCCATCCGCCTGCTCCACCCGGTGGGCGGACAGGCGGCTCTCCGGCGGCACCTCCGCCACGACGTCGCTTTCCGGAACGGACTGGCAGGACAGTACCCAGCCGGCGGATATCTCCTCGCCGGTCAGCTTCCCGTACCCCGCGGCCGCCACCCGGCCTTCGCGCACCCGCATGCGGCATTTGCCGCAGGCGCCCTTGCCGCCGCAGGAGCCCCGCACGGGGATACCGGCCTTGGCCGCGGCCACCAGCAGCGACTCTCCCCCGGTTACCGCCACCGCTACGTCATCCGGCAGAAACCTAACCGCGTGTTCGGACATACACGAACCTCTCAAGCATAGTCTAGGACCAGCGCTGCTTGATGAACGAAGGGATACCGGAGGATTCGCGCGGTCCCACCAGGACTTCCCAGCCGGAAATCTCGTTCAGCTTGCCGGAGAGAACGGCCACGCCGCCCGGAATGATGCACTTGCGGTGCGAAACCTTTTCCGCGATGCCGCTCTCCTCCAGCATCTTCTTGATGGCTTCGGGCGTGAACTTGCCCGCCGCCCAGCCGGTGAGTACGGAGATGCCGTCGGTGTCGACCGGCAGGACGTACCCCGGCGTCCGGGAACTCTCGATGTCGCCGGCCACGCTGAAGTAGGTCAGCGAGAAGTTGGTGGTGATATAGACCGGCGAAGTCGGCCCCGGGTTTAGTATTTCATAAACCTTCGCTTCTACCGCGATCGGTTTCTGCGGGTCGGTGTAAACGTTGAGCCGCAGGGTCAAAAGCGGCAGCACCTCGGCCGGATCCACCGTATTGATGACCACCACCGCCGCGTACTTGGCGATCATGACCGAGGCGTCGGCCACGGCCTGGACCGGGTCCGGGTTGGTGACGAAGGTGACGGTCGGGTAGCCGAAGGGACGGAAGCGCTTCAGGGCCTGGCGCCGCATCTGGGTCTGGTCGGCCAGCACCTGCACCAGGTCCCGCGCCCCGGAGTCGAGCACCAGTTGCTTGTGGCCCAGGGCCACGATCTTCTCCACCAGGGCGGCCAGGCTCTCCAGGTTTTCGCCCTTGACCCCCAACACCGTATCGTATTTCTTGGCCAGGGCCACCATGGCCTCGTAGTTCCCGTCCGTCGCCGCGTAAACCAGCGGGCGTTTGTCCCCCGCCACGCCCAGGGCCGCCTCCATGGCCGCCACGTCCGTGGTGTTGAGCATGAGGGGGAAGATGCTCTCCGCGGCCGCCGCCTGCACCGCGGCGGCGAACTTGCCGGCGTCGCCGGAAGCGTTGCAGACGCAGATCATGTTCACGCCGTGCATCTGGCCGACCCGGTCGAAGATGAGGCCGTTGGCCGCGGTCACCCGGGCCTTGATCGCATCGGCGTCCAGGGTGTCGTCCACCTGGATGGTGATGGCGCTCATGTGTTCGAAACGCTTGTCATGCCGGAAGAGCACGGTCTCGTTGCCCAGTTCGATCACCCGGTCCCCGGTGCCGATCTTGACCAGGGCCACGGGCGGCGCCGACGCCGCGCCCAGGGCTTCCTTGGCGGCGTCCGAGACGTGCGGGCAGGCGTCGAGCCCGGCCTTGCCGGCGGCCAGTTGCATGGCAAAGGCCAGGCAGGTGGGCTGACCGCACTCCTTGCAGTTGGTCTTGGGGAGTTGCTTGAAGATTTCCAAACCCGTCAAACCCATAATTTCTTCCCCTTTCCCTCTCTTCATGCCCCGTTCCTACCCGGGTCGCCGCAGGCGGCCCGGGCATCCTCCGGTGACGGCAATCCGTCACCGGAGGAACGCTCTATCAACCGATCAGCGGATCCATGGTCAGGGCCGGATGACCCTTTTCCTCCAGGAAGGGCAGGATTTCCTCGGCGGTGGTGCCCACGGTCTCGTCGGCGATCTTGTCCAGGAAGTCTTTGTCCAGGCCCCAGTAGGCGCAGGCCTCCTCCAACTGCGGGCGCAACTGCTCCTTCAGCGCCTTGGGCATCCAGACCA
>Ga0078972_1004637_pt1 | contig 36953 bp, 34 predicted proteins | sample YelNatPaOPGAMG01_FD_67568 | JGI IMG/M metagenome (GOLD analysis project Ga0078972, IMG submission 67568) | Hot spring thermophilic microbial communities from Obsidian Pool, Yellowstone National Park, USA - OP-RAMG-01 (SPADES assembly) (version 2) | ecosystem: Environmental > Aquatic > Thermal...
GAATATCAGAGACCTCGCTATTACCCTCTGAGGTAGTCTCTCCTTCATCGCTAACCTTAATACCTGTCTCGTCTTACGCATGTGTAACCTCCTTCTTGCCATATTCTTGCCTCCTTGCCTTAAAAAACTTTTAAGAACAAGGATAGCAGATTGCTGAAGGAGATGGCCTTGTTGCATAAGAATGGCTGGCCTTGTTTCGTAAGAATCAGTGGCCTTGTTTGATAATATTGCCCGGCCAGATTGAATAATTATGAGTGGCCACTTTGGTTAAGAGCAGGCATGCCATTATTGACTTTCTCAAATCAGATGATAAAGAACTTAAACAATATGTTGCGTTATGTTTAGGAGAAATAAATGACAAAAAAGCAATTCCATATCTAATAGAGGCTTTGAAAGATGAAGATAAAAATGTCATATTCCATGTTATTGAGGCTCTTGGCAAGTTGAGAGCTGTACAGGCTGTGGATTATTTTTTTGAGATCGTAAAGTCAAAAGATTTTTTCCTTTCATTTCCAGCAATAGATGCATTAATTAATATTTGTGACACAAGTGTTTTAGGGAAGCTAATTCCGCTACTTGATGATGACATGCTTGCCCAGCCTACGGTTGATGCACTTGGTGCACTTGGAAATGAGGAAGTCGTTCCATATCTTGTCAATTTATTAAATACCGGAGGAGTGGATGGATAATCCGTTTTAAAAGCAATCTTACAGATTTACAATCGCTACAATGAATTGTACGGTGAAGGAAGTGCCGTATCTGATATTGTAACAAGCACCATTACAGAAAAGGGTGTTGGAAAGATAATTGGCCTTTTGGGTAATTGCCCTGAGGATTCTTTGCATCAGATTATTGTTATGCTGGGTTGGCTAAGAGGAAGGGATGTGGATATAGCCCTTACAAGGCTCCTTGGAGACCCCTCTGCAAGAAAAGAGGTGATAGAGGCCGTTGTACAGCATGGGAGGGATATTGTGGAACTCTTGATAGAGCAGATCCACTCCGAGAGCTTGGAAACTTCTAAATCGGCCATAATTGCCATAGGCAGGATAGGTGATAAACGTGCCGTACCTCACCTTCTTGAAAGATTAAAAGACGAGCCGCAGGTTGACATCCTGGCCCGCGTGAAGCACCCCGATGCCACAGAGGCAATGCTAAAGGCCTTGGACGACCCGGACCCAAAGGTCCGCCTTTCAGCAGTAAACGCACTAGGTTACCTGGGTAGCAGATATGGGGACAAAAAGCTTGCCTGGGTTGCTGTTCACGACCCAGATGAGACGGTGCGTGGGATGGCCGAAAGGCTTATTAGATCTCGGAGAACTTCTATATCCTGTAACTGAGGGAGGCCATGAAATTTTATAGCGAAATACTTGGCCTGGAAGACAGTCAATTTATCCTTTTAAGGGAGCTAATCAGAGAGAGAACCGGCATCTTTTTTGACAACGGCAAGAAGGAGATCTTGGAAGATAAGCTATCGCCCCTTGTGTTGGAAAGGGGGATTTACCTCCTTTTTGGATTACTATTATTACCTTAGGTACGATAAAGATAGTTACAAAGAGTGGGAAAACATCTTGGATATCTTATCTGTGCCAGAGACATATTTCTGGCGAGAGGCAGACCAGATAAGGGCCCTTGTAGACATTATCGTTCCAGAACACTACCGTAATTATGGCTGCGAACCCATAAGAATCTGGAGCGCTGCATGTGCTTCGGGTGAAGAACCATTCACCATTGCAATGGAACTAAATGAGGCAGGTTGGTTTGGAAGACTTCCCATTGAAATCCAAGCAAGTGACGGTAGCAGAAAGGCAGTAGAAAAGGCAAAGGAAGGTTTGTATAGGGAAAGGGCATTCAGGAATATCCCAGCAGAGCTGAAAGAAAAATAATTCCTAAGGCAAGGAAATCTCCTTAAGATTGTGCCTGAGATAGACAGCAGGGTAAAGTTTAGTGTGGCCAATCTATTGGAAAAAGATAAGATCTACGATTTGGCTAACTTCCATGTCATATTTTGCAGGAATGTTTTTATATATTTCACAGATGAAGCTATCAAGAAAACCGTTCAATTTTTCTTTGAATGAATGCCTTCTCCTGGCTACCTATTTGTAGGTTCTGCGGAGTCATTGTTAAGAATAACAACCAGTTTCGAATTAAAAGAAATCGGGGATGCTTTTTGTTATGTTAAGTGTTCCTAAAATGCTGAACCTGTCACAACATAAAAACTTTTAGTGAGGAGCACAGATGTCATATGAAAGCAAACTTGAAAATGGAACTTCAATAGCAAGTGGCTTAACCGATTCAACCGCCAAGATAATCCGTGTGTTAATAGTTGATGACTCTGCCTATGTGAGAAAGGTCATAAAACAGATGCTATTAAGAAGCCCATATATAGAGGTCGTGGGCACTGCAAGGGATGGTGAAGAGGCCCTTGAGATGGTGGAACAGCTCAAGCCAGACGTGGTAACCCTGGATCTTATCATGCCAAACCTTGATGGAATAGGGTTCTTGCAAAAACAGATGGAGAAAAACCCAATCCCCGTGGTCATTGTAAGCATAGCAGGGGAGACAAGTGAACTTGGGTTGAAGGCCTTTGACTTGGGTGCAGTGGAATTTGTGCAAAAGCCAACAGCCCTTGCCACAGAAAGGATATACAAGATATCCAACGAACTTATAGAAAAGGTGAAAATCGCCTCATCCGTTCCAATGAGGCGCATGAAGCCCCCTTTGGAGGTTAAAGAGCCTCCCCAAGTGGAAACCTTTAAACCACGTTCGGAGAGATTCGATGCACTGGTTCTGGGCATCTCCAAAGGCCCCCAGGCGCTAAAACAAATAATACCTCAATTTCCTAAAGACCTTCCCATCCCGGTAGCAGTGGTGATCCACATGCCCGTTGCCTATACCGAACCTTTTGCCAATAAACTCAACGAGATATCTCCACTCACGGTAAAAGAGGCAAAGGAGGGTGACCCGGTTGAAAAAGGGGTGGTTCTCATAGCACCTGCTGGAAGGCACCTAACCTTCAGAAGAAGGCACGATGGCTTGGTGTTTGCTCATTTGGACCTCAGGCCATTTGATACACTGCACAAACCTTCAGTGGACGTGCTGTTTCGTTCAGCGGCAGAGGTATATAAGAGCAGGGTCCTGGGAGTTGTTATGACCGGTATGGGCTCGGATGGAAAGGAGGGAGCGGCATGGATAAAGTCTCAGGGGGGCACTGTATTTACAGAGGCAGAAGAAACTTGTATAGTTTACGGTATGCCTCGATCCGTGGTGGAGGCAGGTCTCAGCGACAAGAGCATCCCTCTTGATAGAATGGTTGAAGAGATCATAGCCTCATTATAAGCAAGAGGAAAAACAATCGGGTAAGGTATAAATCTTGGTTTTGTTTTGGACTATCTTTTTGTTTTGACTTGTGGAGGTAACATGGAAAGATATTGATTATTGATGACTCGGCTCTTTCAAGGAAGATGCTAAAGGGCATACTTATTGAGGGAGGTTATGATGTAATAGAGGCTGCAGAGGGTGTATCTGGGATAGAAAAATACTTCTTGGAGAGGCCTGCTGTTGTGATCCTTGATCTCTTAATGGAAGCTATGCCGGGACTGGAGGTCCTAAAAAAGATAAAACAACTGGACCAAAATGCTTGCATAATAGTAGCTACCGCTGACATACAGGAAGCTACAAAGGAGGAAGTGATGAATGAGGGGGCCACAGCATTTATAAATAAGCCGTTCAAGAAAGAAACCGTACTTGATGCGGTATCGAGGGCTTTAAAAAGGAGAAAATCATGATACTAACCGATTTTCAGAAAGATGCCATAACAGAGATTGTGAATATCGCCTTTGGCCGTGCTGTAGCCTCTCTTTCCGAACTAACGGGCTCCCGAATCCTCTTAACCGTGCCAAAGCTTGAAATATGCACCATTGACCAACTCCCTTCAGTTCTAATGGAAATCTTAAACAGTGACGTTTGCACAGTACACCAAATCTTCACAGGCGAGGTATCAGGTGATGCCCTTTTAATACTTGACTATAAAGGTGCAACTGTCCTTGCAAGCCTTCTGACAGGTGAAGAAATAGAGAACATGGAGACCTCGGCAAAGGAAGTACTGATAGAGGTCGGCAATATTCTACTTAATGCATGCTTAGGCACATTTGGGAATATGCTTCATGTTCACATAACATTCTCTGTTCCACATTTGCATCTCAACCAATTGAATCACACTCTCAACACAATAAAGATGGGTAAAGAGGAAATTAGATATGTGATTTTAGTGGTCACTACCTTCACAGTAAAAGAAAGTAACGTAGGGGGTTACCTTCTTATAGTGCTTGGCGTTGTTTCATTGGATAAATTCATCCAATGCATAAAAAACTTGGAGATGGATAGGTAAATTTGTAAATGGAAAACTTCGAATATAAGGATGCAATTTTAGATTGGATGAAGAATACATCCAATTTTGGTATTTTCACAACTGATGCAAATCTAGACATAACATCATGGAACAAATGGCTGGAAGTCCACACCAGACTATCGTCTTATGATATAATCGGTAAAAACATCCTGGATCTTCCTGAAAATCTAATAGAGAGGAAGTTTGCTAAGTTCTATGAAAAAGCCCTTGGAGGGGAAGTGGTTATACTATCCCGTGTATTCCATAAGTATCTGATCGCTTTGCCACCTGACCCCCAGTATAAAAAGTATTTTGATAAAATGCAACAAACTTCACAAATAGCCCCACTTGTTTGCAAAGATAAAGTAGTTGGGACTATTACCATAATTGAAGATGTCACAGAAAGAATTGTAAAAGAAATGATCCTTAAAAATGAAAAAAATATGGCCCAGCATTACCTTGATATAGCTGGGGTTATAATCATTATTCTCGATGAAAATGGAAATATAAAACTTATCAACAAAAGAGGCTGTGAAATCTTGGGGTGTAAACAGCAAGAAGTTATTGGAAAGAATTGGTTTGACTGTTTCATCCCTGAAAATGAAAGAGAAACGCTGAAAAATGTATTTAGGACAATCATGAGTGGTGACTTGGAGCCGTATGGTGAATATGAGAATTGCATAAAGACAACAAAGGGTGAGATAAGGACTATAATGTGGAGAAATACAGTGCTAAAGGATAAGTCCGGTCGTATTGTCGGAACTCTAAGCTCTGGAGAAGACATAACAGAAAGAAAGAGGCTTGAAGAGGCCTTGAAAGAAATGGCCATTACAGATGAACTAACAGGCCTGTACAATAGGCGAGGATTTTTAATATTATCACAGCAGCAACTTAAACTTGCAGCAAGAACGGGAAACAGCGCACTGTTGTTTTTTATAGACCTGGACGGTATGAAATGGATCAACGATAATCTGGGACACAAGGAAGGAGACAAGGCACTTGTAAAGGCAGCCCGGATTTTAAAAGAGACCTTTCGTGAATCAGACATAGTTGGGAGGATAGGTGGTGATGAATTTGCCGTACTTGCAGTGGAGGCGAAACAAAGATTTGCGCAAGACATCATAGCAAGGATAAGAAGGAGTCTCAAAGAGAGCAACAGCCAGGAACAAGGTTTGTTCCAGCTATCTTTAAGTATCGGTTTTTCCCGCTTTGACCCTAAGAGCCCCAAAAGCCTTGATGAGCTTATGGAGGAAGCAGATCAGGCCATGTACGAAGAAAAAAATAAAAAGAAATAGGGAAGAAAGACCACCACTCTTGAAGTAGCAGGATGAGCCTTTAGCATTTAGGGCGTATGGCTACTTGGCTAATATGTTCTATGAAAACTCCGTGCCCCTTGCTGACAGCAATGAGGATCAATATAACTTAATTTGGTCTCGCGACAGGTTCCCTATAACTAACCCTGCCCTTTTTAGGAAACTGTATGGCAATTAGATGGGTGTTAATTCAAGAGTCCTGCCTGCGGGTTAGGACACTCATATTATTTCACTCACCCCATACCCTCTTCCCCAGTAGAAGTGCTGAAGGAGAAGCTACGATAATGGCGATTACGTATATGTTATTGCCACACATTCTCATTTTACCTCAAGACGGGAACCTTGATTTTGTTTGTATCGTCTACTTTGGTGTTTGGTTGATCAGGTCTAAGTTAAGTGGACAAGGAGAGCGCAAGCCTTCCAATTTGAACTTTTAACTTACCTCGCCCGTCTTGCCTTTCTCTCGTTTCTGGCACTTACCAACTTCGGTCATTTGAGCCACTTACTTGGTGTGAACACTTCGTAAGTGACGGGTATGCCCAAACCATACAAATTCCCTTGACAAAATTTTCCCCAGGGCTATAAGAGTTAGTTTAAAGGCGATGAAGTCCGCCTAAACCGTCTGCGCATAGCAGGCTGATGACTTCTACCCACTCTTAGGTGCCGGGGTAGGAGTCTTAAGGAAGCCTACCCCACACAGGTCAAACCGCCGTGTGGGGTGTTATTTTCAGCCCCCACCAAGAGTGGGGGTTTTTGTTTAGGTGATCTTCATCAAGGAGGGATTGAATGCTAAATGAATATAAAGAGCTGAGGAAGGAATTACTCTCAAACATCGCTGCCTTAAAGGATTTTGTTTCTGGGAGAAACAATCAAAGGGCAACCAGGTTTTTGAGCGAGGTCTATCAAAAGGTAGAACAGAACAGTTTTTATCTTGTGGTACTGGGAGAGTTCAAGAGGGGAAAGACCACTTTTATCAATGCCCTTTTGGGTGAAGCATTATTACCATCTGCGGTGGTGCCGCTCACATCTGTTGTCACCATGATAAAGTATGGAGAAAAAGAGGATGTGGAGGTCTTTTTCTTGGATGGACACACAAAAAAGATCAGCATTGAAGAGGTCCCGTTGTATGTCACTGAAAGAGAAAACCCCAACAATGAAAAACAGGTAAACATGGTTCAGATATCCTATCCTTCACTTTTTCTTCAAGATGGGGTGTATTTGGTGGATACACCTGGGGTGGGCTCTGTTTTTTCCAACAATACGGAAGTCACATATAATTTTTTCCCAAAGGCAGACGCTGCTGTATTCCTTTTGGCAGCAGATCCTCCCATAAGCCAATCGGAACTGGCCTTTCTTAATGATGTGCGTCAGTCTATACGCAAGGTGTTTTTTGTTCAAAATAAGGTGGATAGATTAGATCAACAAGAACGCAAAGAGTCATTGGAGTTCAGCAAAGGGGTGATACAAAAGGCCTTAAATTTAGAACATGTGGAGGTGCATCCCCTTTCTGCCAAATTGGCTTTGGCTGCCAAACAAAGCTCCGATTACAACCTGCTTCAACAAAGCCAACTCCCAAGGCTGGAAGAGCTCTTAAGCGAATTTTTGATGTCTGAAAAGGGCAAGGAAGTTATCAGGGCAGGCGCAGAACAGGCGTTGAGGATCTTAGGTGAGGAGAAGTTAGGGATGGAAATTGAGCTGAAGGCCTTGGATACACCCCTTCAAGTCCTGGAAGAAAAGCTCAAGAAATTTCAGGAAGAGATGAAGAGGATTGACCAAGACGCCTTTGATGCCCAAGTGCTTTTTGAGGGAGAGATCAAGCGGCTGATTCAAGAACTGGACTTGGATCTTGAGAGATTTCGTAGGAATGAGGTCACCAAGATGATAGAAGGTCTGGATAAGATGCACCAGGAAAAGAAAGGTCTTGCCCTGTCTGAATACGCAAAGGAAATGGAAACCTATGTACAAAACGGTATTGTGAAAGGCTTTGACAATTGGCTTCAAAGTGAAAACACAAAACTGGAGGAGAGATACGCTGCAATAGCAGCTCGTTTCTCTGCTAAGATAAACGATATCATACAAGAGATCCTGGATATTTCATCCGGCCTCTTTGAACTTTCCATTGAGAAGTTTAGAGGAGAGCAAGTTCTCAATCCAGAAAGTTCACTCTACTATATGGTGGGAGATCCTCCCAAGTTCTTTGATCTGGAAGGTGCATTAAAGTTTTTGACCCGCTCGGTACTCCCAAAATTCTTATCCCAAAAGATGATCCTGGGAGATTTAAAGAAAAAGCTTCCGGAATTGATTGATAGAAACTGTGGAAGGGTGCGGGCTGATTTTGCCCAAAGACTCCAAAACAGTCATTTCAAATTCAGGTGGGAACTTAGAGAGAAGGTTCAAAACACAAAGGAAGAGATTGAATTTGCAATCAAAAAGACCATGGAACTTAAAAAAGGGAGCGAAAGAGAAGTGGCCGAAAGGAAGCTCTTGCTGGAAGGCCAAAGGGCTTCCTTGGAGGCAATAGCCCTGAAACTAAAGAACTGCCTCACTGCAGTGGGAGTAATGGCCTGAGATGACCGTTTGGCGCTTTGTGGTGCTCTTGGGGCTTGTGAGTTTCCTGGGGGATACCACCTATGAGGGAGCCAGGAGTATCTTAGGACCTTACCTTGCCCTGTTGGGTGCAGGGGCATCGGTAGTGGGTATCATTTCAGGTTTGGGTGAACTCATTGGGTATGCATTTAGGCTTGTCTCAGGCCTTGTGACAGATAGGACCAAGGCCTATTGGCCTATCACCATCTTGGGGTACTGTGTGAACCTCTTTGCTGTGCCGGCCCTGGCCCTGGCCAAAAGCTGGGAATGGGCTGCCCTCCTGATTATCCTGGAGCGGCTGGGAAAGGCCATTCGGGTGACCCCTAGGGATGCCATGCTATCCCATGCGGCAAGCGAGACCAGCAGAGGCTGGGCCTTTGGTATCCATGAGGCCATGGATCAGATTGGGGCAGTGCTTGGACCAGTACTGGTCTCCCTTGTGATCTCCTTTGGCGGAGGTTATCGCTCTGCCTTTGGAGTCCTTCTAATCCCAGCCTCCATTGCTATTTCGCTCCTACTCATATCCCGAAGAGAATACCCAAGGCCTGGTACACTTGAGATCCCACTCCCACAATTGAGCAAGAGGGCATTGGAAAAGGGCTTTTGGGTCTATATCCTGGCGGCCTCTTCCATTGGAGCAGGTTATGCTGATTTTCCCCTCATTGCCTACCATCTAAAACACACGGACCAAACTCCTGACAGGTGGATCCCCATCATATATGCCATTGCCATGGGCACGGATGGGCTCTCTGCCCTCTTACTGGGCAAGCTGTTTGACCGTTACGGCATGAAGATATTGGTGGCGGTTTGCTTTATCACTGCCCTATTTCCTCCCATGGTATTCCTGGGCGGAGAAGGCATGGTTATCTTTGGCATGATCATCTGGGGAGTGGGCATGGGAGCACAGGAATCCATACTGAGGGCCCAAATAGCCAATATGGTAAGCCCTGAAAAAAGGGCCACAGGATACGGCATATTCCATACTTCCTTTGGCATAAGCTGGTTTGCGGGAAGTGCTGCCATGGGTTTGCTTTATGAGGTATCTTTGTTAGGATTGGTTGGCCTTTCCATGATCCTTCAGATCTTGGCAGGGGCTGTAATCCTCTTTGGCCTATCCCGATCGTCTCATGTTCAATCACGAAGCCTGTGATGCGGGCCACCCCAAGGTTGTCTATACCTGTGCTGACATTGGAGATGTAGCTATGAATTTATGAATTGAGGTGCCAAAAGGGGTTTAAGCCTTGGGGCCATCCGCATCCAATTGGCTTTCCGTCCCTGTAAATGGGGGATCCACTCACATGCCCCACTTTGATCTGCCCATCTTTGGCTACAAACTGGTATGTGGCATAGGTCCTTTCTCCTGAGAGGACCCTTAGGATATCCATAACTGCTTTCTCATAATATGAAGGTTCAAGAACACTTAGCTCTGATACATGCCTTCCTACCAACTCCTGTGGCTTATATCCAAGGGCCTTTTCAACAGAAGGTGTTACCGATGTTAAAATCAATTCTGTGTCCATGGTAAAGACAACATCGCTCACATGTTCAAACAAAAGTCTATAGTTTTCCTCTGCCTCCTTCCTATCTTTGATCTCTTGGAGAAGCTTTTCATTTATCTCAGAGATTTCCTTTGTCCTTTCAGCTACCCTTATTTCAAGGTATTCATTGGCCTGCCTCAGACTCTCTTGTAACTTTTCCAGTTCAAGTGTTCTTTTATAAAGTTCCTCATTTTGAGCTTTGAGTTGACTCCGCTGTTGTCGTAAAAGCCCTGCGGAAGTGGAAGAGATATAGGCAACGACAAAAACAAGACTTGTGGCCACAGAAGATAGTATGATCTTATTCCTGGCCGGTATGACATAGGATTCAACCACCTTAAAAGGAGAGAGAAATCCCATTATCTCTCCCAAAACTACAAAACCGAACACAACAGAACACATCCCTGCCACAATATAAGGAAAATTCTTAGGAGCTACCATGCCCACATATGAAATCAAGGCAATATAGATGGGGATTAGGTATGTGGCCTCGGTCCCTCCAAGGGAGAAAATGATGCCTGTATATCCGATTACCTCAAGGAAGTTTATTAATAATGAGATGTACTTGGCCCGGGAAGGACTTCGAGCCTTCTTTATAAGATATAGTGTGGGAGGATTTATGAGAATTATGAAGAGGGCACAAAGACTTATTCCAACAAGGTGCCTTGTTTTTATTACATCAATGAGAAATGCAAAAAGTGCAAAGGACCACAGAAAAAGGGTTGCCAGAGAGCGAATCCATGCACCTTGGTATTGCCTTCTATAAAACCTTTGTCTCCAGTTGGATGGTTCTTTAGATGGCTCTTGTGATTTTGAAGTCATAACAAAAAAGACCTTCTCCAAGTCCATAAAGGCAGATTTGAGGCCACATGTTATAGACTCTGGTAGGATTCTGCAACAAAAATCAGTATTTCACGAGGTCTGCCCTACCTAAATTGAGGGGCAGGCATTTATTTTTCTTTCCCATGTCTTGGGCCCAAGGGCCAAGGTAACCTAACATGGGGATCTTAAAAGGGTCCCACCACCTCTTCAAAGCACTCTGATCTCTTACCACAAGCTTCAATGGGCCTTTAGGAGCTGTTGAACACTTCATAAGGGTGTTGGTAAGTAGGGCATAGCAACCCCTGCCTCTACAAGGGCAGAAGGACTGGGCTTAAAAGAAAAAAGCAAAAGTACTGGCTAAGGGATCTTTAAGGGAAACATACCCATGATAAACATGGCCCATCCTTTACGATAAGGGCTTGAAATCTTTTAAACTAAGGGTTAGCCTACATGGGGTTTAACATGGAAGAGGCAAGAAGGATAAGAACCTGCGAAGATCTTAGTATCAAGGACCTGCCTGTTGAGGAACAGCTCAGGTATCAGGAGGCCTTGAACCGTATCACCCATGAGATCTATTCTGCCAGAGATACCCAAGATATATTGCTTAACTTGCAAGGCAGGATACTCAAATTTTTTGATGCAGATAGGATTACTGTGTACCTTGTGGATCCGGATAAGAGACAGATCTTTTCCATATTCAAGACCGGAGAGGAGGTAAAAGAGATAAGAGTCAATATTGACACAAGGAGTATTGCGGGGTTTTGTGCTGCAACTGGAAAATTAGTGAATGTAAAAGATGCATATAACGATACTGAGTTAAAGAAAATACATCCGTCTCTAAATTTTGACAGAACCTGGGATCAAAAGACCGGATATAAGACAACACAAGTCCTCGCCGTCCCTATAATCTACAAAGGTTATCTTTTAGGGGTTCTGCAGTTAATAAACAAGAAGTCAGGTAAGGTTTTTACATGCTATGATGAAGAATCTGCTCAAGACATAGCAAAGGTCCTTGGCATAAGCATATACAAGAATGATGACTTAGTTAGAAGGCCAAAGGCAACACAGTTTGATTACCTCCTTACACGAAATATCATTACACCTTCTGATCTCAACGAAGCAATAAAAACAGCAAGGGCAACTCAAAAATCAGTTGCATCTGTATTAATTGAACATTACAAGGTAAACATTGAAGATATTGGTGCCTCACTTTCAAATTTTTATAAATTGCCTTTTATATCATACAACGATAATTGGAATCCTCCCAGGCATGTATTACCAAAGGGTGTGAAGAGCAACTATCTAAAGTACTATTCCTTCGTTCCTTATTCTGAAGACGTGCAAGGCATTACAATCGCAATGGAAAATCCGGAAAACCTTGTGGCGAAAGATGCCATAAAAAAGATATTCTTAGGCAAAAGATTGGAGTACTGCGTGGCCCTTAAAGAGGATATCGAGAAGATGATTGATGTATTCTTCGGCAAGTTGAGCACCGAGATAGTTCAGGAGGGTACAAGTATTGAGGATCTGATGGGGAAACTGCAGGCAGAGCAGCAGGAAGAGGAAGAAGAGACATCGGGCTCTTTGAGTGAGCAAGATAGCGTTGTAGTTCAGCTTGTAAACCAGATGATCATAGATGCCTACAGACAAAACGCCTCTGATATCCACATAGAACCAAGGCCCGGCAAGAACAAGACCATAATACGTTTCAGGATAGACGGAGTGTGTCAGGTATATCAGGCCATCCCCCACACCTATGAAAAGGCAATTGTCTCCAGGATCAAGATCATGTCTGACCTGGACATATCCGAACGGAGGCTTCCCCAAGATGGCAAGATAAAGTTTAGGAAATTTGCACCCCTTGATATTGAATTAAGGGTTGCCACCATCCCCACCCAAGGAGGGAAGGAGGATGTGGTGATGCGACTTTTGGCCTCGGGCAAACCACTTCCCTTGGAAAAGATGGGGATGTCGGAATTCGTGTATAGTAAGTTCGTAGAGATAATCACAAAACCCTATGGTCTGGTATTGGTGGTTGGGCCCACAGGAAGTGGAAAGACAACCACACTACATGCAGCACTGGGCTATATCAATAAACCCGATAAAAAGATCTGGACTGCAGAGGATCCTGTGGAGATCACCCAAGAGGGCCTGAGGCAGGTTCAGGTGCAGCCCAAGATAGGCCTTACCTTTGCTGCAGCCATGAGGGCATTTCTGAGGGCGGATCCAGATGTGATAATGGTGGGGGAGATGAGGGACCACGAGACCGCTTCTACAGGGATTGAAGCCTCCTTGACAGGCCATTTGGTCTTCAGCACCCTCCATACCAACAGTGCACCTGAAACCATAACAAGGCTGTTGGACATGGGCCTTGACCCCTTCAACTTTGCAGATGCACTCTTGGGGATCCTGGCACAAAGACTTGTGAGGACCCTGTGTAGTGCCTGTAAGGAGCCATACCATCCCTCTGAGGAGGAATTTATAAGGCTTGTTACAGCCTTTGCGGGGGACTTTTCCAGGGTGGGCGTGCAATATAAAGAAGATATGGTCCTCTACAGGCCAAAGGGGTGTCCCAAGTGCAATAACACAGGGTTTAAAGGCAGGACGGGTATCCACGAACTCCTTCTGGCAACAGATGAGCTGAAGAGGCTCATACAGAGAAAAGCCCCCATAGATGAGATCAGGGAACAAGGGATAAAGGACGGGATGCTTACCCTGATGCAAGATGGGATCAGAAAGGTCTTCCTGGGGCTTACAACCTTTGATCAGGTAAGGGCAGTTTGCATAAAATAGAACCAATACCCTTTAGGCCCCCATTAGAAAGCCATAGACACACAAAAGCAGTCATGCTACAGCTAAGATAGCAATCACAACTAAAACGGAGGATGAAATGGTTCTAAATCTCATGCGAAGGCACGCAACCGGTTGGATCATCAAGATCATCATAGGACTCATTGCTGTGGTATTCATATTCTACTTTGGGTATTCCTTTAGGGAAGGTGGCAATCCTAAGGTGGCAACTGTAAATGGAAGTCCAATAAGTCAGAAGGAATACAGTGCTGTTTACAATCAACTTTTGGAATACTATCGTAAACAATTTGGGGATAGTTGGAATGAATCTGTTGTTAAGTCGTTGGATATAAAAGGAAAGGCACTGGATATTTTGATCAAAAAAGAACTCATTAGGCAAAACGCCAACAAACTTGGCATTGAGGTTATTGATGTGGAAGTCCAAAAATCAATTGCCAACTATCCATTATTCCAAACCGATGGTAAATTTGATCCTGCCAAATATAACAGATTTCTTCAGGCCACAAGGATGACTCCCCAAGACTTTGAAAATGAAGTCTCCAACCAAATCATAGAACAAAAATTGTATTCGTTCTTTTCCACATTTTTTATGACTACACAAAATGAAAGAAAGGAGTTTTTGAATTATTTCTACGAACAGGCCCTTTTTAGGTTTATAGTTTTCGAGCCTTCAAAATATATGGCCAATATAACATTGAGTGAAGATGAGTTGAAGTCATTCTTTGAGAATAATAAAGACAAATACATCATTCCTGAGAAAATGAAGTTCTCATATGTAATCTTTGATCCAGCTAAGTTTAAGAAAGATATAACCATAGAGGAAGAACAGATGAAGGATTACTATGAGGCAAACCAGGAAAAGTTCAAAGAACCTGAAAAAGTAAAAGCCCGTCATATTCTTCTAAAAATAGACCAGCCCAAGAAAGAGGCAGAAATAAAAAAGAAGGCAATGGAGATTTACAAAAAGGCAAAGGAAGGCGCTGACTTTGCCAAGTTGGCCAGCCAGCACTCCCAAGACCCAAAGACAAAGGAAAAAGGCGGCGACTTGGGTTATTTCCCAAGGGGCGTCATGGTAAAGGAATTTGAGGATGTGGCCTTTGGGTTGAAGCCTGGTGAAATAAGTGAACCCATAAAGACCCAGTTTGGATTCCACATCATAAAGGTGGAAGACAAAAAAGAGGAAGGCATCAAGGATTTTGATTCCGCAAAACCTGAGATAACAAAGATACTCACAGAGCAAGCTGCCTTTGAGAAGGCTTATGAAGAGGCAATGCGCTTTGTGGACGGAATCAGCCCCAACATGGACCTGGGCCAATATGCCGCTTCCAAAGGCCTAAAACTGATTACAACAAACCTTATTTCCAGAAAGGATAAGTTTCCAATACAAGGACTGCAAGAAAAGCAAATAGACCACCTCTTTTCCTTGGGTGAGAATGAAGTATCCGATGTATTGACGGTGCAAAACAGATATTATGTCTTTAAGGCTATTGAAAAGGTTGCCTCACACAATGCAGAATTCGAAGAAGTTAAAGACCAGGTGAATCAGGACTTAAAAACTCAAAAGGCCAAAGAATTGGCCACATCTGATGCAAAGAAGGCGTTACAATTACTTAAAGAAGGTAAGTCCTTAGATGAGGTTGCAAAGCAGTTCAAACTTGAGATAAAGTCGTCAGACTTTGTGCGAAGGAATCAGCCTGTGGAATTTATCGGCTATGTGCCTGCATTAATGGAAGAGGTCTTCAAACTTAGCAAAGAAAAGCCTGTCCCTGAAGATATAGTGGATAGCGAAAAAGGACCTGTAGTATTTGTATTGCAGGATAAAAAGCAGGCTGAGCTGGAAAATGTCCAGCAAGAAAAGCAGAGGGTGGAGGCAATTTTCCTAAAACAACAACAAGACTGGCTTTTTGCAAACTGGCTTGAAAACGAAAGGAAAAAAGCAAAGGTAGAGATTCATAAAGACCTGCTTTAAAGATTATGATAAAAGCAAGGATTCAAGCTCAGGGCAAGGAGAGGGCTAATCTTCAAGATTACCATAAAACAGTTCAGAACTTTTCGTGGGATCAGATTGAGCATGAGTTAGGCCTCTCGTCTGAATTTAATGCCTATGAGTACTTAATTACAAGAAACATACAAGCTGGTCTGGCCCATCAGGTGGGCCTTGTGTTCACAACAGGGGATGCAAGTAGGTCCTATTCTTTTGAGGAAATACACAGGGAGTCCTGTTCTTGGGCAGGACTTTTTAACTCTATGGGGCTAAAGAAAGGGGAGAGGGTGCTAATCCTTGCCCCACCTTGTTTTGAAGCTTATTCGGCAGTCCTGGGAGCCATAAGTATTGGCCTTGTGGTATGCCCTTTGGACCCAAGCCTACAAACAGCGGAGCTATTTTTTAAGTACCAGAATGCATCTCCCTCTGCTGTTGTAACTTCTCCGGAGTTTGTTCAGATGTTGTGTGCTTTGGATCTAAGGGGGATCAAAGGCATTGTCTACACAAAGGGACCCTTGAAGGGTATCTGCCCAATGGAATTTTTCCTTCACAATTCAGCTGAAACAGCGCAAGTGCAAATGGTTGATAAGTCAACTCCCTTGTACCTTATTTATACATCCGGCTCCACAGGTCCTGCAAAAGGCATTGTACACACCCACGGAGGCATTTTGTCTTACTATGTAACGGGCAGGTATGTGCTGGATCTTAAACCCAATGATTGTATCTGGACAGATGGGCCTTTGTTTTGGATAACTGGCCTGGTTTACGGGTTGTTTACCCCTCTTTTATTGGCCGTACCTTCAATTATCTCCACAAGAGCCCTTGAAGCCCACAGATGTTACTGGATCATAGAAAACCAAAAGGTGACAGTATGGTACACGACTCCCATGAGGCTGAGGAAATTAAAGGAGCAGGGTTTGGATCTCTTGAGGAGGTACGACCTTTCTTCCCTAAGGCATATTTGCACAGTGGGGGATTTCTTGGATCCTGAGCTCTTTTACTGGACCAAACAGGCCTTTGGCGTATATCCCCATGACACTTGGTGGATGACCGAGACAGGAAGTATAATGGTAGCCAATTTCCCTTCCGTAGATTTGAAGCCGGGTTCCATGGGAAAGGCAGTGCCAGGGATCCAAGTGGATGTGTTGGACGAAAGGTTTAACCCACTGCCTCCCATGAGCCTTGGAGAACTGGCCATCAAGACCCCTTGGCCTTCTATGATGTTGGAGGTCTTTAAAGCTCCTGAAAGAATGAGTGAATATCTAAAGACTCCTAAATATTTTCTCACAGGTGACCTGGTGGTTATGGATGAGGAGGGCTATTTATATCATCAAGGAAGATTGGATGATGTGGTAAAGATCTTAGATGGGATGGTGGGCCCGTATGAAGTGGAACAGAGCTTGATGGATCACCCTATGGTCTTAGATGTGGCTGTAATCTCCAAGACATCAAAGGAACAAGGAAAGTATCTAAAGGCATTTGTGGTCCTAAGAGAAGGATATCAAGATTCATTAACACTTTCCGAGGAGTTAAAGGCCTTTGCCAAGGCAAGATTGGGTTTGGACTTACCTTTAAATGAGGTTGAATTCCTGACCAATCTTCCCAAATCACACACAGGCAAAGTTCTCAAGATGCCTTTAAAGGCAAAAGAACTGGGTATTCCTTTGTGGTCTTAACAATAGAAAGGAGGGAGGAATGTCTAACGAGAAAAAATGGTATGATGAACACCTAAAATTTTTTGGCACAAGTGCACATGTAAAGGGTAAAGCTCAGTATGAAGATTGGTACAAAAGATCCATTGAAGAGCCGGAACTATTTTGGGCAAATATCGCAAAAGAATACATCACATGGTTTTCTCTATGGGAATATATACTCAAACACGATTTTGAAGAGGCATTTTTCTCATGGTTTGGGGGAGCAAAGCTAAATGCATCCTATAATTGCCTGGATAGGCACCTTGAAAGATACGGAAACAAGATTGCCTACTATTGGGAGGGAGATGATCCCAATGATAGATCAAGCATCAGTTATAAGGAACTCTTCTCCAAGGTGAACAAGGTATCTGCTTTATTGAAGTCCCTTGGCGTAAAAAAGGGAGATAGGGTGGTGTTATATATGCCCATGGTGGTGGAACTACCCATATGTATGTTGGCACTTGCAAGGATTGGAGCAGTACACAGTGTGGTATTTGCAGGATTCAGTGCTGAATCTTTGCTGAATCGCATCATTGATTGCGAAGCCAATATGGTTATTACCTGTGATGTGGGCTTTAGGGGTGGTAAAATAGTTCCTTTAAAGCAAGGTGTAGATCAGGCCCTAACTTCCAAAACCACGGTGGAAAAGGTTTTGGTTTTTAGAAGGTCAAAGGATAAGTCTCCAACTCTTCCCAACGAGATATGTGCCCAAGATGCAATGGAAGATAAGAAGCTTCCCGATTATGTTGAACCTGAACAAATGGATGCAGAGGATCCACTTTTTATCCTTTACACAAGCGGTAGTACAGGAAAACCCAAGGGAGTTGTGCACACACACGGTGGTTACTTGGTTTATGCTGCATTCACCACAAAGATCGTGTTTGATCTAAGGGAAGATGAAGTCTTTTGGTCCACTGCCGACATAGGATGGATCACAGGCCATAGTTACGGTGTATACGGTCCTCTTTTAAATGGTTTTACCTCGGTCTTATTTGAAGGCATTCCAACCTACCCACACCTTGGAAGGTACTGGGAGATCATCCAAAGGTATAGGGTAAACAAGTTTTACACAGCTCCCACTGTTATAAGAAGCCTTGCCAAAGAGGGTGAATCCTACATCCAAGGATATGACCTTTCAACACTAAGACTTTTGGGTTCTGTGGGTGAGCCCATAAATCCAGAGGTATGGCGATGGTACTACCATCACATTGGAAAAGACCGATGTCCCATACTGGATACATGGTGGCAGACAGAGACAGGTGGGCACATGCTCACCCCACTCCCAGGGGTGCATCCATTAAAACCTGGCTCCTGCGCATTCCCATTCTTTGGGGTTGACCCTACCATTGTGGATGAGGCGGGCAACGAGGTCCAATATCCACACCAGGAGGGTGCGCTTTGTATAAAAAGGCCGTGGCCTGGCATGGCAAGGACTGTGTTTAAGAACCATGAAAGATTCAAAGAGACCTATTTCAGCCAGGTACCGGGCATGTACTTCACAGGAGACGGGGCAAAGAGGGATGAAGACGGGTATTTTTGGATCACAGGAAGGATAGACGATGTGATCAATGTGTCTGGTCACAGGCTGGGTACTGCAGAGATAGAATCTGCACTGGTATTAAACCCTAAGGTGGCTGAGGCGGCTGTGGTGGGCTTTCCCCATCCTGTGAAAGGGCAGGGGATATATGCCTTTGTGATCCTCAAGGCAGGGGTTTCAAGGTCAGAGGAGCTAAAGAGAGAACTCATCCAACAGGTGAGAAGGGAGATAGGGCCCATTGCCACAATAGATGTGCTCCAGTGGGCAGACGGCCTGCCAAAGACCAGGAGCGGAAAGATCTTGAGAAGGATCCTCAAGAAGATCGCATGCAACAAACTGGAGGAACTGGGTGACACAAGCACCCTTGCCGATCCATCTGTGCTGGAACAGCTCATCAAGGATCGGGTAGTCATTCAATAGATGCATACCAAAGGGTTGGGGATCATAAGGCATAGTGGTTTCCTGGAGCATATGCCTGGCCCCACCCATCCAGAACATCCAAGGCGGCTTAAGGCCTTATACCAGATGTTGGAAAGGGAGTTTGAGGGGGTATTTTTGGATATCACTCCCAGGCCTGCCACTGTGGATGAGTTGGAGCTTGTACATACCCCCTTTTATATCCAAAAGGTCCTCAATACTGCCCAACAAGAGCATACCATGCTTTCGCCAGACACTCCTGTGTGTAATAGATCTTACCATGCTGCCTTCTTGGCAGTGGGTGCTGCTATTTGTGGGGTGGAAGAGGTTTCAGCGGGAAGGGTAGGGTCTTGTTTTGCATTAGTAAGGCCTCCTGGTCATCATGCATTGCCTGATGCTGCGATGGGATTTTGTATATTCAACAACATAGCAGTGGCAGCAGAATATGCATACAAAAGGCTTGGAATCGGTAGAATTCTTATAATTGACTGGGATGTGCACATGGGAAATGGAATAAGTGAGATCTTCTACGATAAATCTCATGTTTTTTATTTCTCAACCCATAGATTAGAACTTTTCCCCTATGTTGGTGATAGCACACAATTGGGTAAAGGAGATGGCATTGGAACAAATTTGAACATCCCTCTTCCTTCAGAGACAACAACAGAGGACTTTGTATCCATTTATTGGCTCACCCTAAAGGAGATAATTCCCATCTTCAGACCAGAGCTCACAATAGTTGCAGCAGGTTATGACGTACACTACATGGATCCAGTGGGAAAGCTAAATGTGAAGGAAGAGGCTTTTTACATCATAACCCAAGTGATAAGAGCCCATTTAAATGAGATTGGCTCCCACAAACTCTTATTGGTATTGGAAGGAGGCTATGATCCCATAGGTTTAAGCCTATGCGTAAAGGAGACACTAAAGGCACTAATTGATCCAATCCAGATGCCGCTTATCCAACCTTCTTCCCTTGCACAAGGGCTTATAGAAGAGGTCATGGGAAAATGGAGGCTCAACTTGCCGCCTACTAAACCCCCATGCCAGTAAACTGGCAAAAATGGGCATGAAAACTTGAAGGGGATCAGGGCTTGAAGGTCTATTGCTCATGTTTGGCATGTTTTTCCTATTGGGGTAAGAGAGAGTTGACTCCTATCCACCTATCCTTTAAATAGCTTCCATGTTCCCCATAAGAGACACAATACCTTCCAAGAGATTTCCCTTGGTAAATTATGGCATTATCGCCATAAACATATTTGTATATGTGATCGTGAATTTAGGACATTGGGATGAGCTTGAAAGATATTTTTTTCTCTATGGCCTTGTACCTGCACGTTTCACAGACCCGTTTTTAAGGGCACACTTTAGCCTTATGGAACAGGCCTGCTCCATTGTTACCTTTATGTTTCTCCACGGTGGCTTTTTACATCTCCTGGGGAACATGTGGTCCTTGTACATCTTTGGCGACAATGTGGAAGATAGGTTAGGACCCCTATGGTACCTGGTATTTTACTTAGCCTCTGGGATTGCCTCAGGCCTTGTACACTTTATCTCAGAGCCCTCATCTGTCATACCCACAGTGGGCGCCAGTGGAGCTATCGCAGGGGTTATGGGTGCCTACTTTTTGCTTTATCCCCATTCCAAGGTATTGACTATGATCCCCATCTTCTTTCTTCCCTACCTGGTGGAACTTCCTGCAGTGATATTCCTGGGCATGTGGCTTTTAACACAATTCTTTGGAGCTGCCCTCACACCTGCAGGTGTGGGAGGAATCGCATGGTGGGCCCACATAGGAGGTTTTATAACAGGAGCAGTGCTCATAAAGTTCTTCAAAGATAGACCCACCTCTTCAAAATGGGATTGGCTCACAAAACAAAAAACCCCATCTGTCCATGTGCTCCACACCTTTGGCCCTGTTGAAGAAAATAACCTCTATGCCCGTCTCCCCCTTTCGCCTAGGGAGGCATTGCTGGGTACAAAGAAATTGATAGCAGTACCCTATGGAGAAAGGAAGAGGAGTTTTCTCATAACTATTCCTCCTGGCATCACCGACGGTTCCATCATAAGGCTCAAAGGATTGGGAAGGAGAGATCCATATGGTATCGTGGGAGATCTATACCTAAAGATTGATGTGACGGAGGTATAAAATGGAAATTATCTTCCTGGGGACAGGTCCTGCCTGGGGCTTGCCTGAGTTTTTATGTGAATGTCAAATATGTAAACACATGAGAAGATTGGGAGAGGCAAGGACCAGGAGTGCTATTATGCTTAAAACCAACAAGAATATTTTGTTGGACTGTGGACCTGATATAAAGATGCAACTTGAACGAAATAACATAACTCACATTGATTCAGTACTCATAAGCCATGAACATAATGATCATTACATGGGACTGGATGATCTCTTTCCATTTAAAAGGACAAAGCCAAGGGATGAATTTGTTCCTATAGAGCTTTTCTGCTCTGAACAGACATATGCCGAGATTTCTAAGCGCTTTAAATATCTGGAGAGTTTTGGGGTACTAAAGCCCAATATCATAAGAGAGAAGCAATGGTACCAACTGGATGACATAGAATTTATGCCTTTCAAGACCTATCATGGAGACTCAGCAAAGGGTTCTGTTGGTTTCCTTATAAGGTTTTTGGAAAGCAAAAAAACCCTTGTGTACACCAGTGATATGATGGACATACCCCAATTTAGCAAAGATCTTGAAAGACCAGATTATCTCATTATCCAGAGCTTTTGGCTGAACGAACCTGAGGAAAACAGGCCCAAGCATCTAAGCTTCCAAAGGGCATTGGATTTTATAAAGCTCTTCGATCCGCAAAGGGCCTGTTTCTTGGTGCACATGGGGGATGGGGATTCGGTTCAAGGGGATCCCCAAAACAAGATGCTAAAAAAATATCTTCCCAAAGATCCCTTGAGGCCTCCCAAAGGGGCGGCTCCATACCCCATACCCACCTGCCATGTGGAGTGGCAGTTGATTGTGGATACCATCAGGTCAGATTATGGTCTGGATTGGCCCATCTATGTGGCCAGAGACAACTATAAGCTTTGTTTGATTTAATGAACCACCCCTTTGGAGACTTGTTTGCCATTGCCAAGCCTCCAGAGGGATTCCAACTCCTTCAAGAGATTGTTGGTAACCTCTTCCAACATAAATACCTCTTTTTCAGACACAAGGTCGGGATCTATGTTACCTGAGGCCGATTCAAGTATACTCATCTCCTGAAATATGCTTAAATCGCCATACAGGCTTTCCAATGCCTTTTTTACATCAAGGATTGTATTTATGCAGTTTTGGATGCGTATCAAGTATTGAAGTTTTTCGTCGCTTATCATGCCTTTCCCACTTCCTGCATCACCTCAAAAAAGGCCCTATAAAATGTCTCTTTGGCCCTCATTGTGCTCTTGACAAGGTCATGGAACATATTCAAATCAGCAGTATTCACAACAAGATCCACACTTAGCGAATAGGCAAGCATTGCATCTGCTGTCTTAAAATTAGTCCCAATTGCAATAACGAACATTTTTCTCCTAATCATCATGCTAAGGTAATTAAGATATTCCATTACAGGATTTTGTTTTAATTGAAGTCCCTTATAGCCATCCTCTAAGACAATTATAGAAAACTTGTAAATTTTAAGCCTGGCAACACCTGTTTCTGGAGAGGTCTCCAGATGGGTTTTGTAGCCAAGTTCTTGTAGGGAAGGTGTAATACTATTTATCGCATCACTTGATTCCAATAATAGCATTGCATACTCGAAGCCCTCTTGGTAACTATCCAGTTCCCATTCTGCGGGCTGAGGAGCGGTTTTTTGTGTCTCTTGGAGGGGAGGTTTAGTGGGTGCAGCTGGCTGCGCCTCCCTCAATATAGATATTTTGGAGCTGCACTTTGGGCATAGAATGGCCACCCTTTTCCCTATGGGTAGCTTTTCATCGGGGATTTCAAATTTGCTATTACAGTTCTGGCAAAGGATCTGCATTTTACCTAACCCTTCTTTCTTCCGTAGTCCACATCAATTACAAGGCCTTCTATGTCTGTGGTCTTTTCTCCTCTGATTGCCTTTATTTTGTCTATTGCCCTCAAAACCACGGGCTTCTTTGAGGCATAGCTTAAGGCAGTTTCTTCTGTGATGAGTCCATTTTTGTAATGCTCCACAATACATTGATCAAAGGTCATCATTCCAAAGGCTTGGGATGCCTCAATAATCTCGTAGAAGGTCTTCCCCTCAGACTCTCCGTTTAAGATCACTTCCTTCACCCTCAGGTTAGAGCCCATGATCTCGAATGCTGCTACCCTACCACCACCCACCTTTGGAAGTAGTCTTTGGCAAGCTATCCATCGGATGGTGTCCGCAAGCCTGATCCTGATCTGCTTTTCTTCCTCCTGCTTAAACATGCCCACTATTCTGTTTATGGTTTCCCCTGCATCTATGGTGTGGAGTGTGCTCAAGACCAAGTGACCTGTCTCTGCAGCGGACAAGGCGATCTCCACTGTTTCTCTGTCCCTCATCTCTCCCACCAGGATCACCTTTGGAGACTGTCTTAAGGCAGCCCTCAGGCCAGAGGAAAAGGAGTCAAAATCCGTACCCAATTCCCTTTGGTTGAAGGTGGCTTTTTTCTGGGGGTGGACAAATTCAATGGGATCCTCAAGGGTTATCACATGCACAGGTTTTGATTCATTTATGCTGTCCAAAAGGGCTGCAAGGGAGGTGGATTTTCCACTGCCTGTGGCACCTGTAACCAATATGATTCCGTTTCGCTCCTGTGCCATCTTTTCAAAGGCAGGGGGTAAATTCAGTTCCTTAATGGTTGGAATCTTTGTGGGCAACTGCCGCATCACAACTGAGTAATTACCCTTTTGGGAAAAGACATTTACCCTAAAACGGGCCCTTGCCTCCAACTGATAAGACAGGTCGCAGGAACCTTCTGTTAAGAGGATCTTCAAAAGCCTCCTGTCGTTGTTTAGAAGATTCAAGGCAAAGAGCTCTGTCTGATATGGGGTTAGAATCCCCACAGGAGGTGTAAGTTCCACAGGCTTAAGAACCCCATCTGATTCCACCTGAAAGGGCTTGCCCACTGTTATGATAAGGTCTGACACATTTGGCCATGAATCCAACATGGCATTTAAGATCCTGTCCAATTCACGCTGTCTCATCTTACACCTCGGTAAAGTCCTCTGGTGGTGATTTCAGGAATTGTACAAATCGAGCCTTCTCGGCACACTTGTTATAGGCCTCTTCTGGAGAGATTATCTTTTTGTTCAAGAGATCCATGATGGCGTCATCCAAGGACTGCATGCCGTATTTTTTACCTGTCTGGATCATGGAGGGGATTTGGAAGGTCTTGCCTTCCCTTATGAGATTCCTTACAGCGGGTGTTGCAATCATTATCTCCAATGCAGCCACCCTTCCTTTTCTGTCTATCCTCTTAAACAAGGCCTGGGAGACCACTGCCCTGATGCAGTCTGCGAGGGTGCTTCTGATCTGCTCCTGTTCATCCTTGGGGAAGACTTCCACTATCCTGTCTACGGTCTTAGAGGCATTTATCGTATGAAGGGTGCTGAATACCAGGTGCCCTGTTGCAGCTGCCTCCACGGCAAGCCTGATGGTCTCCAGATCCCTCATCTCACCCACCAGGATTATATCAGGATCCTCTCTCAGGGCACCCCTTAGGGCTGCTGAAAAGGATCTTGTATGCCTCCCCACCTCTCTATGGTTTACTATGGCCTTGTCGGATTTGTGCACGAATTCTATGGGATCTTCTATGGTTATTATGTGGTCTTTCCTGGTCTTGTTGGCCTCGTCTATTATGGCAGCCAAGGTGGTTGATTTACCACTCCCTGTGGGTCCTGTGACCAACACAAGTCCCCTTGGAAGATGTGCCAACATCTTCACCACAGGCGGAAGGCCAAGCTCTTCGCAGGAGAGGACCTTATCCGGTATCTGGCGGAATACTGCGCCTATACCATTCTTTTGCATAAAATAATTGGCCCTGAATCGTGCCACCCCAGGGATCTCGTAAGCAAAGTCCACATCCCCTGTCTCTTCAAAGACCTTTATTATGTCTTCGGACGTAATTTCGTATAGCATGGCCTTGAGGGAATCATTATCCAAAGGGGGGTATTTTACCCTTTCCAGGTCACCCCTTATCCTCAGGGCAGGCTGCTGCCCTGCCACCATGTGAAGGTCAGAGGCTCCCTGTTCAATCATCAATTTAAAAAATGCATCTATTTGGGCCATGGCTCACTCTCCTTTAGATCATATCATCTTACGTTTTACCCCTTCAAGAACCAATATTCACCTCAATTGAAAATACGGTCCAACTATAATGAGTCTCATTCCCTGTAACCACCCCAATCCCATCCTGAGAGACTGTGGCATAATACTGTACAGAAGGCAGGCAGTGGGAGCCAAGGTGTTTGTTGCCTCTCAACCTTGAATGCTAAGATCTTTGGCCATCTTACCTCTCCCACACCCAAAAAACTGGGCAAACTCATAGACCCAACAGGCCTGTTCCTTTCTTGCGCTTTTGGCCCCCAATGAGCTACCTCCCGTGGAAGCTTCACATGTAATCCTTTCTGGGAGGCGAGAATACCTCTATTATCACAGAATCTTCAAGGACTTCAGCAGAATGTTTTACCCCTTTCAAGACACACCATGCATCTCCAGGCATGGCCATGTGGGTCTTGTCCTCCACGGTAAATTTGATGGCTCCTGATACCAGATACCCTGTCTGTTCATAGGGATGTTCATGGGATGGGATCACTGTGCCTGCTTTCAATCTAAATTCCACCAAAGAGGTCTTTTTTCCATGCACCAATGTGGAAAGCTGTACCCCTTCATTCATCCTTCTAAATTCCACATCCAGTTTTTTCTTAAACATACCTCTTAACCTCCTCAATTATTTTGTTCAACACTTCTTTGTCTGGAGGTGCCAGCTCCAGATTTCCAACGGCATCTAATGGAAACCAGCCAAATTCCTGGCCTTCCTTGGAGATGGGTTGTGTTTCTCCAACACCACACAGAAAGAATTCAAGTGTGATATGTCTATCCTCCTCTTTCACCTCGTGAGACAAAATAAACCTTTTTACCTGGACCGTAATTCCCAGTTCTTCAAAGAGTTCCCGTTTCATGCAATCCCAAAGGGACTCTGTGCCGTCTCGCTTTCCTCCTGGAAACTCCCACTTTCCCGCATGGTTTGATCCCTTGGGTCTTTTGGCCAGCAAGACCATTCCTTCCTTGATTATGACTCCAGCGCATACGGATATGGTTTTCAATGAAGCTTTTCCTCCAGCAGACGGAGCCTAAGCGTGAGATATTTTTCTTGGGTACTGTGATCCGGTTGCTGAATTTTCATGTATTCCTCCATGGCCTTTATGGCTCCCCTTATATCCCCATCCGCCTCCCTGATCTCCGATAGCTTCAAAAGTAAGTCAGGGTCCTTATTTTGTGAGAGATATGCTTCCAAAATCTGTTGAGCCTTTTTTAGTTTTCCTTGCTGTAGATAGGAGGCGATCAGGCACTGCAGCAGTGTCTTTTCTTTGGGAAATTGCTGGATCCCTTCTTCCCCAAATTTGGCGGCCATTAAGGGCTCGCCCAGCTCCAAATAACCGTTACACAGGGTCTTGTATATCCATGCCTCTTTAATTCCCACATCCAGCATATTTCTGGCAAGCTTAACATATTTTTTTCTATCTTTGGCCCTCACATAGATGTCCATCAACATCCTAAGTGCGGTTTCATCCTTGGGTTCCTTTTCTATGTACGCCTCAAGATAGCCCTTGGCCTGCGCAAGATTGCCCATTTCGTATTCAATACTGCCCAAATTGAACAGGATCACGGGTTCTTTTAGGCCATCCTTTAGCATGGCATTGTAGGTGGAAAGAAGAAGCTCTCTCTGGCCATGTTTTTCCAAGATCTTTGCAAGTCTCAAAAGCAATTCAGTCTCTCCCACTGCCCTTTCCAATACCTCTTCCACATATTTTTTTGCTTTTTCTGCGCTATTTCTTTCCAGTAAGAACTCCAAAAAATCAAGCCTGCCTTCCAGGTCGCCCGGCCTCAGTGCCAAGTAGCCTTCCCTGGCCTCCACCATGGCCTTTATATCCCCCATGCCTTCAGCTGTCTTATAAAGCAACTGATAGTATTCTTGGTCCCTGTCATTTTCAGAGATGCTGTTCAGGTGGGAGAGTGCCCTGTTAAGCTCACCCTTGGCGATAAGAACCCTTGCCAAGGCCAACATAAACTCCTTTCCATACCCTTGGCTTAAACCCATCTTGTAGTATTCTTCTGCCTTATCCCACAAAGAACTTTCTTCCCAATAGGTCCCCAGTGCCCAGTACACCTCTTTTAGGCCTGGTTTGAGTTCCAAAATCCTGTGGCCCACAGATTCAAGTAGCTTTGAATCCTTACTTGTCCTTGCAAGTTGCAGTATATTCCACAAAAGTTCTATCTCTTCTACCCTTTGAAGCTCAATATCCTTGAAGACTTCAGCAGAAACATCCCCTGAATGCTCACTCAGTTCCTTGGAAATTTTTTTTTGTATCAAAAGGTCATAATCAGTTGAGATCAAGGCATTTTTCAAAAACAAAAGCCTTTTGTTGGGTTCAAGGATCATTCCTGCCCTTTCAAGCCAGTCTTCCACCACAGGTTTAAACAATATGTTGATAACTCCCAACCTTTTCTCCCCGAATGAAAACTCAAGCCCCATATAGTCCAGTTGGCTCCAATCACCCTGGAGAAGATCATGCACACTCTGGGAGGAGGACATAAGTGCTTCTAAGTCAAGGCCCTTGGCTTGTATTCTAACCCATAGGTTAAAAGGAATATTGGTTTTTATGCTTTTGAGTAAAATACTATCATTGGAAGAAATTTCCAATGTGGCATTAGGTCTTAGAAAAATTAAATGTTGATTTAGTGCAATCTCAATTCCGTAAAGCTTTGGCCCTTCTATTAAGAGATCCCAGCAATTGTATAAGGCAACCACACCACATAAGACAGATAGCAAGGCCCAAAAAAGAACCGATCCTTTTTGCTTGCTCTCTAAATTCACATTTTAACCACCTTTGACTTTGTCAAAAATATCAATATAGGACTGGCAATATAGATTGATGAATATGTTCCCACAATAATGCCGATAATTAAGGCAAAACAGAAATCATTTATTATGCCTCCACCCAATAAGTATAGTACAACAAGGGCTAATAGAGTTGTTCCAGACGTTAAGACTGTCCTGCTAAGTGTCTGGTTAATACTTTTATTGATGACCTGGGAGAGGTCATTCTTGGCCCCTGAACGCATGTTTTCCCTTATTCGGTCGTATATAATTATTGTATCATTTACGGAATATCCGATTATCGTCAAGAAAGCTGCAAGCACTGGAAGATTCATTTCCCTGTTTGTAAGTATAAAAGCACCTAAGGTTATGGTTACATCGTGTATCAAGGCAATAATTGCACCCAAAGAGAAATTAAATCTCAGAAAGAATGAGAGCAATATACTCAAGATAGCAGCTATGATGATCATAAACTTGATGCTTACTCCCAAATTGTAAGCAAGATATACAGCAGCTCCAAGCGCTCCAGCCATTATTGCACTTGCAATCCATCTCTGTTCAAATCTTCCTGATATGTATATGGCCATGAACAGGATTGAAAAAAACACCGCCAGCAATCCCTCTCTGGCAAGCTTTTCTCCTATTTTAGGGCCGACCATTTCAACCCTTCGTATTTCTATGTCCCGACCGGTCTTTTCTTTAAAAGTGGATCTAAGCTCTTCTTCTATTTTACTTACTGTGATATCTTGTGCGCCCGCCCTTATTAAAAATTCTTTTTGGCCCTTGTCTCCAAAATCTTGAACGGTTGCCTCCTTCAAAGAAGTGAGTTGTATGATTTGCTGGATGTCTTTAACGGAAGTTCCAGAGTCGGTCTTTATCTGAATCATAAGTCCACCGGTGAAATCTATACCGTAATTTATTCCACCCTTCGCCAACAAAAGTACTATGGTGCCCAGTATAAGTGCCGAAGAGATTGCAAGAAATACCTTGATCTTTCCAACAAAGTCTATGTTTATGCTGGGTTTTATAAATTCCATGTTCGCTCCTAAATGCTAAGTTTCTTTAACTTTAGATTGCCGTAAAGCAAGTTAAAAATGACACGAGCTACAAATACAGCGGTAAATACACTTGCTATGATCCCAAGACTCAAGGTCACGGCAAATCCCCTCACAGGTCCTGAGCCGAATTGGAATAGAACCAGTGCCACTATGAGAGTGGTTATATTGGCATCCAGTATAGTTATGGTAGCCCTTCCAAAGCCAGAGTCTATTGCAGCCATTGTGGTCTTACCGTTTCTAATCTCTTCTCTGATCCTTTCGTATATTAAGACATTGCCGTCCACTGCCATTCCTATTGTGAGGGCAATACCGGCTATGCCGGGTAGGGTAAGTGTGGCTCCAAAGAAGGCAAGACCTGCCATGATGAGTATCAAGTCAAATACAAGCATAAGGTCTGCGATGAGCCCTGAAAGTTTGTAGTAAAGTAACATGAAAAGCCCAACGGCCAAACTTGCAAAGAGTGTGGCCTTTATACCTGCTTCAATGGTATCTTTACCCAGGGAAGGACCAACGGTCCTTTCCTCTACTATGTTTACAGGTGCAGGAAGCGCTCCTGCCCTAAGCACGATGGCCAGGTCCTTTGCCTCGTCCATGGTGAACCTGCCTGTAATCTGTGCCCTACCCCCGGATATCTTTTCCTGTATCACAGGAGCAGAATACACATTGCCGTCCAGTATGATAGCAAGCCTCTTGTGGACATTTTCTTCGGTGATCCTTTCAAATAACCTTGCACCCACAGAATCAAAGGTAAGGGTGACATAGGGTTCGTTGTACTGCTGGTTTATTTGTACCTTAGCGTCTATTATGTGGGCGCCTGTGAGCAATGCCTTCTTCTTTAAAAGATACGGGATCTTTGTAACTTGGCCTGTCTTGGGATCCTTACTCACATGATAGAGTATCTGCGACCCAGGGGGTACATTTCCCTTTAAGGCCTCCTCCAGACTATGTTCCTCATCAACCAGTTTGAACTCAAGCAGGGCTGTCTTGCCGATGATCTCCTTTGCCCTTTCCACATCCTGTACGCCAGGCAATTGCACAAGGATGCGGCCTTCCTCCTGCCGCCTGATCTCAGGCTCTGCCACTCCAAACTGGTCAATCCTGTTCCTGATGGTCTCAAGGGCTTGGTCCAGTGCCATCCCCTTTATGTGATCTTCTGCCTGGGGGGAGAGTCTTACCAAGAGGAGGTTGGGATCTCCCTGTGGAGAGGCGGAGAGATCAGGGAACCTCTTGTGCAGGAGATCTGTAAACTTGATCCTGTCCTTCTCATCTTCCAGCCCCACTTCAATGCTGTTATAGGCCTTTTTTGAGATGGTTTTAAATCTAATCTTTTCAGATTTTAACTCCCTTCTGAGCTCTTCAGCCACACCATCCATATGGGCTTCCAATGACTTTTTGACATCGGCCTCCAAGATCATGTGGATACCGCCCTTGAGATCCAACCCCAAGTTCACCTTTTTCTTGGGAAGGATCTTTTCCCACCAACTGGGAAGGTCTGGATTTACGGTGGGAGTAATATAGATTAAGGATGCCACTAAGACGGCAAAGATTATGAGCAAACGCCAAGCTTGTCCCTGTCTCACCCTTCTTCTCCCTTACTGTGATTGAGTCACTTGTGTGCCCCTACCCAAAACTGCCGCAACAGAACCTCGGGTAATCTTCACCCTCACCTTAGGGGCTATCTCCACCGTAACCGTACCTTCGGTCAACCCTGTGACTGTTCCATAGATGCCGCCTGAGGTCACAATATTATCCCCCACCTTTAAGGAGTTAAGCATCTCTCTATGCTGTTTTGCCTTTTTCTGTTGGGGTCTGATGAGTAGAAAGTAAAAGATTACAAACATCAAGATCAATGGGATGAAGGCACTAAAGGCCCCTCCCTGGGGAGCTGCGTTCCCTCCAGCCCCACCTCCCATTGCATATGCCACAGAAACATAATCCATTTCATACCTCCTCGTTGTTATAAGGTTCCAGTTCCCTCTCCAGGGAGCTTAAGGAATCCGCCTCAATGGCCTTTGTAACCCTTTCCATGAGCCTGGTGTAAAAGGCCACATTGTGTATGGTTCCCAGCCTATATGCCAAAAGCTCCTTGGAAACATAAAGGTGCCTTAGATAGGCCCTTGAGTAATTCCTACACGTATAACAATTGCACTCAGGATCGCAAGGACTTTTATCCATAGCATGGCAAGAATTTCTTATGTTGAGCCTCCCCTGTGAGGTGAAAAGTGAGCCGTTTCGGGCATTTCTGGTGGGTAGTACGCAGTCGAACATATCAATCCCCAACTTTACGGCCTTTAGGATCTCCAAGGGGGTGCCCACGCCCATGAGATACCTGGGTTTGTCTTTGGGCAGCAAGGGAACCAAGTCCTCCAAGACCTGAAACCTTAGTGCCCTATCTTCCCCCACAGCCAAACCGCCTATGGCATAGCCGTCAAACCCCATTTCCATAAGACCTTCCAGGCACTTGATCCTAAGTTCCTTGTAGACACTGCCTTGCACTATACCGAAGAGGGCCTGATCCTCGCATCTCTTGGATAATTTTGCCCTTTTTGCCCACTTGAGGGTGATTTTCACCGAAGTTTTGGCCCTTTGAAGGTCACAGGGATAGGCAGGGCAGTCATCCAGGATCATTGCTATATCCGAGCCCAAATCCCCTTGGATCTCCATGGCAAGCTCTGGGGTTAGAAAATGCCTTGAGCCGTCCAAATGGGACTGGAACAATACCCCATCCTCTTCAATGCTCCTTAGCTTAGAAAGGGAATACACTTGAAAACCACCGCTATCGGTGAGTATTGGACCATGCCAATTCATAAATTTGTGCAGTCCGCCCAATCCTGCGATGAGTTTGTGGCCTGGCCTTAGGTATAGATGGTAGGTATTACAAAGGATCATGGATACATTATGCTCCCGCAAATCCTCCGGACTCAAGGCCTTTACGCTACCTTGTGTCCCCACGGGCATAAACACAGGTGTCTTCACAGTGCCGTGGGGCGTATGCAAGAGGCCTATCCTGGCAGATGATTTTTCACTTTGGGTTATAACTTGAAAATATTCACGCAAATTTTCCTCACAAGATCAACATGGCATCCCCATAGCTATAAAACCTGTAACCCTTTTTTACTGCTATTTCATATGCCTGATGTAAGAGATCCAAGCCCATGAAGGCTGCTACCAGAAATAGTAAAGAGGTGCCTGAGAGGTGAAAATTGGTAATAATTCCAGAAACTGCCTTGAATCTATAGCCTGGTACAATCATAAGATCAGTAAATCCACTACCTAACTTTATTGTGCCGTTTTTGTTTGCCACTGTTTCAATGGTCCTGACGGATGTTGTACCAACGCATATTACCCTTCTATTTTCTTTTATGGCATTTTCCACTTCCATAGCAGTATCAATGGGTACATAAAATGGCTCCGGATCCACCTTATGTTCTCTTATATCTTGGACCCTGACGGGCTTGAATGTTCCATATCCCACATGTAATGTTATGGGTAGGACTTTTACCCCCGCACCTTTTATTCTTTCAAGTAATTCCCTTGAAAAATGGAGGCCAGCGGTGGGAGCTGCAACTGACCCTTCCACCTCTGAATATACAGTCTGATACCTCTCCTTGTGATATGGCATCCTCTCAGTCCCAGGGTGTGATATATAAGGAGGCAAGGGGACCTCACCTTTTTCCTTCAAAAACTTGTTTAGGTCCAACTGTAGCCTAAATTCAATGACAAAGGAGCCATCTTGGAGCGTTCCCAATATCCTTGCGTGATTTTCTTGGTCAAAAAAGATCTCCTCTCCAAGGGCAAGTTTCTTCCTACTCTTAAGCAGACATCTCCTCTGTGAGGACTTCCCATATCCTTCCAACACAAGTACCTCTACCTTGCCCCCTGTCTTTCTCCTTCCGTAGAGCCTGGCAGGGATAACCTTTGTATTGTTTATCACCAGTACATCACCAGGCCTTAGAAGATTGGGTAGGTCCTTAAATAGATGATGGGAGATGGCCCCTGAGAGCCTATTTACCAGCATCAACCTGCTCTCATCCCTTTTCTCTGTGGGTTCCTGGGCAATTAGATGGTTTGGAATTTGAAACAGATAGTCCTTTAGTTGGTACATGCTGTTTTGGGGCCCTAAGACGGGCCCTTTTTCCCAATATGGAATCTTAGAAGCTAAAAACCTTGGAATCCACGGCCAGGTCTATGAGCTGATAACCCGTGGCTATCTCTGCACCCTTTGGGAGATCATCTGCACCTATCATCCTTGCCTCAGCACAAGGCTTGCAGACAAGGATCTTTCCACCTTTCTCTTGCACATACCTCATGTATCCTATTAGTTCATCACCAGTGGGAGCCTTTACCCTTTCAGCCAGGCCTATGTTGGTGAGGTAAACCCCATCGTCCACCAAAAAGACCGTGACATCGTGGCCTTTTTCCAGAGCGATCTTTGCAAACTGAAAACACCTAACAGCCCTGGTGGGATCCTCAGGACCTCTGCTCAAGACAAAAAGGAATTTCGCCATTGTGTTCTCCTATCTCATTCTTGCCTTTTTATCTCTTGGTTGTTGCTGATCCACTTGTCTATGGCCTCTTTGTCAAAGCGCCATACACGGCCTATCCTGATTGCAGGGATCTTGCCCACAGCGGCATACTTACAGATGGTGATTTCGTGAAGTTTTAAGTACTTTGCTACTTCCTTTGTGGTCATTATCTGTGGCATATCTAAACCTCCTGTGTTTGCTAAATATTCTTGTCTTCCAAAAGGGACGCTTAACTTATGAAAGCCAAGCATATTTAGCCTAATTCCACTGCCTCTGTAAGTCAACAGATTTTTTGCTTGATGCAAGGGTGCAGAAAGGCCATGGGATGTGGGGCCAGGGATTTCTCCCTCTCCTTGATTTGGTTCAGTAAATAAATGAGGGCAAGGGGAAGGAGGGCGAGATTATGGAGGAGACATCAGTGCCTGGAAAACGAGATTTTCAAGTGAATATTGACATATGTGATCAATACTTCCAAAATCCCCAAAGGAGGTGAGAATGGAAGAAAAGATCCTTACCACGGGCATAGGCAGTGTCCCATTTTTGGACTGTAAGGCCACTTGCGGCAAGATCTTGGAGACATTCCCCCTCATGCCGTTTTGGCCACAGATGGTGCGTTTAGGCCCCAAGGAGAGAATGCTTAATCAATTCTTGGAAGGGCTTAATTTCCTTAGGATGGATGAGAATGGAGATTTGAAGATTGTGAAAAAGAGAGAGAGGGAGAGTGCTCTGGCAGAATTTTATGAGCATGTGATCTCAGGAGATCTTGCACACTTTGCCATTTCAGAGGAAAGTGCAGTTGGTCTATATGAACTTGTGAGGTTTTTGGTTGCTAAAGGTGACAATATCTCCAGTGGATTTGTTAAAGGCCAGGTTGTTGGACCCTTTACTTTGGCTATTTCTGCCACAGATGAAGAGGGAATTGCAGCGGTAAACGATCCTGATATCTTTGAGGCCATCCTTGTTGCCATAGAAAAAAAGGCCGTGTGGCAGATAGATTTTCTTTCAAGAACCTTAAGAAAAGTTGTTCTATTCCTGGATGAACCTTCACTTTCAGGGTATGGTTCTGCCTTTTTTACCATAAATGCGGATAAACTTGTGGGCTCCATAACACAACTTATATCAAACATCGAACAGAATAGAGATGTCTTGATTGGAATTCATTGCTGTGGAAATACAGATTGGGGACTCTTGCTTAGGACAGGTATTGATATTATCAGCCTTGATAGTTATGGGTTCTCCGAAAATTTTTTTCTATATCCTAAAGAGATCAAGCATTTCATAGAAAAAGGTGGAATGATTGCATGGGGTTTGGTTCCAACTTCCGATGCAATTAACAAAATAGATCTAAACCTGCTCAAAAATGCAATAAGGAGTTATATTGATTATTGGGAAGGACTTGGCTTTGAAGCTAAATACTTCTGGGAGAAGTCCATCTTTACCCCTTCTTGTGGAATGGGAAGCCTAAATGATAAAGAGGCCAGTATGGTGTTTGAATTTATGAGCGGTTTACAGAACTTGATCTCACTATAAGGAGGTGTGAAATGTCCTTAAGTGTACCACCTGGGCAAAAGGTTGTTGATAACCTTCCTGTGTTACATTACTCCACCATCCCTGTTATAAATATAAAGGAATGGTCTTTGCGTGTTGAAGGGCTTGTTAAGAATCCCGTTAAATTGAGCATGGAAGATATTATAGGAATGAAAGGAGTTGAGGTTTTGGCTCCCTTTCACTGCGTGACAGGATGGTCTAACATGGAAGTGAAGTGGAAGGGTGTTCTTTTCAAAGACCTCGTGGAACTGGTTCAACCTCAGAATTCTGCAAAGTATGTTTTTGTCGCCTGTTATGATAGATACTCCACTAACTTGCCCCTTGAGATAGCTCTCCAACCAGATGTGGTGTTGGCTTATAAATTATGGGATGAGGAACTACCTCCACAGCACGGCTATCCTTTGAGGCTTGTGGTTCCAAAGAGGTATGCATACAAGAGCGCCAAGTGGGTCAAGGAAATAAAGTTTCTTGAAAGGGATATGAAAGGCTTTTGGGAATCCAGAGGATATAGCAATTCAGCAGATCCATTTAAGGAAGAGAGGTATTCAACAGATTAGTGATATACCTTCAAGGCCAATTAGGGTTGTTCTATATCAACCAGAGATTCCCCAAAACACAGGGAACATTGCAAGGACATGCGCTGCCACACAAACACCCTTACACCTTATAAAGCCACTTGGATTTAGGCTTAGTGACAGACACCTTAAGAGAGCAGGTTTAGACTACTGGGAATATGTTGAAATATTTGTTCACAATGATTTTGAGGATTTTTTGTCAAAGGTTTCACCAAAAAGATGTGTGATTCTGAGCAAAAAAGGAAATGTAAAATACCATGAATTCCAGTATGAAATCGGTGATTGCTTGATCTTTGGTTCCGAAACAAAGGGACTTCCGGAATCCTTCTTTAAAGATTTTCAAAGTATCAAGATTCCGATGTCATCGCCTCATGTAAGGTCCCTGAACCTAAGTACATCCGTTGGTATTGTACTCTATCATGTTCTAATATCACTAAGACTGCTTTAATTTCAGGCCAGCTCTTTTGAACTTGTATCAGCTTGCCTTCATGAGTGTTTCATATGCAAAAGTTCTGCTAATAGGTGATCTGCTTTTCATAATGCCATAATGCTACAAGTTAAAAATCTCACGGTCTCACAAGATCCGTTTGTTAGTGGGTAAAGAGACTATAAGGGAAAAATCCTTCCTACCTTGGCTACTATCACGCCTTTTCCATTTCAAAATTCACAATATTTCTTCTCTTCTTGCTAAATTCAATGCCTATTAAATAGATCTCTCTATATTTTCCAAGATATTTCTCATTGTACCTTTTTTCCTTTAACTGCTTCAAGGCGCTGCCATCTCCCTTATCACCCACTACCTTAAATTCCAGAATATACACTCTATCTTGGTGAAGCACACTCAAATCTATTCTTCCTAAACTGGTTGCATCTTCTGCGACCACACTCAAACCTGCTCCGTTAAACAATGCATATATCACAGAGGCATAGTAACCCTCATAACTGTCTATGTCGTTTTTCCTGTACCAGTCCAATGGGATGCTTGAGAAAAAGCTATGGAGGATATTTTGTAACTTTTCCACAGCCCCGTCCCTGAAGGAAAGCAAGATGTCTATCTTAGTCCCGTCTTTTATTGATGGATCTGGGTAGAGATAGGTTA
>Ga0078972_1003984_pt1 | contig 36950 bp, 27 predicted proteins | sample YelNatPaOPGAMG01_FD_67568 | JGI IMG/M metagenome (GOLD analysis project Ga0078972, IMG submission 67568) | Hot spring thermophilic microbial communities from Obsidian Pool, Yellowstone National Park, USA - OP-RAMG-01 (SPADES assembly) (version 2) | ecosystem: Environmental > Aquatic > Thermal...
ACCTTCATCGCTCCGAAAAGCGAACCTGGCCAGAAGACTAACAGCCTCGGCCGGGAGTTCAGCCCCACTGGAGCGGGTTGTGGGTACAGGGCACCGCTAGCTCCCCGCTTAGCACGGCTGCTCTTTGATTATAGCATAAACCCTGGAGACATATTTATACTTTTAAGACTTTCAAAGCCCTTCAGACAAAAATTCTTAAAAGCCAGTTTCTCAGGATGAAGTAAAAACAAAGCTGGCCAGAACCTCTTCTGGCCAGCTAAGAAATTTTGAAAATTTTTTACTAAATTCTGTAACCTTTCTAAATATTACATACCTTCAGGATAGAACAGGGCGTTCAGCAGGAACTTGTAGGTGCCGTGGCTCTGGGCTCGGTGCTGCGCCCGGATGCCAATAAGAGCCATGTGACCCTTTTTCAGCCTGACATCCACGACCGCTGACTTGCGCGCCAGGTAATCTTCGCCGAGCAGCCAGCCGCTTAGCAGAATATTATCTTCCGGATAATAAGCCACAACCTTTCTATCCCAGTCCACGGGCGGTGTCCAGGTGTCAAAAGCCAGGCTGCCGGAAAAAACAGCCGCCACCTCTTCATCAAGACCATAACCCAGAGGTGTAGTGTTATCCACCTTGAGTCTTAAAATAGAGGTCGGGCAGAAGAACTTGGTCCGGTCCACCCCGCTCAGGGCATTCCTGGCCGGAGCCCCCAGCTCTCTGGTAGCCAGTTCACTGGCCTGGTTCAGAGTGACAAGCATTCCGCCTTCTTCCACAAAGGCCTTCAGAGCCTCAAGGCCTTCTTTTTCAATGCCACCTTCATACTCCGGTGGGGTACTGCCGGGTCTGAAGAAGCGCGCAAATTCGGACTGCTGTCCCGGACGTCCGCTCTTGATGATATCAACGTTTTCACTGGCAAATATGCTCACATCAAACTTGGCTCTAAGGTTGACCTTCTTTTCGGCTGCGCCTTTAGCTTCTTTGGTTTCTTTCGCTTCTTTAGCCGGTTTGAAATCATTGTTATGGAGAATGGTGTAAGTTATACCCAGGTCGTCCAGCATGTACCTGGTCCAGCCTTCATCCATGTTGCCGCGCCATGACTGATAGATGGCAATCCGTGGGAATTTGACCGCTGCCAGCTCCAAACCAGAAACATCCGCCAGTCCTTTTACCGGCACAGGCCATTTCTGCAGCAGATTCTCCAGAACTTTCCTGGTCTCAGCTGAATTTTTAAACACAAAAGTTCCGGCCGGCAAAGTCCCGTCGGCAGTCTTTATGGCTGCTTTTGCCCTCCAGCCTTCAGCTTTATTCTTTAGCAGAGCAAAAGCCACGGCATAAGAAGCGTTAAGCCTGGGGTCAAGCGCCAGATAGGCTGAACCTGGAAGAGAAGATTTTGGGTATTCAACTTTTTCCACTTTCAGCAGGGGCACCTCAAACGGCTTATCTATTTGATCGCACCTGACACCCATCTGCAGAGGCAGAGTCCAGGCCGCGTTGTCATAAGGCGGTATGGGTGGCCCACCGGGATACTGCCTGAGGTCCGGGTATTTTTGTTTTTCCAGCAAAGCCCAGGCATAAGCTTTATAAGGCTGGGCCAGAAGCACCACATAAGAGCCCGCTGGATAATACCTGCCGTCAGCAATAAAGTCTTTGGTAGCCTGATGGACCTCAACTCCACCGAACTGCAGGATTTCAATCATTCTCAGAGCCGTCAGCGGGTCAGCCTGTTCTTTAGAAATGACAAAAGCGAACGGTTGATTCTTGTCGCGGACCTCTATGCTCTGCTTAGACATCAGGTAGGAATTGAACAGAAAATCTTCCCGGTAAATCCAGGCCGTTTTAACCAGGCTTTTGGAAAGAGTTAATTCGTAGTCAACTATATCTCTCAGGCGCCACCAGCCGCCAGGCCAGGGGTCCAGATAATCCATCCTCTTTTCATAATAATCCTGAGCCAGTTCCGTAGGTTCTATATAAATTGGTGAAGCCAGGTTAACTGAGGCTGCCTCACTCAACAGGCCAATAGTATTATGCAACCAGGAAGTATCATCACAGGCTCCTATCCACCAGCCCGTGTAGCTCCGGCCGTTGACCACTCCTTTATAACCAAACTTCTGTAAATCATAGGCCATGTTTACACCGCAGAGGTTCACCCCGCGCCAGAGAAGCGGCAGGATGTTGGGCAGAGGCGGGTCCATAAAGGGCGGAATAAACAACCGAGCCGCATTAGTCCCCTGCTGGTGTTCATCAATATGAATCTGCGGAAACCACTCGTGGTACAGAACTCTGGTGACCGCCCTGGTTTCAGGCAGGTTGAACATGAAAAAGTCGCGGTTATTGTCATGACCGGCATAAGGATGATAGAGCCAGGGCATGTTGCTTCCCTCATACTTGGTACCCACATACTTTCTGTACCACTCCACAACCATCTGGTGGCCATCAGGATTGATGGTGGGCACCAGCAGGACAATCACCTCTTTTAAGGCCGCCGGCACATCAAAAAAAGCCCGGCCGGTAACCAGGTCATAAGCCAGTTCCATGGACATCTGCGAGGCAGCAATTTCAGTGGAATGTAGACTGCAGGTAATCAGCAAAATGGTTTTGCCTTCTCTGGCCAACTGGCGGGCCTGCTCCTCATTCAAGCCCCGGGCCATTTTTAACTTTCTGGCTACTTCCCGGTAGTGGTCAAGGTTCTTCATGTTTTCTTCATCAGTAATCACGGCCATAATCATATCTTTGCCGAGTGTCGTTTTGCCGATGGTAACCAGTTTTAGCCTGGGAGATTCTTTGGCCAGCAACTCAAAGTAAGCTTTGATTTGATTATAATCGGCCAGCTTGCGGTCTTCGCCCACCCGGTGTCCAAGAAATTTCTCAGGCGGAGTCTGGGCTGAAGCCAGCAAGCTGAGCATAGACAATAGAGTAAGGATTAAAACGATGCTTTTTAATTTTGCTTTATACAACACGCACCTCCTTCTTCTAAGCTAACAATTTTTTTCTTTTATCACTCTGAAATATTTTAGTCAACTTTTTTAAGGTTCGTTTGTAAAAAGGGTGGCGCTTTAAGTTTTTTTTCTTGAGTTTTAGCCTTTTCTTTCCTAGTGTCCTCCTATTTTTAGGGTAAATTAAATTTTTTAAAAACGGGAGTTCGTCGCTTTTTAAAAATTTAACTGAGAATTAACAGCCGACGAATTTTCAAATTCATTTTCTGGCTGTTCAGGCTCTTTTATCCTTTTGCTTTAAAAGAGAAACAGCTGATGATGGCCTAACAGGTTATCACACTTTTAACGAAACAGCCCAATTTGTATCTCTGAAAATGCTGGCGGCGAGTTAATTTGGTCAGAGGCCTCTCTCTAACACTTTTTTAAATTTAGATATTTTTTACAGCATGACTGAGGCCTAACAAACAGGGTCGTGTAAAGGTTTAAAGCCTGAATATTCTTTGAACTTCTAATGTAAAGCCTGGCTTTAAATTAATTGAGAGGAACACCGGCTTCAAAGGCCAGGACCGAGAATACTAACAACGGCATAATTCAGCCTGACCTGAGGCCTATGTTCATCTTGATGGACCATATTAGGAGGGGGAAATTTGTAATCCAGGGAAGCAACACCTGTAATGAATTCTTTTCCATTTAAAAAGAAGAACGATGCTAAACTGATAAAACGAAGTAATTAAAAGGCGACCAGATAGACCAACACCGCCATAGCAGGTCTGGCCTGATTTTTTCTCTGCCTGAGGCGTCTTTTCCCCGGCTTCTAATTAAAAACCTTCCTGACTAATCTCTGGACTGCCGGATGAGAATCATACGCAGCAACTGAATGGCCGCCATGGCGGTAGCTGCTACGTAGGTCATGGCCGCCGCCCCAAGAACTTTTCTTGCTCCCTCCAGTTCAGCAGCGTTGAGGAAACCCCGTTCTTTAAGAATGGCCAGAGCCCGACGCGAGGCATCAAACTCCACCGGCAGGGTGATCACCGTGAAAAATACCGCGGCGCTAAAAAGAAGAATACCCACATCCATCAGCACCCGGGCACTGCTCCGGTTGAAAATCAAGCCGATGAAAAACAAAGGAAAAGCCAGGTTGGAACCAAGACTGGCTATGGGATAAAAGGCATTACGCAAGACTAAAAACGAATAGCGCTGAGCATGTTGAATGGCATGGCCGGCTTCATGGGCCGCTACTCCCAAGGCGGCAATGGAGGAGCTGTCATAAACGCTTTCGGAAAGCCGCAGGACTTTTTTTCTCGGGTCATAATGGTCAGTAAGATGTCCCGGAATCCTTTCTACTCTGACATCACTGGCCGGGCTGTATCTTAAAATCTCAGACACAGCTTCCGCCGCCGTCAGCCCTGAAGAGGAAATCACCTGGCTGTATTTCAGGTAAGTAGATTTTACCTTGCTTTGAGCATAAAGGGCAAAAATAAGAGCTGGAATTAACAGCACCAAAGTATAATCAAAAAAGAACATCCTTTACCTCCTGTCCGATGTATTTTAGCCTAAAAAACGCGATTCGTAAACGGAAGCGGAATGAAGCGGGAAATTAAATCATAAGAATCCAAGGTCACAAAGAAGAACGGTAAAAAATTTTATAAATAAACAACCTATCCCTGAAAAATAAAATTACCAGGCAGCCTGTCCCTATTCTGGAAAGCTTTTAAGATTGCAGCACCTGAATGGCCCGTTCAATGTTGGAAACATCCATTATAACCGAGACGGTGTCGCCGTTCCGGCTGAGGGTTCCGTAGCAGTACTCTATGTTAATTCCTTCATCGCCAATCCGGGTGGCTACCTCAGCCAGAGCGCCGGGCTTGTTCTCCAGGTGGATTAAAAGGACATCACGAAGCTCGGTGGTATAATTCAACTTGTTCAGGAGCTTAACCGCCTTGTTGAGGTTTTTGACATAAATTTTGGCTGTGTCCTGAAATACTCCGATGGCCTCCACATTAATCTCATTTTCTGCCAGTTGACTGAGCAAATCCCCCAGGACTGAAGGTTTGTTTTCCAGGATGACAAAAATTTCGGTGATTCTTTCAAAATTCATGGTTTTCTCCCCATTTTATTTATTTTCCCTTGATTGCCCTTGTATTAAATTTATTAAACCATTTTTAAATAAATTGCAAACGGTTTCTAACTGAGGAAAAAACCAAAAAAAGAAAGCAAGAGGTCATTTTTCCGGGGCGGCGAGGGATTCCGAGACTATCAGGGAAACGCTACAGACAGGCTCTGGCCGGCGAAAAATTCGGTTTAAAAACCGGTTGTTTAAAGGACTTATTTAAACGGACTCCGGGTTACACTGCCTATCTGCAATTATTTTTTTAATTTATTTGCTTTATGGAAAGAAGCCTATGTCGGGGTAACACATCCCCCAGTCTAAAAGATTTTTCCTGGGTTGAGGATGCCATGTGGATCAAGAGCCTGCTTTATCCTTTTCATCATCTCAATCTGACCGGCCTCCAGCGAAAGAGGCAGATAATTCTTTTTGTAAAGGCCGATACCATGCTCTCCGGAGATTACGCCACCACGAGCGGCCGCATCCTTAAACAGCTCCTGCCTGGCTGCTTCCAGCTTGTCCTTTATCTCCTCATAACTTACTGGAACCATCTGGCCGTTTTCAAACCTGGCTTTCATCAGGTGAATGTGAATATTGCCATCACCAGCATGGCCGAAGGACGGCAGCCATAAATCGTAGCGCTGCGCTACTTCCTGAACCTTTCTCATATGTCCTGGAATCTCAGAACGCGGTACGCAGATATCAAGGATATCAACGGTTTCTTTTTTGATGGCTTCATAAATTTCTGAGCGAATCTTGAGTACCTCGTCCTGTTTAGCTTTGGTGTCAGCCACAAAAACATCAACGGCCCCGTTTTCCAGCACCACGTCCGCAATCTGGTCCGTCATCCGGCTCAAATCATCCTCAGAAGGAGAATCCACGATAACCATCAGGTGAACTTCTCCCTGATGGGACGGCCAGTTCAGGTTAAGATGTTTTTCCGTAAGCTGAATAACATCCAGCCCGACAAATTCTACGGCCATTGGCACAATCCCTTTTTCAAAAATCAGGGGCACGTTGTCAATGGCTTGTTCAATGCTGTTAAAAGGTATGACCATGGTCCGCAGGAAGGTAGGCCGCGTCATCACCTGAACAATGGCCCTGGTAACAACCCCCAGCGTGCCTTCCGAGCCGATGAACAAATGAAGCAGGTTGTAACCGGTAGAATTTTTTATCAGCTTGCCCCCCGGGTGAATGACCTGCCCGCCCGCCAGAACTACTTCCAGGCCCCGGATGTAATTCCGGATAACCCCGTACTTGACGGCCCGACTACCGCCGGCGTTGGTAGCAATCATGCCACCAAACATGGCTCCTTCATCACCGGGATGGGGTGGAAAATAAAAGCCTTCTTTTTCAACGGCCTGGATGAATTCTCCCAGAGTCAGCCCCGCTTCCACCACGGCCATCTGGTTTTTTCGGTCCATCTCCAGAAACCGGTTCATTCGCTGCAGGGACAGGACTATGCCGCCATGAACCGGAACACAGCCACCGGCCAGCCCGGTGCCCCCGCCGCGCGGTGTCACCGGCACCCGGTTTTCCTCAGCCAATTTAAGAATGGCCGAAACTTCTTCCGTACTTCCGGGCCTGACCACCACTTCCGGCGCACATCCAGGTAACTGATTTACATATTCATCATAGGTGTAGCCAGTTATTTCTTCCCGGCAGGTGAGCACATTATTTTCCCCGCAGATGGCTATCAAATCCTTAATAATCGAGTCATTGATTTTGTTAAACATTGTTCTTCTTACCTTTTAGAAAATTTAAGCTCTGTTGGCCATATTTAAGATTAACAGGCTATTATAATCAAATTTTCCAACAGGCAAAATTAATTTATTCGCCACCATCAGGTCGGCCATTCGCCTTAAAAATTAATTGCTTCTCTATTACCTTACTCAACAGAATCAAATTTCCCTGATTAAAAAATTTTCTGCTGTTCAAAGCAGGGATTTAACCGCCCTGGCTATGGCTTCGGCGTCAATTTCGTACCTGGCCAGCAGCTCCTCAGGTTTGCCCGAGCGCGGTAGCTCTCTGATACAGAGATGTTTCCAGAATTTTTTTTCTGGTAGAACGAGGGCCACGGCTGTGCCCAGGCCACCCTGCTCAAAATGGTCTTCAGCCACCACCACCCGGCCGCCGGTCTCGGCCACAGATTGCACCACGGTTTCCGCATCAAGAGGTTTCACCGAGTAGGCATCTATCACCCTGATAAAAATTCCTTCTTTCTTTAACATTTCGTAGGCTTTTAAAGCTTCATGGACCGTAATACCGGCGCCAATAACTGTTACGGCATCCTGTTCGCTCTTGCGCAGGATTTTGGCTCCTCCAGCCGGAAATTCTTCCTCGGCCGGATAAAGAATCGGTGTAGCCGGCCTGGTCGTCCTGAGGTAAACCATTCCTTTATAACGGGCGGCTTCCCTGACGCACTTTTCTGCTGAGACAGCATCAGAAGGATAAAAGACCAGGCAGTTAGGAATGGGCAGGAACATAGCCAGGTCTTCCAGGCCCATCTGCGATGGCCCGTCCTCACCGATGCTCACCCCTACGTGAGAACCACAAAATTTCACGTTAGAGAAAGAATAGGCGGCCATGCGAATCTGGTCATGAGCTCTGGTAAGAAAAGCGGCAAAAGTCGCCACAAAAGGCAGAAAACCTTTGGCCGCCAGGCCCATGGCCATGCCCACCATATTCTGCTCAGCAATGTAGGACTGAAAAGAACGTTCTGGAAAAGAAGCAAAGAACTTGTCGGCATAAGTTGAGTTCTTCACATCGCCATCAATGACCACGACTTTCTGGTTTACTTTCCCTAGTTTTTCCAGGGCCAGCCCATAAGCCAGGCGCGTGGCCGTTTTATCCTTATACTCAGGTAAACCAAAGTCAAAAGATTCTTTCCATCGGGGAACCCTGACTTTGGGTCTGCTCCGGACATATTTTTTGGCCTCAACCTCAGGCATGGGACCCAGCTCGGCCAAGGCTTTCTCCAGCTCTTCGGGTTTAAGGGGTTTGCCGTGCCAGCCATTTTTGTCCTCAAGGAAAGAAACGCCCTTGCCTTTTATGGTTTTGGCCAGGATAACTTTAGGCCCGAAGCCCTTACGGCACGAAGCTAAAGCTTCCAGGATTTTTTCTATTTTATGGCCATCAACTTCATACACTTCCCAGCCAAATGCCTTGAACTTTCTGGCATAGGCTTTGATGTCATGCTGGTGCATGGTGGCGTCAGATTGTCCCAACCTGTTGACATCAACTATGGCCACCAGGTTACTGAGCTTATACTCACGGGCCGCATTGGCCGCTTCCCAGACCGCACCTTCAGCACATTCGCCATCGCCCATCAAAACAAAAGTCCGGGCTTTAACTCCCGCCAGCCTCTGCGCCAGCGCCAGCCCGACACCCACAGAAAGTCCCTGTCCCAGCGAACCGGTGGCCGCTTTAACCCAGGGAATTCGGGGAGTCGGATGTCCTTCCAGGTCGCTGGTGATTTTTCTCAGGTCCAGAAGAGATTCCTGCGGTATCAGCCCGGCTTCAGCATAGGCCGCCCAGAGAATTGGCGCCGCATGTCCCTTGGACAGGACGAACTCATCGTTTTCCCAGGCAAAAGGGTCCTCAGGATTAAAGCGCATTTCCTGGAAAAACAGGCAGGCCATAATTTCAGCGGAAGACAAACAGGTCGTGGGATGGCCAGAGCCAGCAGCCGTGGTCATCTTTAAAGAATGAATTCTCAGACGTTTGGCGATTTTTTCTAAAATACTTATTGAGGGCATAACTTACTCCAAATAAAAAAATTTAGTTTTTATTATAAGTTTAAATACCCTGGCTCTCAAGTAATTTTCAAAGAAAAAACACCAGAGTTGCTTTTCCGTTTCTTTTTTACTCACCCATGCGGGCCAACAGTCCCTTGGCTCGAACCGACTTAAACATGCGGAAGAAAAACAATAAGGACAAGCCCAAATAGATAAGATTCAAAAAAAGGGCTCGGGCTAGATGCTCCAGGGAAATACCTTGGCCAAAAATCACGGCCCTCATGCCTTCAAACACATAAGAGGCCGGAATAAACATTGCCACTTTCTGCAGGAAATTGGGCAGGACAGAAACTGGGTAAAAAACAGCCGAAACTGGCTGAAAAAGAAAAGCCACTCCCCAGGCCAGAACTTCCGCCTGCTGGCCGAACCTGAGTATCAAAGCCGTGGTGAAAATCCCGATGGCCCAGCCGAGGATGACCAGGTTCAGGACGAAAGGCAGCAAAGAAATTCCCAGAATGAACAGGTTGAACGAATAAAGCACCCAGGCCAGCAGAGCGCTTGTCAGAAAAACTACCACTACTTTAAAAATAGATACCAGCATCATGGATAAAAGGTATTCGCCAATGGTCAGCGGGCTGACAAAGAGGTTCAGAAAGTTTCGGGCCCAAACTTCTTCCAGAAAAGACACGGAAATGCCCTGCTGGGACCGGAAAAGGATGTCCCACAAAATCAACGCTCCCAGAAATATGCCCAGAAAATTAGGTGTGTTCTTGCCTTCTGCTGAAAGACGGCTTATGTAAATGCTGACAAACCCCCAGACCAGAAGGTCCAGCAGGGGCCAGTAAAAAATTTCCACCAGCCGGGTCAGGCTGTGCCGGTAAAGGTATATGTGCCTTAAGAACATGGCGGTAATCCGGTGCCACTTCATGGTCTCACCTCCCTGGCCACTTTAAGAAAAACATCTTCCAGGTCCTCACCACGAAACCGGGCAATTAGTTCCTGAGGAGTGCCCCGGGCAATTATTTCTCCGTGATGAAGGAAAAGCAGACGGTCAGAAATTTCCTCCATTTCCTGCATGTTGTGGGAAGTGTAGAGGATGGCCATCTTCCTGTTCTTTTTTACTTCCAGGAGATATTTTCTCGTGCGGTCAGCAATGTCCGGGTCCAGGCTGGCCGTTGGTTCATCCAGAAGAAGAATGTCCGGGTCGTTGACAAAAGCCTTAGCCAGGTTGAGCCTGGTCATCTGACCAGAAGAAAGAGTCCTGACCGGACGGTCGGCTACCTCTTTAAGCTCAAACTGTTCTATCAGCATATCAACTTTAGCTTTGGCCTTCCTGACTCCATAAAGCCTGGCAAATACCTGCAGAGATTCCCTCAGGGTCAGCGAGTAAGGCATGGCTACATAGGTGGAGGAGAAATTCATCCGGCTGAGGATTTTCTCCCTTTCTCGGGCTTTTTCAGGGTTAAGCCCGAAGATGCGAATTTCACCTGAGGTGGGAGAGGTTAACCCTAAAAGCATGTGTATAATGGTAGTTTTCCCGGCTCCGTTAGGACCAAGAAGCCCTAAAATCTCTCCAGGGTAGAGTTCAAAAGAAACACATTTTACTGCTTGAAAAGAATTATAAGATTTACATAAATTATTTACTTGAAGTAATGGAAAACCCGCTGCTGTCATGGCACATCCTCCTGCTGGCAGGCTTAAAAGAGGGAAAGTTGGTTTTAATATTACCAGAAGAGCCTGATTTTGTCCACCAGAACATGGCTGCCTCGCCTGGCTCAGGCAGAATAAATGAAGAGAAGAAATCAAGAAAAATAATAAAAGACGACAGGATACCGGTTTCTCAGAAAACTCGGGCCTGTAATACGCTCAGGATTATAGAAAAAATAAAAAACGGCTCCTTCTTTTAAAAAACCTGTTTAGAATTTTACATCAGGAAGAAATATCCTTTTATAGATGGCCAGGGCATAGCCATCAGTCATCCCGGCAATGAAATCAGCCACCCTTCTTTCCAGCGGGTCCCCCCTGGGATATTCTTTGACCATACCTTCAGGATGCTCCTTTAGGTATTCAAACAATTCCTTGATAACCTTCCTGGTCTTATTCAGGTCCTCACGGGCTACCGGGTTAAAATAAACCTTCTCGTAAAGAAAATCCCTGAGGTCAACCAAAGCCTGGTAAATTCTGGCGCTCATGGCGATTCGTTCCAGCCTGACTTTCAGGCTGCTTTCTACCACATCCATGACCAGACGGTCAATTCTGGTAGCATGAAGCTTCCCCAGTATATCCGTTATCTGGCCGGGTATTTGCTCCTCTTTAATAATTCCAGCTCTGAGAGCATCATCCAAGTCGTGGTTGACGTAGGCTATGACATCAGAAACCCGTACGACCTGTCCTTCCAGCGTTTCGGGCATGTCTTCCGGGTCGTCATCAATAATCTGTCCTCGCCCCTTGGAATGTTTTACGATACCATCCCGGACCTCATAGGTGAGGTTAAGCCCCTTTCCGTCATATTCCAGCTTATCAACCACCCGGAGGCTCTGCTCATAATGACGGAAACCTCCTGGTAAGAGCTGATTAAGCGTTTCTTCGCCGGCGTGGCCAAAGGGTGTGTGGCCCAAGTCATGCCCCAGAGCGATGGCTTCGGTCAGGTCTTCGTTCAACCTGAGGGCTCTGGCAATTGTCCTGGCAATCTGGGAAACTTCCAGCGTATGCGTCAGCCGGGTGCGGTAGTGGTCTCCAAACGGCGACAGGAAAACCTGAGTTTTGTGCTTCAGCCGGCGAAAGGACTTGGAATGGATGATGCGGTCGCGGTCGCGCTGGAAAGCCGTGCGGATGGCATGCGGCTGCTCAGGTCTCTGCCTGCCCCTGGAGTTTACGCTAAGACAGGCCCGGGGAGAAAGAATTTTCCTTTCTGCCTCCTCAATCTGTTCCCTTATGTTCAGCATGGTTTATTTTCCCATCTGAATTCTTCAAGCTTTTTTTATTTTATGTCATACCTGAGTTTATGTCTATCACAACTTTATCAAGCAGTTTATGACCCGGTCAACGCTAAAGCAACAGTGAACCCGCGTTAGCTCCAGCCTGCCGCCTTTTCCCTGTTTTATCGTTTTCCTCTCGGCTCCCCAGTAATAAAAAAGTAGCAAATCTCAGGGCCGTACTGGGGCGCGGTCTCGGGCCTAGCTCCATTTTCTTTCCGTTTGACTACCGCCCTTTTGACCAGCTTTCAGCCCATCATACTCTTTTTTATTTTCCAGACTTTATTTCTGTTGAGACAGGCAGTTTATTTCAGTATAATTTTGAGCTGAACAGAAATTTAAACGGCCATGGCTATGACAGACCTTGAATACATCAAACAAAACGTCCGGCAGCTACTCCAGGAACTCCCACCCGGAGTTGAACTGGTAGCAGCAGCCAAACAGCAGACACCAGAAAAAATACTGGCCGCTATAGAAGCCGGGGTCAAAATAATCGGCGAAAACTACGTCCAGGAAGCGGTCTCAGCCTTTCAGGTCATAGGCCGCCAGGTCCAGTGGTCTTTTATCGGCCATCTGCAGAAAAACAAGGTCAAAAAAGCGGTGGAAATCTTTGACACTTTCCCACCTGGAAAGAAACCCACGTAACCTGGCCAGCCCAGATAATCCTGGCCTGCTTTGCTCTAGCTGTGATTGTGGCCGGCCGTCTTCAGGACAAATTTGGCCCAAGACCAGTAGCCATTACAGGAGGTCTGCTGCTGGGCCTGGGTTTAATTCTGGCCAGGTTTACTGCCAGTTTTCCACCCTCCACTGCCCTCCTGTGGCTGATCCTCACCTACTCTGTTCTCGGGGGCCTGGGCATCGGAGCAGCTTACGTGTGCCCTATTGCCACCTGCGTCAAATGGTTTCCCGATAAAAGGGGGCTGATTACTGGACTGGCGGTGGCCGGCTTTGGTGCCGGAGCTTTCTTCTTTGCCCCGCTGGCTAAAGCCCTCATCAGCGGAGGTCCTTACCAGTTGCTGGGCAAAAACCTTTTTTCCCTGCCTCAGGTAGGTTTATTCAATACTTTCCTGGTTCTCGGGCTAATCTTCCTGGTAACCATCACCGCCGGAGCTATGTTCTTGAAAAATCCGGAGCCAGGTTACCAACCGGCAGGATGGCATCCTCCGCTGAAGAACGAAAGCTCCCAGAACCTCCGGGTAGATTTTACTCCGAAAGAGATGCTGGGCACCTGGCAGTTCCGCCTGCTCTGGGCCGTGTACCTCACGGGCTGCGCAGCTGGTCTGATGGTCATCATGAAAGCCTCTCCTATCTGGCAATCTTTTGCCCTTTCTTCTCTGACTTCTGGCCTGGATTCAGCTGGTTTTAACGCTATCGCTTCCGCCGGTGCTCTGGCTGTTTCCATCCTGGCTATCTTCAACTCCCTTGGCCGCATCGTCTGGGGAAAAATCTCAGACGGAGCCGGAAGGAAAAACACTCTCCTGGCCATGTTTTTAATCTGCGGAGTAAGCATGCTCTTTCTCAACCAGATGAGAGAGTTTCATCTTTTCCTCATCGGGATATCGCTCATCGGCCTGTGTTTTGGTGGCTTTCTGGCTGTTTTCCCGGCAGTTACGGCCGATTACTTCGGCACCAAAAATTACGGCGCTAACTATGGCTGGATGTTCAGTGCTTACGGCCTGGGAGGCATACTCGGTCCTTACTTAGCAGCCGCTTTGATGAAAACAGCTGCGGTCGTACGGATTAAAAGTTTCAGACCGGGTGAAGAGGGGGTGGTCAAAACCCTGACCATCGGCGATTACCGCCTGGCTTTTCTGGTAGCTGGCACCTTATGCCTTATCTCGGCCGTGGCCCTGATTTTTCTCAAAAAGCCCGAGATAAAAAAGGAAGACTGAAAAATCGCTCAAAGAAACTGATAATTTTTAAAGCCCGAAAAACTTCGTTAAAAATCCCAGTTAAAAACCCCATCAACGAGGTCACTATCTCTAATTAATTTTTTGGGCTTTGATTAAGACCCTGACCGGTCAATTTTCAGACTTCCTCATTCCCACCGGCGCCCGGTTCCGCAATGGAGTCTCCAGAAGCCAGGTCCTCCTCTTCGGCCGCGGAAAAACTATCGCCGCCTTCGCTTTCTTCTCCTTTCTTTTGACTTTTAGCCCGCTCCGCCTCTTCTACCGCCTGCTCTATTTCTTGATCAAACTCTGGCCCCAGTTCCTCTCCCATCTCCCGGCCGAATTTTTTCATCCAGCGGGCCAGGCTGGCCGGGTCGTTTTCATCCACTTCGCTGAGAAGGGCCGGGTCAGTCAGCCTCTCCAGCCGGCTTTCTTCAGACCTGAGCACGGCAATCCTGGACATCAGTCTGACCAGCTTATGGCTGCCACAGTGTTGGCAGCGCGGGTCTAAAGCCGAATTTATGGATAAAAGGAGAAAAGAGGATTTTTTCCCACATTCCTGACAGCGAAACTCATATATCGGCATGGCTCACTCCCCTCCCGTTGCGCTCTTCTTTATTAGATTATAATCTATCTAAAAAAACCATTTTTATCAATTCTGGGAAGAATCCCTGTTTCAGCTGCAGTTGTTTTAGCCCTCAGTCAGATTAATTTAAGTTACGGAAGGATCGTGTTTTTATTTTAGCCTGCCTTTTCTTCCAAGCTTTTTTTAATTTTAGGCCGCAGCTACTATATCTTTCGCCTTTTATTTCTCAATGGCTGCTTTCTGCTGATTTACCTTAAAGAAATAGCCAGGGTCAAACTTCGGCTTCCGGTCAAAAGTATACAGGCCATTTACTTCCTGTTCAATATCATAGAGCTGCGTGTAGCAGAAACCAGCTATTTTGGGGTTAAACAACAGAGCTTCGGTCAGGTCTTTATACCGCTTCAGGAATTCCTCTTCCGAACGGGGCCTTTCCCCGTATCCCCAGGCTTTTTCATCCTGCTGGCCCGGGTTCCACCAGATTCCGCCATACTCACTGACGTAATATGGTTGCCCCTGATAGGGTGTATTTTTTCGGGGGTCACCGTTGACAAAGACCACTGGTGGATTTTGCCGCAGGCCATCGTAGGCCGCCTTAAACTTGCTGACATCCTGTTCATAATTATGGGAATCATAAACGTCTGGCACCACCACATGGTAGCCACCGGAAGCATCAATAACCAAACGGGTGGGGTCCAGCTTTTTGGTCAGGTTGAAAATGCTTTCCATCACTCCAGGATATTCCTCTCCCCACTGTTCGTTAAACGGACACCAGCCGATGAGGGCAGGATGGTTAAAATCTCTGACCACTGCTTTCTCCCATTCTCGCTGGAAGATGAGCAGCGCTTCCGGTCGGCTGAGGTCCAGACCCCAGTCGGCAAACTCGCCCCAGACCAGATAGCCAAGCTTATCAGCCCAGTAAAGAAAACGGCGTTCAAAAACTCTCTGATGCAGCCTGGCTCCATCAAAACCGCAGGCCAGAGATAGTTCAATGTCCCGGCGCAGGGCTTCATCGCTCGGAGCAGTGTAAATGCCGTCGGGATAAAAGCCCTGGTCCAGAACCGTACGCAGGAAAAGCGGACGGTTATTAAAATAAATTTTCTCGCCCCGGGCTTCCACCTTGCGGAGGCCAAAATAACCCTGAACCCGGTCCAGAACCTGAGCCTTCCCCTTCTTAAGTTCCAGAGTAAAATCATAAAGAAAAGGTTTCCGGATTTCCCACAGCTTTGGGTTTTTTATTTTTACGGCAAAAGAGGTTAAAGCTGAAGCCTTTTTAGTTTCCTGGTAGATAACCTTACCGTTATCCTTGACTTCCAGGGCCAGGGTCTCATCTGGCGTGGCGTTGATGAGTTTAACCTGCAGCAGAACCTGATGGTTATCTACCTCCGGATAAACTCTGTATTCTTCAACCCGGGAAACCGGGATTGGTTCCAGCCAGACTGTCTGCCACAGACCGGTTGTCCGGCGATAAAGGCAGCTGTAGGAATGATACCTTTTGCTCTGTTTTCCTGAAGGCTGAAGATTATTTCTCAGATAATCCTGGCACCTGACGACCAGGAGGTTTTCTTCTTTATGGCAAAAATCAGTTATGTCAAACGAAAATGGAGTATAACCGCCATAGTTTTCGCCAACCTTTTTCCCGTTTATCCAGACTGTAGTTTTATAATCGGCGGCCTCAAAATTCAGCCTGAGCCTCTGACCACGCCATTTTTCTGGAATTTTTATGACCTTTTTGTACCAGACCGCATTCATAAAATCCTGAAACCCCACCCCTGAGAGCGGGCTTTCCGGCGCAAAAGGCACGATGATTTTACGGTCAAACCCCTGTCCCTCAGGCAATCCCCTTTCCTCGCCGGAATCAGAAAGGTCCAGGGCAAAATCCCACTCTCCGTTGAGGTTTAACCATTCCGCCCGGACAAACTCCGGTCTGGGGTATTCAGGCCTTGGGATATTATGTCCTACTTCAAGAGACCAAACTACCGGCTGTTCTGGCCCGGTGTTTTTAACTTTTATACCAGTTAAATCATCTCCCGCTGGCGTTTGGGCCGCTAACAGGGACCAGAAAAACACAAAAACAACCACGGCCGGGCAGAAAAATTTTCTGTTTATCAACCGGATGATTTTCATGAGCCATCCTCCTTAGTTTCTATGACTTTTAATTTCCTTAAAATTTTAAAGTATCCTGGCTGAAAAATCAGGTAAAAAGAATGGCGGCCATTTATTTTTTTTAATAGCTGAGGCGACTATCTTAATCATCTTCTGTTACTATTTACTATCCGCTTTGGCTTTTACCTCCGTTAACTTTTCTCCGCTGGTTTTTTACAAACCAGGGTAATCTGAAATTTAGTTCTGGTCCGGGTCACCTCAAAACCTTTTTCTTTTAAAAACTTTTCCACTTCTTCCAGACCAACCGGTGCTACTTCGTGCTCATCACCCTCCAGACGGTGGACTTCTGCCATCATGGCCAGGCCTTCGGGGCTGAAATCGCTGATGATGAGTTTTCCACCGGGCTTTAAGACTCGGATAAGTTCAGACAGAACCTGATGGGTATTCTTAAGGTGATGTACCATGTTGACAGAAAAAATGGCCTCAAAAGAGCCATCGGCAAAAGAAAGGTTTTCCCCATTTTCCTGGACCAGCTCTACCAGATGAGCTAACCCATGTCTTTCCAGGTTCATCCTGGCTATCCGCAGTTGTTCCTCAGAACAATCAAAGCTAACTAATTTATAACCGAGCCGGGCCAGGTTGACAGCAAAATGTCCTTTGCCTGTTCCTGCTTCCAGAATTAAGCCCGACAGAGGCTGGGCAGCCCGGATGATGGCCTGACGCTCGGCCTCAAGGTCATAGCCGTATGACAAATAAATTTTTCTCCTGCGTTCCAGATGTTCCGCCACTTCGGAAAGTTCGGCTTCGTCCCTGGCCGCATTATTTTTATCTTGTGCCAGAGTTGACTCCGGGGCTGAATTTTCTCTGTCTTTTTCCGTCATTATGGTCTTCCTTTCATTTTTCTCTTTTTTTATTAATGAAAATGTCTGTGAACCTTTTTTATTAATCAGCTTACTTAAACGCCTCCCCTTCGTCAACCCAACCAGGTCGGTTGACCAAAAACTAACCGGTGTTTTAGTATATAAGACTAATCATACTTCGACGCCTTAAAAGGAGAATATCTCATGTTGAGTAAAGGAACAATTATCTCTCCAATCATACTTTTTATCTTCTCCACGCTTCTGCTCTTTACCACTTTGCCTGCCGCCGAAAAGGTTCAGGGCCAGGTGATAAGTATTAACGGATTACCTGTGAGTCGAGCAGAGGTGAAGGTTGAGAACCAGGAACTTGTCACGGTAACAGATGAAAATGGTTATTTTGTTTTAGAACTACCCGGAGAAAGTAAAAAAATCATCCTGAAAATTAAACATCCCGATTATTTTGAGCAAGAATTTGCCGTGGCCATCGGGGAAACAAAAAAGGTTCTGCGGTTTATGCTTGTCCCGTTTGTCCGCCAAACAGAAGAAGTAGTGGTAACGGCTACCCGCTTTCCAGAACCTCTGCTTGAGCTGCCGGTCTCAGGCTCGATCATTTCTAACCTGACGGTGGAAGAAAAGTTACCATCTAATATAACAGACGTGGTCAGCCTATCAACCGGCGTCACCAGCCTTGGCTCGGGGGGATTTTCTATCGTTCCTTCAATACGCGGCTTGGCCCGGAGACGCGTTCTGCTGTTAGTAGATAATTCCAGGATTTCTTCCGACCGCCGCACAGGGCCAAATGCTTCTTTCCTCAACCCGGAGGACCTGGACAAGATTGAAATTTTTCGCAGTCCATCTTCCGTCTTTTATGGCTCTGACGCCATGGGCGGTGTCATCAATTTATTAACCTACACACCACCAGCTGAGAATCACCTTAAACTGAAGGGACATCTCAAATATGGCTCTGTTAACAATGAAAGAGAGTTCAACCTAGCTATTTCGGGAGCGCAGTCGGGCTGGGCCTATTATTTTTCAGCCAGGAACGACCAGGCGGATAATTACACGTCACCCCAAGGAGAAGTTCCCTTCTCCTATTTTAACCAGTCAAGTTTTATGGGCAAACTACTTAGGTATTCAGAAAAAAGAGAAATAACTACCAGCTTCATACTGGCCCGCGGCCGGGATATAGGCAAACCGGCCGTTAACAGCCTGGCCAAACCCACCTGGTACCCCAGGGAAAACCAGAACCTTTTTCAGTTCAACTGGAAAGAAAAATCACTGGGACCCAAGGCCGAGCTCGTTTTTCATTTTTACCTGAACCCGAACTTCCTTGAGACCAGAACTGATAACATTAAAGATGGCCTGAAAACTCAAGAAAGTTTTGCCCGAACTGAAAGCACAGATTATGGAGCCCAGCTCTCTTTTGAATATAAATTTTCAACCAGCTTCCGGCTGATCGGTGGAGCTGACTTTTACGGCCGGGCCCGAAGCAAAGCTTTCAACCAGTATAAGGCTCTTGATGCCACGGGGCAGGTAACCAATATTACTGATGAATATCCATACCTGAACGGAAACAGAAAAGACGCCGGCCTTTTTCTGAGCTTTGATTACCTCGGAGTGAAAAAACTGGACCTGACCGGAGGGCTGAGGCTTGATTTCTTGAAATCCAGCGCCGAAACAGGTGGCCAGCTTCTGGCCAATGACAAAACCACTTTAACCGGATTTATGGCTGCCTCTTACAGGCTTTTTGATTCCTTTAACCTCTTTGCCAACTTCTCTCGCTCTTACCGGGCACCAGACCTTAACGAAAGGTTCTACACCGGCATTACCGGCAGAGGTTTCATCATCGCAAATCCTGGGCTTAAAAATGAAGATGGTTTTAACTTTGAAGCTGGTTTCAGGTTCAGTCAGAAAAGAGCCTTTTTGGGGTTGTATCTTTTCCAGTACAGCATTGATAACCTAATTGAAAGGTACAAAATTGGAGACCAGCTCTACACCTATGAAAATGTGGAAAACGGAAGGATAAAAGGTCTGGAAGCAGAGTGGGAATGGTTCCTGGTCAAAAGCCTCTCAATATTTGGAAATTATTATCTCTATCAAGGTAGGAGCAGGATTACAGGCGAGCCCTTGAACGACATTCCCCCACAGAGATTGATCATAGGCAGCCGAATCTGGTGGAACAGGTTAAGCCTGGAGCTAACCGGCCTCTTCCAGGATAAAAAGGACCAGCCCGGACCGTCAGAGATAGCCATCCCCTCCTTCGAATTGTTTAACCTGAAGATAAGTTATCAACTTAACAGCTACGCTAGATTTTACCTGCGAATAAACAATCTATTTGATAAGTTGTACCTGGCCAGACCAGACCCAGATTCAAGAGAAGAACCAGGAAGAAATATCGTGGTCGGACTTAATTTTTCTTACTAAGAACGACGCCGAACTCTACTCAAGGGCTTGGCTTAATCTAAACTAACACGCATAAATAAAGAATTGGACTGTAACTTAATCAGGCTGGCACCCGGCCTTATTCATTCAGGTTGACATGGCTGAGTATTTTCCTTACATTAGAAGCGGGTAGAAGTGCATGTCTGAAATTAACTCTGCAGAAACCGGCAGAAGAAAAAAAATCCTCCTGGTGGAAGACGAATCCCTGATTGCCATGATGGAATCCGAGCTGCTGGAAAGCGGCGGTTATGAGGTCATCACGGCTCTTAGCGGCGAAAGAGCCCTGGAAATATTTGCCCAGGACCAGTCCATAGACCTTGTGCTTATGGATATTGACCTGGGTAAAGGAATAGACGGAGCCGAAACAGCCCGCAGGATGCTGGCTCTTAGAGATGTCCCCGTCGTTTTTATTTCCAGTCATACCGAGCCAGAAATTCTGGCTAAAACCGAAGCCATTACTTCTTACGGATACATTGTCAAAGGTTCAAGCGACACCGCCATTTTTGCCTCCTTAAACATGGCCTTCCGGCTGCATGCCGCCCACCAGGAGCTTCTCCAAAAAACCAGAGAGCTGGAAAACCTGGCTGATAACCTGAGCGATGCTGTCAAAAAGCTGATGGAGACGCAGAAGGAATTGCTGGCCCGGGAGAAAAAACTCAAAGAAACTACTGAACACCTGGAAGCGACTTTGAATTCTCTGCCTGACCTGCTTTTTGAATTTGATGAACAGGGAAACTACCTTGATATCAGGGCGCCAAACCCTTCTCTGCTTCTCCGGCCGAGGGAAGAACTTCTGGGGCGTAATATCTCAGAGTTTTTGCCAGAAGAGGTTAATGCTGTCTGGATGGCGGCCCTGAAAGAAGCGGCAGAAAAAGGCATAGCCGAAGTAAATTATTCCCTGGAGCTGGCCTCTGGAACTCATTATTTTGAAGCCACCGTGGCCAGAAAAGGAGAAAACCGTCCAGGCCATAATGTTTTTATCGCTCTGGCCCGAGACATCACCGACCGCATTGAAGCTCAATTAGCCCAGCAGGAAACCGAAGTTCGTTTCCAGCGTCTTTTCCAGGCCATGGCTGAAGGCGTGGCCATCCATCGCTTCATTTTTGACAAACATAAACGGCCTGTTGATTACCTCATCGTTGACGTCAACCCGGCTTTTACCAAACACACAGGAATACCGGCGGCAAAAGCCCGGGGCCAGAAAGCTTCGGAGCTCTACGGAACCGGCGAGGCTCCTTATTTAAAGGAATTTTCTGAAGCTTTTAACACCGGCACACCGACTTCGTTTGAATCTTATTTTTCTCCGCTTCAGAGGTATTTCAGGATAACTGCTTTCAACATCGGCGAAAATCTGCTGGCCACGGTTTTTGAAGACATTACTAACCGGAAAAAAGATGAAATTGCCCTAAAAGAAAGAGAGGAACGCTATCGCCTGATTTTTGAAAATGCTCCCCTGGGTATTTTGCAGTTTGATGAAAACGGAATAATTACCGATTGCAATGAAGCTTTCGTCCGAATTATTGGCTCCAGCCGGGAAGCTCTCATTGGTTTCAACATGCTCGAAAAGGTCCGGGATGAAAAGGTAATTAAAGCAGTAAAAGAAGCGCTGGCCGGCCGGATAGGTTATTACGAAGGAATCTACCATTCCGTCACCGCTGACAAGGCCACCCCGGTCCGGGGCTTTTTTGCCGGCATCTTTGACCGAAACGGAAAATTCATCAGTGGAATTGGAACTTTTGAAGATTACACAGAAAGATACCGAACGGAAGAAGCTTTGCGTCAATCAGAGGCTTTGCTGGAAGCCACGTTTGAAAGCTCGGTTCTCTCTTTCATTTTCCTGGACACTGAAGGACGAGTGCAAAAATTCAACCAGATAGCTAACAGAAGAATGATTGATGTCCTGGGCGTGGAACTAAAAAAAGGAGAAAAACTGGTTGACCTTTTGCCAGAAAAATTTAAAGCTACCTTTCCTTCAAGCCTGCAAAAAGCCCTGGAGGGCCAGGTCGTGCACGTAGAAAGAAAGATCCCCCTCCCAGATGGCCAGACCTGGGTCTGGTATGATTTCTACCTGACTCCCGTTTATTCCACGGAAAAAGAACTGCTGGGTGTGTTTATGCAGGCAGAAGACATTACTGAAAACAAAGCCGTTGAAGAATCCCGGGCAGACCAGAATTGAGCTCAGCCTGGAGCTTCAGCCTCTAAACTTTGATGTTAAAAGGGCCATTCCGCTCGGCCTGGTCATCACAGAAATTTTGACTAATGCTCTGAAGCATGCTTTCGCCGGACGCGATGAAGGCCACATTATCATAAAATTAGAAAAAACAGAGCAAGAATTAAAGCTGGAGATAGCTGATGATGGCATAGGGATGGAGGAGGGAAAAGCAGCCGCCCCTGCTGCTACCCTGGGCACGGAAATTATCCGCGCCCTGGCTGACCAGATTGGAGCTCACCTGGAGATGACCAGCCGGCCGGGTGAAGGGACAAAATACTCTTTACGCCTGCCGCTTAAGGCAAACTCTGTCCACTAAATAAATCAAACCTATCAGAAACTTAAACCCGCACACTTCAGAGGCGCTGGAGGTTAAGATATTTTCTTAAGAATCTTACTGCTTCATCGCAATTTCTGAAGACGGGCAGACCGTTTTTCTCCAGATAATCACACAGTGGGTCATACAACCGGCCAGCATCAATGTTGACCACCAGCGGCTTTTCGCTCTCTTTAAAAATCTTGCGGAGCCGGCCGGCCAGGCTGTCTTCAGCATAAATATTCTCTCTGTGCGTTTCTGCGGGTGGCAGAGTCTGAAGAGCAGCCGTCATGGGCACACAGGAAACTACCATTCCGTCTACCTGTTCATCAGCCAGTATGGCTTCCACACAACCACAGAAAGCAGCATCGTCAGCCATGGGTGTAACATCAAGTGGGTTATGCACGTCCTGCAGGCGGTCTATACCCAGAGGCTGAAGAGCCTGGAGAATCTTCTGCACCGTTTCTGGTCTGAACTGAGGAAGGCTCAGAGCGCCATCTTCACCTTTTAGATTATCAGCCATGATAACTGATTCAAAACCGGCGTTGGATATCAGCCCCACTCTCTGACCTTGAACCTTTTTCCCTTCAAGAAGTATCAGAGCCTTGATAAAGTTTTCAAAATCTTTGATGGTCTCTGCCACCATCACTCCGGCCTGAAGAAGCAGGCTCTTGGCCACCGCATAATCCCCGGCCACAGAGGCCGTATGACTGGCTGTAGCCTGACGGCCCTCCGGGCTTCTTCCGGATTTGTAGACCACGACTTTCTTGCCGGCTTTTATGGCTTCCCTGGCCGCCTGGTAAAAACGCCAGCCATCACCGGGCTTAAAGCCTTCAATGTAGGCAGCTATTATTCTGACTTCCGGACGGTCTTTGAGATAGTTCAGGTAATCACCCATGGTCAAATCAAGCTGATTACCCACAGAAATAGCATAGACCGGTTCAAACCTGTCCTGGGTGCTCATCCTGGAGAGCATGAAAGCGCCGCTCTGGCTGACAATCGCCAGGCCAGCGGAAAGGCCTTCTGGCCTTTTAAATTTGTATTCTGGAATGAAAGTGCTGTCATACCTGCCTGGCACAGAAATTATGCCCAAACAGTTTCCGCCGTTTATGACCGGGGCAGGCTGGCCTTCTTTCCTTCGGCCTAAAAGTAAATTCCTGATATCATCCTCAATGCTCTTGGTACCTGATTTTTCTCCCAGCCCACCGGCAATGATGATGACCGAATGCGCCTTTTCTTTTTCCACCAGTTCTTTCATAACCGGGTAAACCTGGTCTGCTCCCAGGGTTAAGATGAAAAGGTCCACGGCCTGAGGCAGGTCGGCCACTGAAGGATAACAGCGGCAGCCTTCAATGGTTTCCAGCCCGGGCTTGACCACATAAATCTTTTCCCGGTTAAAACCATTCTTGATGATGTTGTTTAAAATAATATGGCCAACGTTCATTTTTTCTGAGACCCCAATGAGGCCAATGCTCTGAGGCTCAAGTATTTTTTGAATCTGGGCGGCTGACCTGGCCTCCAGCTCCAGCTTGTTTCTGGAAAACCGGGCCAGACCATCAAGCAGGACCGGCTTACCCTTCCTGATAACCAGGGGGTTAACTTCAAGCTCTTCCACGGTAAAGGCCGTAGTCTGGTTAAACGGTGAAAAATCCTGCCCAATCTGCTGGAAAGTTTGCACCACCCGCTGTAGTTCTTCTGCTTTCACCAGCGGTTTCCGGCCACGAAATTCTCTGGCCACTTTGCCAAAAACAGCCAGGGGTTCCAGGCTGGCCAGGACCTTTTTTTCAGTCAGCCCGGCTACCGGTAAAATGGCCAGGCTGTGTCCTTCTTTAAGATGAGTGTTAAGATATTCCACATCCAGGCCGCCTCCGCCAAAAGTAACCACCGGGCCAAAATCTTTGGAAACCCGCAGACCAAGCAATAATTCAGAACCAAAGCCGACCTGCTCAAACTCCACCATTTCCACCACCAGAAATCCCTGGATTGATTCCGCCACTTCTTCTGGTCTGGCTTTGCCTCCAGAATTACGGCTGAACTTAAGCGGAACTTCTTTTTCCATCTTTTTGATGGCCGCTTTAACCTCGCTGGCCGTGGCCTTGACCGCCATCACGCCCCCAACGTCAGATTTATGGAGGATTAAGGGTGACACAACTTTGACCACTACTTTCTCACCACCGAGTTTGCGCAGCATCCCGGCCGCTGGATAGACCCCTTTTTTCAAAAAAACATACCTGGGAAGGCCAAAGCCATAGGTTTTCAGCAGCTCATAAACTTCTGGTTCCAGTAAAAAATTCCGTCCTTCTTTTTCAGCCCGGAGAAAAATTTTACTCGCTCGTTCGACCAGGTTTTTTTTCATCTTTCCCCTCTCATTTTGTGGTAATTTTTTGCTCAAAACTGAGCATATATTTATTTTATTTTTTGGTGGAAGAAGCTGCTTCCCTGCCCAGCTCAAAAGCCTTCAGGTTCACCTGGACGATCTGCTCCCCGCGCCTTTCAAACAGCACCCGAATGAATTTTTTTAGATTTTCTTCTTTAAGCGGCAGAAAGACAGACGCGGCACCCAGCATGACCATGTTCTGGGCTTTGACACTGCCAGCTTGCTTGGCCAGCTTTTCTGAATCAATAAGCACGCTGACCGGAGCCTTCTTTATTTCCTGGAATATGCCTTCCAGTTCCGGGTAATCGGGTATGTTTTTGTAAGGAGTGGAGCTGGAGACCACGGCTCCGTCCGGTCTGAGGTAATCAAAATAGCGAAGGGTTTCCAAGGGTTCAACGCTCAAAATCATGTCTGCTTCGCCCAGCGGAATGAGGTCGCTGTAAATGTGGCTGTCAGACAGCCTCAGGTGAGATTGAACAGCTCCGCCCCGCTGCGACATGCCATGGACTTCAGCCTGTTTGAAGTTCAGACCCTGTTCCAGAGCCGCATTATCAATGACAAAGGCAATGGACAGGATGCCCTGCCCCCCAACACCAGCCAGGATGATGTCATATTTCATGTTCAGCTCCTTTTCTTCTCGCCAAGAATCTGGATACATTCCCGGCGGGCAATGATGACAGAAAGCCCGTGATAGGCCAGTTCATCTTTTATAACCCTGACATTTTCCTCATGATGTTTGGGCAGAGGAATGATCACTTTGATATGCTCCGGATTAACCCCGACTCCAGCCACCATCCGGTCAAGAGGTTCGCCGGTGCCAAAACTCGGCTGAGCCCCGGTCATGGCCACTGTTCCGTTATCCAGGATGATGACGGTCATGTCCGTGTTGGAATAGACAGCATCCAGCAGAGGGGTAATGCCAGAATGGGCAAAGGTAGAATCGCCGATGACCGCTACCGAAGGATAGATACCAGCCTCGGCCCCGCCCTTGGCCATAGAAACAGAAGCGCCCATGCACACGCAGGTCTGGACAGCGTTGTAGGGCGGAAGGGCTCCCAGGGTATAACAGCCGATATCAGAAAAAACGTTGGCCCGGGGAAAATCTTTCAACGCTTCCTTAAGCGCCTTAAAGGTGTCAGCGTGCGGACAACCGACGCAGAGCTGCGGTGGCCGGCTGACCAGCTTCAAGCTCTCCACTTTTAGTCCCGTCTTCACCGGGAGCCCCAGAGCTCCAGCGACCAGGTCCGGCGTAAGCTCGCCAGACGGAGGTAAAGTGCCGTCCATCTTGCCACGAATTTTCTTGCCCGGAAGGCCGGTTACTCCTCTGATGAACCTTTCCAGAAAAGGATAACCTTCCTCAATGATTAAAATTTCTTCTACCTGGTCTATCAGTTGGAGCAACTTTTTTTCTGGAAAAGGATAGGTGGAAACCTTCAGGTAAGAAGGTTCTTCCGGCAGTCTGGCAGCTATTTCTTTAAAATAATTGAAAGCAATGCCGGTTACTACCACGCCCAACTTTTTATTGTTCGGATTGAGGCTCAGATGGTTGAAGCGTGTTTCCTCTGCATATTCCTTAAGGTCTTTCTGTCTATCAAGCAAAAGCCTGAAACGCCGGCGAGCATTACTCGGAAGTAACGTCCAGTCCTGCCAGCTACCATAAGCCTCGCCTCTATTCTGCTCTCTGGCCGGTCTGACTTCTACCGAGGAACGGCTGTGAGCCAGCCTGGTAACCAGCCTGATTAAAACAGGAAGGTTAAATCTTTCTGACAGGTCAAAGGCTTCTCTGGTCATGTCGTAGGCTTCTTGATGTCCGGTCGGTTCCAGACATAGTATGCGGGCGAAATCGGCGTAGTAACGACTGTCCTGTTCATCCTGAGAAGAATGCATGCCCGGGTCATCAGCCACCACTACCACCAGTCCACCGTTAGCTCCGGTTATGGCAGAATTGATGAAAGGGTCAGCGGCCACATTCAGCCCCACGTGTTTGAAAGAAACCATGGCCCTTTTACCGGCAAAAGAAACACCAAGGGCTTCTTCACAGGCTACTTTCTCGTTGACACACCATTTGGCCACAAATTTCTGGCTACCCCCAGAAATTTTTATCAGGTATTCCATGATTTCCGAGGCCGGGGTGCCCGGATAAGAATAAGCCGCACTCAGGCCGGCGTGCACCGCCGCCAGAGCCACGGCTTCGTCTCCCAGAAGAACCATCTTATTCATGTCGCTATCCTTTTGTGAGGTTAGATTGATAAAGCTGCTTAAATTAGTCTTTAGCATACAATTTCCGGCCAGATGGTGTCAAGAAAAAGACTTAAGTTTAATCTTTACTATTCCTATAAAATTATGTTAAATTAGAGTTGTTCGGTTATAAATTCGGGCAAATCCTGTTTAAGGAGAAGCAGATGTTTAGAATCTCAACCAAAGGCCGTTACGGGACCAGATTGATGCTCAACCTGGCCCTGCACTACAGGGATGAGAGCCCGGCCAGATCCCTGAAAGATGTTTCAGAAGAAGAAGGTATCTCCATCAGGTATCTGGAACAGATCATCATCCCCCTGCGCACCAACCGCCTGGTCAAGAGTGTGCGCGGGGCCGGCGGTGGCTATACTCTTTCCCGCCCACCGGCCCAGATCAAGCTCAGCGAAGTCCTCCAGGCCGCGGAGGGAAATTGCTGCCTGGCTGAATGCGTGGAAGATAAAAGAGTTTGCCCTCGTTCTTCCTACTGTGCTGCTCATGAAGTTTGGAAAGAAGGCACCAGAGTGATGAAACAGTATTTTGATTCTATTTCACTGCAGGACCTGGTAAAACTGGCTGAAAAGAAGAGTAAAAAACGCTTCGCTTCTTTTAAATAACACCAACCGCTGGACCCGGCGCGATGAAATTCATCTCTTCTCTTAAATTAACCATTGTTTTGATTATTTTTCTTATCATTCTGGCTGTCCTGGGAACGCTGCTACCTCAGAATGAAGAACCTGCTTTTTACCAGGAACATTATGCCGGGAAAGCCAGCCTTATTCTTAAGCTGGGTCTTGATCACCTGTACCGTTCCCCACTATTTCTATCGGTGGCTTTACTTTTTCTTCTGAACCTCACCGCCTGCAGCCTGAAGAATTTGCTGACCAAGATCAGCCGGTTGAAAGTAAAAAGCACTGAATTCAAGCCGGTCTCCAGGGAAGACCGGCTTCTGACTGAAACATTGAACCAGGTCAGACCAGAAATAGGTCTTTTGGCGGACCTGTTGAAAAAGAAATCATTCCGGGTAAAAACATTAGAACTGAAAAATGAGACCTTAATTTCTGCCCGGAAAGGACTGGTCGGCCTTTTTGGCCCGGAAATAGTGCACTTCGGTCTGTTGTTGATTATTCTGGGCGGCCTGGGTTCAGCTCTTCTGAGTTACCGAAACACCATCGCCCTGCTGGAAGGAGAACAGGCTGAGCTGGAAGGTAAAAATCTAATTTTGAGGCTGGACCGTTTCACTACCGAGTTCTACCCAAACGGAATAGTGCGAGACTGGAAAAGCCAGGTTTCTATCTTAGAAGACAATCAGGTTAAAACTTCCGGCACCATAGAAGTTAACAAACCCTTAAGTTACAGAGGGCTTAATTTTTATCAGATGAGCTATGGCTACAACTGGGATAAAACCAGAGTGAAATTAAAAATTAAATCAGGAAATGAACAAATAACCACCGAAATTGATACCGGCCAGAGCCAGGTTCTCAGCCCGAGACTTGAACTTAAAGTCATAAGTTTTGTTCCGGATTTCCAAATTGATAATACCGGCCAGGTTTTTAGCCGCTCAGCCGAGCCGGCCAACCCGGCGGTTCTACTTCAACTGGAAGAGGATAAAAAGGTTATTTTCTCTGGCTGGGTTTTTTATCTCCATCCTGACTTCAGCCGCTTCCATCGGAAGAGCAAAGAAGACCTGGAAGTAAAATTAGAATCTTTCACCGCTCCCGAGTTTTCGGTCCTTGAGGCCGTGTGTGACCCAGCCGCCAACCTCGTCTGGTTCGGTTGTTTTCTGCTGGTGGTGGGATTGTTCGCTTCTTTCTACTTTCCTTACCGCGAGCTTATCATCAGCAAGCGGGTTGATGGACAATATGCGGCCATGAGCCTCGGCCGAAAATCTCGCGACAGGTTTTCAGCCGAGATAGGCGAGCTGGCGAAAGCCATCAACCCTAAAATAAACAGGAGCAATTAGCCGATGAATGAATTTAATTATTTGCTGATAGCTTTTTTGCTTTATTTTCTGGTCACCATTTTTAATTTTTTAACCTACTTTTTCCGTCAGAAAAATTTAAAAAGAATTTCTTTCTACCTGGCACTGGTCGGGTTAATTTTTCATTCTATTTCCTTGCTGCTCCGCACCTTTCACAGCGGGCATGCTCCTTTTACCAGCATGTACGAGTCCATAAGCTTTCTGGCCTGGGCTTCCGTCCTGGTGCTCATAATCTTTGAAAAAAAATTTGGTCTGGAAAAAGCCGGCCCCTTGCTCTGGTTAATGGTCGTGGCCCTGATGGCCCTGGCTTCCTCTCCTTCTCTTCCCAAGGATATAACGCCACTGGTTCCTGCCCTGCAGAGCTACTGGCTGTGGCTTCATGTTTCGGTCACTCTGCTGGGCGAAGCTTTTCTGGCTGTGGCTTTTGTGGCCAGCCTGCTGTATCTTTTAGCCGGCCGGGAAAATTCGGCAGAAAGTCAGTCCAGGATGGAAAAATATGACCTTCTGGCTTACCGGGCGGTGGCCGTGGGTTTCCCTCTATTTACTCTTGGAGCCATGGTTTTTGGCATGATCTGGGCAAACCGGGCCTGGGGGCGTTACTGGGGCTGGGACCCAAAAGAGGTCTGGTCTTTGATTACCTGGCTATTCTACGCTCTTTATCTTCACACTCGCCTGGTGATGGGCTGGAAAGGTAAAAAATCAGCTCTAATTGCCATCGTGGGCTTTCTGGCAGCGCTGTTCACCTTTTTTGGCGTGAATTATCTCCTCAAAGGACTGCACAGCTACGTTTAAAAGCAAAGTGCTAACTTCTTATAAAAATATTAAAGATTTCAGCCCTTTAGCGTCCTCTCCGCCGCTTCCACGGTGTTCAGCAAAAGCATGGTCACGGTCATGGGACCTACACCACCTGGCACAGGAGTGATGGCTTCAGCTTTTTCTTTAATGGCTTCAAAATCGCAATCGCCCACTAACCTGAAACCTTTGGGTGAATTCGGGTCTGCTACCCTGTTGACCCCAACGTCAATGACCACGCATCCTTCCCTGACCATGTCGGCGGTAATAGCTTTTGGCGCACCCATGGCCGCCACCAGGATATCAGCCTGCAAGGTGAATTTCTTCAGGTCTGGCGTTCCTGTGTGGCAGACGGTAACCGTGGCGTTGGCTCCGGGCTTTTTCTGGATAAGAAGAGCCGCCAGCGGTTTGCCCACGATGTTACTCCGGCCGCAGATGACCACGTGTTTTCCTTCCGGGCTGTAGCCGCTTCTAACCAGCATCTGCTGCACACCATAAGGAGTGCAGGGCAGCGGGCAGGGTTCTCCCCGCAGTAACTTACCAACGTTTACCGGATGAAAACCATCAACATCTTTTTCCGGCGAGATAAAATTGATGACTTTGTCCGGATTAACCCATTTGGGCAAGGGCAATTGCACCAGCACCCCATGAAAGCGCGGGTCGCGGTTCAAGCGGTCAACGGTTTTTAAGATCTCTTCTTCCGATGATTCCGCCGGCAGGCGAACTGTTTCTTCAAACATGCCTATCTCTTCAGCCCCTTTGGCTTTAGCCGTGACGTAGGAAACAGAGGCCGGGTCTTCCCCCACCAGCACCACACCCAGACCGGGAACCACTCCCTTTTCTTTGAGCCGGGCTACTCTTTCTTTTAATTCTTCCCTGATGGAAGCAGCTACTTCCTTACCTGATATTATTCTGGCCGGCATATCCTCCTCCTTTATAAATTCGCCCTAATAAGTTAAACTAAAAATTAAGACCGGTCAATATATATTTAGCATCTTGCTCAAGAAGCTGGTACCTTGAGTTTTTTTTTATTTTGAATATTTAGCTTTTTGTGCCTGAATTAGGCTCTGTTTTCAGAGCTGGTACGGTTTTAGGAAGTTTTATTTTGTTACTTTTTTAATGTGCTTCAATTTTAGAGGCCTGGCCTTTCTTTTTTAAATTATTAGGTTTTCATCTTCTAAAAAATACAGCTAAAGCAGGCCAGATGAATTACCGCCATTTTGGTGAAATAAACTTATGTTTCTTGATTTCCCAGGACTTTTTTGATAGCTTTATCCAAAGATTTCTGGAGGCTGAATTATATGAACAGTAGACGAGGGTTCAAGAAAAGTAAAAAAGCTTTTCTGCTCGGATTTTTTTCTCTTGTCCTTTTACATTTCTCCCTGGCTGGAGCGGGAACCAAAACAGCCAGCCCTAAACTGAAGTTTTCACCTGGCTTATCTTCCATCCAGCAGGAAAATCAAAATTTTTCGGTAGATACGCTCCATGAGGAAATTGCCAAAGTTATCAGCGGCCTGCCATCTGAGCATCCCGACCTTCTTCCCCTTCAGCAGAATCCTGCCTGGGAAAATTTTGCCCGCCTTTTTAAGGCCAGCTGGGAAAAAGCCAACACCCGCCGCCTGGAACCAATGCAAACCTGGGCCGCCTCAGAACTGGCTGAGGTCCGGGCAAAGACCAAAACGGTATTTTATCCCTTTGGCGGACCAGACCTGTTAACTGCCTATCTGCTTTTCCCCGAGGCCGAGACTTACCTTTTGGTGGGACTGGAACCACCCGGTAATCTGCCCGAACCTGCGACCTTCCAGCATAAATCAATTGAGGCTTATCTTGCAGACCTTCAGGAGATCATGTCTGATTATTTCCAAAAAAGCTATTTCATCACCCGCAAAATGAACGAAGAGTTAGACGAAAGAAAAATCAACGGAGTTCTTCCCCTGGTCTGCATCTTTTTGAAAAGAACCGACAACATAATATCTGAAATAAAAAGGGTCGAATTTGACGATTCCGGTAACCCAGTTGAATCTGACTATAAGTTAAGCCGGGTAAGAATCAAAAGGCCGGTGGGTTTTAAAATTACTTTTTTCAAGAAGGACTCCAACAGACTACAAACTGTTTATTACATCTCCTGTGACTTATCCGATGAACGTTTTACTCCTTCAGCCAAATTTTATTTATACCTTAATCGCTACGACCACTGGACCTGTTTTATCAAGTCAGCTTCTTACCTTCTGCACTTTAAAAATTTTGTTAACATCCGGCAACTGCTGCTCCTGAAGAGCGATTTTATTCTCCAAGACGATACAGGAATTCCCTACCGCCACTTTAAGAGTGAAGACTGGGAAATTCAGCTTTACGGGCGTTATGCCAAGCCGGTAAAGGATTTCTCAGGTGTAGAACAGCCTGACCTTAAAGCGGCCTATGAGGACAAAACCAGGGTCAAACCCCTTCCCTTCCATCTTGGTTACCACTGGGGGACCAACCTTGATTGTCTGATTCTTTTTAAGCGAAAAGCAAAAGCGGTTGAGGTTCCGAACTAAGCTCATGAAATCCAAATATACCCTTTACACAGCCATAGCTCTGGTCGTGGCTAACATGGTCGGCACCGGCGTTTTTACCAGCCTGGGCTTCCAGGTCAAAAGTCTCAGCTCGGGTCTGGCCATAATCTTACTCTGGGTGCTCGGTGGTCTGATGGCCTTAGCCGGAGCCCTGACCTATTCTGAAGCTGTGGTCCTGATGCCCCGCTGTGGCGGTGAATATCATTTTCTTTCCCGCATGTACCACCCGGCCCTGGGCTTTTTGGCGGGCTGGATATCATTCCTGGTGGGCTTTGCCGCGCCAGTAGCCGCTTCGGCCGTAGCCTTTGCCAGCTATTTTAAAAGTCTTCTTGGCCCGAAAATTATTAACCAGGGAGATCATTTAATTGCAGGCCTGACTTCTACCAAAATTCTGGCTTTACTGGTAGTCGCCCTTTTTACCACCATTCATGCCGTCAACAAAATAGCCGGAGCAAAGGTTCAGAATGTTGTAACCACCGTCAATGTGGTTGTTATTTTTTTCCTGATTGCTGCTGGCCTTAAATACGGGGGCCACAGTTCGGTCAGCTTGGCCCTTGACTCCACAGCCTTGAAAAATATCCTTAGCCCGGCTTTTGCCATCGCCATGTTTTTCGTCTCTTATTCTTATTCGGGCTGGAATGCAGCCGCTTACCTGGCCGATGAGGTGGCCAACCTTAAACGCAATGTTCCCCTGAGCCTGGTCGCCGGCACGGCCTTAGTTATGACCATGTATGTGCTTCTCAACTTTGTGTTCCTTTATACCGTACCCATTAGTGAAATAGCTGGCCGGGTGGAAGTAGGACACATTTTTGCCACCAGGGTTTTTGGCCAGCAGGGAGGAATGATTATGTCTGGCATCATTTCTCTTCTCCTTCTGGCCTCGGTTTCCTCCATGATTATGGCCGGCCCCCGGGTCTCCATGGTTATAGGTGAAGACCATCACCTGTTTCGCCGGCTTTCTCAAAAAAATTCAAAGCATATACCCTTTTTAGCTATTATCGTCCAGGGAATTTTTTCGGCCGTTTATATTCTGACTTCAGGCTTTGAAAGGATGATTATCTTTACTGGCTTCACCCTGAACCTGTTCACTTTTTTGACCGTGCTCGGGGTCATGGTCATGAGATATAAACATCCAGAGAAAGAAAGAGCATACCAAACCTGGGGATATCCTCTGACTCCTTTATTTTTTCTGGTTTTCCAGTCCTGGATAATAATCTATGGCCTTTTGTACAGACCAAAAGAATCGCTGGCTGGCCTTCTGATAACTCTTTCTGGCCTGATTTTCTATTATCTCAGCTCCAGAATGAAAGGTAATTCTTCCGTAACAGCAGTCACAGAAAATAAAATTTAGACCCACCTTTATTATCGGCTGAGAAGACAAACGTATATGGCCTCATCATTATTACCACCATAATCTTCAGGCTTTATTTTTCAGCCCTTGTTTAACACGGAAATTCCGGGAGAATTAGAAAAAATACTTTTCTACTAAGAAAACTTCTTTTTTTTTCAAGAAAGAGATTTTTCCAGAATAATTTCCCCTTGAAGGTTTATAACGATGATGGTGTTTTTCATCTTCTTGGCCTGGAGTAAAGTCCGGTCAGCCAGAGCATAACACTGATTAAAATCCTTAACTTCCGGCCCGAAAATCACCCCGCCCACAGAGAAGCCCACCTCTATTCCAGTTGGTTTATTGAGTAAGGTAAATTCTTCTTTAAGTTTGGCAAAAATTCCGGCCAGGTCTTCAGCAGACTTTATCTCCGGGAAAAAGAAGCCAAATTCATCCCCGCCCAGGCGCCCGATTAAATCTGAAGACCGCATCCGGCGAAAAATGGCCTGCCCGACCGATTTCAGAATCTCATCGCCCACCACGTGACCGAAACGGTCGTTTATGCCTTTGAAACCATCAAGGTCTAGAAAACAGAAGGCCGCGTTATGCTCTCTCTCAGATGAATTTTCTATCCAGTTTTTCATCTCTTCAACAAAGAAAGACCGGTTCAAAAGCCCGGTCAAAGCATCTTTTTCGGCCATCTTTTTTAAAGAAACGTGGTGCAGAAAGTTATCCCGGTTCAATTTTTCCAGAGCATAAGCTACGCTCATGCCGATGATATTGGCCGAGATAAGAAAAAAATTGTTATTGATAAAAACGTACCCTGGGAGTGGGTTAATAAAAAGACTTATTATTTCAAACCCCAGGATTATAAGCAGAAGGTTAAGGCTGGAGTAAATGAACCTCAAACCCACAAAGGCATAATTAAAAATCAAAACCAGCATCAGTCCCTGGGAATAAAGGTATTGAGCAGGTGGCGCAATTAGGGCCAGCATAGCCAGGATTCCTGCGCCGGCGACCAAAATTATAACCGAGGCCGCTTTTTGATAATACCAGTAAAACCCGGGGAGAAAAGACAAGGCCAGGATAATCAGAATAAACGGGTCTACCAGGCCAAACCTTATTAACCAAATTTTCTTCCACAGACTGCCCACGATGACCGAATCCAGCACGGCAAAAATACTGTAAAGAAAAAGGCCCAGCCCCAGCGCCAAACGAAATCTTTTGAGGTTTCGGCGGTGGAAATCTTCCAGGAACTTCTCTTCCAGCTCCCGGTTCTGAAAACTCAGGGTCAATAAATGGTAAGGAGTTCTCATTTAACCTCAACTATTACTTAATAACTCCGGTAAAGAATTTTAGCATATCAGCCTCAATAATTATATGGCTTTATAGTCAATTTGAAATTTTTTTTCTTCCCCGTTCTACAGGTCTGGGGGGAGATTTAAAAAATACTTTTTTCGTCTCGGAACCATCTTGTACTTTATTAACTCAGATGCGTAAATAGTTAGGAAATTTCAGACTAGTAGCCACCTCAGAGACTGTTATATTCTATGAAAATAATTTTTTAGTCCTGAAAAAGCCCGGCTTAAAAGCGCTGTTTTCTCAAGCGCAGAGAATTGGTCACAACAGAAACTGAGCTAAAAGCCATGGCCAGAGAAGCCAGCATGGGGTTCAGCTGAAGATGGAAAAAGGGATAGAGCACGCCGGCCGCTACGGGCAAAGCCACCAGGTTGTAGAAGAAAGCCCAGAAAAGATTTTGCTTGATGGTCCTGATGGTCTGCCGACTCAACCTTAAGGCCCGGACCACCCGGCTTAAATCTCCTCCGAGTAAGGTAATGTCCGCTGTTTCCAAGGCCACGTCAGTTCCGGTACTCAGAGCCAGCCCGACATCAGCCTGAGCCAGAGCCGGTGCATCATTAAGCCCATCCCCCACCATGGCCACACTCAACTGCTGGCGCTGAAAAGTTCTGATAATTTCCAGCTTTTCCGAGGGCAACAGAGAAGAAAAAACTTGCTCCATCCCGGCCTGTTGGGCCAGAGCCTCGGCTGTTTTGGGGTTATCCCCTGTCAGCAGAACGGTTTTAAGACCCATTTTTTTCAATTCTTCAATCACCGCTGGGGCTTCTTCTTTCAGGCGGTCAGCTACAGCTATAAGGCCCATAACCTGGTTTTGGTTTTTATCTGCCAGAAGCAGGATGGTTTTCCCTTGTTTTTCCAGGTCTTCAACCTGTTTTAGAACCTTAGCCTCCAGAACAACAGCCGACATTTCCAGAAACCTCAGGTTGCCGAGAAGAATTTCTTTTTGCCCAACCCTGGCTCTTATTCCAAGACCTTCTATGGCCCTGAATTCTTCTGGGTCAGTGATTTCCACCCGGGTCTCAGCTGCTTTTTTCAACACGGCCGCAGCCAATGGATGTTCTGAGCCTTTCTCAGCACTGGCTGCCAGCCGCAGCAATTCCTTTTCCTCCAATTCAGAAAACGAAATAATTTCGGTAACTTCCGGTCGTCCATGAGTTAGTGTGCCGGTCTTGTCAAAACACACTACTTTAACTTGGCCCGCAGTTTCCAGCGCTTCGCCGTTTCTGATAAGTATGCCATGCTCGGCTGCTTTACCCGACCCGACGATGATGGCCGTGGGCGTGGCCAGACCCAGAGCACAGGGGCAGGCAACAATCAGAACTGAAACAAAGCTCAGCAAAGCTCTGGTAAAAGCGGGTTGCGGGCCAAACTTAAGCCAGAGGAAAAAGGTCAGAATGGCTATAGATATAACCACGGGCACAAAATAACCGGCCAGTCTATCCGCCAGTCTCTGCACCGGAGCCTTGGAGGATTGAGCTTCCTGGACGACCTTAATTATCTGGGCCAGCATGGTTTCGCGTCCAACCCTGGTGGCCTTAAATTTAAAATATCCAGCACCGTTGATAGTACCCCCAATAACTGTATCCCCGACTTTCTTAAACACAGGAATGCTTTCACCTGTTAAGAAAGACTCATCCACCGAGGTCTGCCCTTCTATCACCAGACCATCTACCGGTATCCTTTCTCCCGGTCTCACGACCACTACCTCCCCCACCACCACCTGGGAAACCGGGACCTCCGTTTCCTTTCCATCTCTGATGACCGTGGCTTTTTTAGCCTGAAGCTGAATAAGTTTTTGGATAGAAGTCAGGGTTTTCTTTTTAGCCCGGGCTTCCAGAAAGCGACCAAGAAGCACCAGAACAATGATCACCGCCGAGGTGTCAAAATACACTTCTGGTTTTACTCCAGCTCCTTTAAACCAACGCGGGAAAAAAGTAGCAGCCGTGGAGTACAGATAAGCAGACAGAGTACCCACGGAAACGAGAGTATTCATGTCCGTGGCTCGATGCAGTAATGACTTCCAGGCTCGGTAGAGAAAATCCCGGCCGATATAAAACTGAACCACCGTAGCCATAAGAAATAAAAGATATTGATTTGATAACCAGGCTGGCACCCAGGGGAAAAGTTCTTTCATATTCCCCAGGAAAATGAAGATCGCCAGAATACCGCCGAGACG
>Ga0078972_1004638_pt1 | contig 36944 bp, 34 predicted proteins | sample YelNatPaOPGAMG01_FD_67568 | JGI IMG/M metagenome (GOLD analysis project Ga0078972, IMG submission 67568) | Hot spring thermophilic microbial communities from Obsidian Pool, Yellowstone National Park, USA - OP-RAMG-01 (SPADES assembly) (version 2) | ecosystem: Environmental > Aquatic > Thermal...
TTTTGTTCCAGCAACGCCTACAAATTGGAAGCCTATTGCCCTTATAGAATATGAACACTTCAATGTCCGTGTTTCTGCATTTGCCGTTCCAAGGGTTTTTACAATGCTCAACCCTACTCATAGACTTGTTCCCCCATTTCAAACATATGAAAAAGGTTTAACCCTCATAAGTAGTTAAAAAACAAGCGGTGAAACAACATTCTCGCCTAGGGGAGAGATAAGTTAAAGTGAAAACAGCTTCGATTTCAATAATTAGTTAATTGTTTCAACCTGTCTGTTTCAGGTTTTTCGTTTTTCTCTAAAAGTCTTCTTAAGATTTGCTATTCTCGTTGTTTCATGTTTTGTTCAAGTATTTTTATTAAAATTTTCTCTTCAACTGAGATAGTATTTGAGTAAATTATCTCTGTGCCTTTACGTGTATGACCGCTACTAAGCCAGAAGAATGCTAAGTGTAGATGCTGAACACCATGTCGAAACTGAAGCTTTCTATTCCATGTACACTTTGAGAAACGTAAAGGGTTAGTGTCGCTTGGACTACTTCCCTTGGATCAAGTTGCTCGCCGTCACGGTTCCATGTGAGAATGAAATAGTCAGAAGCGTTTATCGGGTTCCAGTTTTCAACTGTCAGAGAAATATTGGAGGCAGCGTTTCCCTCGTTTCTCACGTAAATGGTCACGTTGTTTATGGAACCTGGCTCAACCATGCCCCAATCGATAACTGAGACTGGATTAGTGCAGCTGCTGTCCCAGAAAACACCGACGCCCACAACCTTGACAACACCATGACCACCAATGCGAACTGAAGACTGCAACAGCCCAAAGACAGCCAGCGTAAGTGTAAGAGCCACGATTAAGAGCACGAATGCCAACAGTTTGACCATATTTTTTCCATTTATATTCACTACCAATTCCTCAAAGGAAAAATACGTTAAGCAGCCTCAGCCGAGAAAGCTTTAAGACATTAACCATGACACTTTTTGAATCATCATCATGCTGAGCAGCACAACCATGAACTAGAAGCATTATTAGGCAATAAACCTCTATGGGAAACGCAATTAAACAGGATAAGGAAAAAGGAGTTGCTGAAGAATTATTGTTTACTTTTCAGTTGTAGGTTTTTGCCTACTCTTGACAGTTACTTTTAATCCCATTCCTTTCTCCCGTTTCTTCATGTACCTTGTTTCCATTTTTATAATTTCAATGTCTTTTCTTCTGTTCAAGTGTGCAAGGAGTTCATTTTTAACATCTCCTAATGCCATTAATGTGATGCTGTCACCTGTTTTCAGTCGCTTGTCAAGTTCCAGTTTCCATAAACCATCCTTTCTACACATTATTGGACTTTTCCTTTCAGGTTCCATTGACACACTTTCCTACCACTTTTGTTTAATGCTTGGCATCCGATTTTCCTCACGTCTATTAACAGTGACGTCAAGAAAAGGATTAGGAATATGATATGTGGCGGTATTAACGCGATTGGGACAGCTAGAGGAAAAGCTAAAAATGTGGGTAATAGCACTGTGAAGGTTGGTATGGCGAGAATAAGGTTAGAGTTATGGGATTGAAGAATTGCGTGTGTATCCTTGGTTTTCACCATTACAATTGCTGCAGCTATGAATAGTAACCATTCCAAGGTTATGTTTGTTGTGCTTCTGATGCTTATTTCAATTCCGAAGGGCTGCGAGGTTAGAGGCCATAGAAGCTGCACTTGCCCACCTGCAATGTAGTCGCCGATAAGTGAATGTTGAATTAGAGCTATGAGGTATGGAGATGCACTTTTGCGATAGAGGACGAATATTGGAATGAAGATTATGATTGCCATTATAATTGAGTGGAAGGGGCCGCGGTGTTCAACATATGGGATTAATATGTCAATGTCTGGAATAACGGAAAGCGTTAAAATGAGAGGAATGTTCATTTTGGTTTTAGTTGCTTGCGCTGTCAACTTGCCGAAAACATATCCGAGGGCAAAGTGCCCCACTGCAAACGTTTTTGCTTTCCTCCATCTCGCTTAAACAGAAAGGTGAAATTTATAAATATGATGTCCTTTTGGTGTTGAACAGCCGCCAGACTTTTGCTGGCAGAATAGCTGTCAACACTATTTATTAAAAATTAAAACAACTTGTGCAGAGTCATTTAACCTTTTGGAGCTGTCTTATTCATCCGTTTTTACTCAGTCTTGGTTTCCTTTTCCGCTTTTTCTTCAATTTCGCTTGTAATCTCTTCTATTGGTTTTGGTGGGGGAGTTGTGGCCATTGTCCAACCTATCCATGCGCCTATGGCTAGGATGGCAACGAAGCCTATGAATACTGGTATGGCGACTATCCAGAAGCGGAAGCCTTCGAAGATCGGTAGGAAAAGTCCAACGGTGTATAGGATGGCTACTACAACGCAGGCTGTGAAGATTAGCAGACCAATGGCTTGATCTTTGCTCATGGCTTTTTCACCTCCCATCATATTGTTCGTTTAAAAGGGATTGTGTAGTTTAAAAATGTTCTTTCACTTGTTAAGAAAAGTTTGGTCTTCCATCTTTTTTGTTTGGTGTTCGCGGATAAGGGCTGCTGTGGCGAAGGTTATTGTTAATGCGAGGAGGCTTAGGGTTATTGGCATGAGCCTTATTCCCCATGGCGTATAGTTTAGGAGTAAGCCTACTATTGGGACTATGGCTAGGCTTAAGCCTATGCTTAATGCCACTCGTTCAATGGCGTCCATCTCCTTTTTTGAAGGGAAAAGCGCTTTTATGAGTGTGAATCCTGGAAGCCAAAGGACGAATATTGAGCCTAAGACGTAGCGAATGTATACTATTGGATATGCGTCTTCTGGAACTGTGAATACTGTTACTACTGTTGCAATGGCTAGTGAGGTTGTTATCCAGAACCAGTATGCTTCGTTGGAGCGCATGTAGGTTTTTAGGCACTGCTGAGTTGGCTTGGGTGGTTCTTTCAGCTTGATTTTTTCATGGTTTATCAATTGCATTATGTGTTTTAGGGCTTCTTCGTCTGTGAGTGATAGTTTTTCTTTTGCTAGTTTCTGGAGTTGCTCAACGTTCTCGGGATTTTCCTTTTTAACAAGTTGCAGTATGTGCTGTTCGATGCTGGCGTCCTCGTTTTGCCTTTTAGTCAATAAGGAAGCCTCATAAGCCAAAAATGTTTTTAGAATTGATAAACTTATTTGGGGGAGAAACTAGCTTTATTTTTCGCAATGGTTAAGTTTTCATTATTTTGCGCTTTCGTAGATAGTATAGTCCATAGGCGCCGCCGAATGCCGTAAGCCCCATGAGTGTGCTTGCTAGATCTGGAATTGCGAACATTGTTCCGCCACTGAAAGGAGTCTCGGCTGGTTTTCCCTCCGCATCAGTTCCATAGCAAAGGACCATGATTTTTGAGTTTGTTGTGGCTGTTGGTTTAAACTCTACTGTTACGGTTATTTGGACCCAATGATCTGGATGATGTGCATCATTATATGTTAATTGTGGGATGACATAGGTGTCATTATAGCCATAATAGTCTGGTTCTTGGAATGGACCACCATTTGCCACGTAATATTGAGGTTTTCCAGTTTGAAATCCAATTATTGATGTCCCATTTATGCTGAGGGATTTAAGCCCACCATTAGCTGTTTCGTTGCTGGCTAGAACGATTACTGTCACGTTTTCAATTGGAAACTGGCACCCTGTGGCAGAAATGTTGAGCTTATATGTTCCTGACTGGCCGTAAATGACGTAGCCAGCGTACCAGCCGCTACCGCCTATGTAGGTTGACTCTTCACCGATTATGAAGATTGCAGGGTCGTTTTCTTGTGCGAATGCTGAGGAAATAACCATTGACATTAACAAAATTGTGATTATTAATGATGCTGTGCGTGTAAGAATGTTTTTTATCGTCATGTTCCTTTCTCCATAAAGGTAAAAAGGTGTTGTTTTATATTAATATGTATGGAAAATTTTTGGTTTTTTCTATAAGATTGTTTTATTTGCTGTTGTTAGGGTGCGGTTATTATTCCGTAGATGCGTATGGCGACCGTCATTAGGAATAATACGCCTAGGATGAGGGCTGCGTTTTTTAGTTTTTTCTTGTTTATGAGGAGGTTTGTTTGTCCGTAGTATGGTGAGATGAGTTCAGCTGTTATTAGGAGGATTATGGCTGTTACCGCCAGCCAGAGGCTTATGTCCCAGAAGCTTAGGGGAATCTGCATTCTTACTCCTCTAGTACGCTGTATTGGATTTTCGTTGTCTTTCCGTCTGGGCTTTGTTCTTCCTTTAGTATTGTTATTGGTTTTCCTGTTGCTTTTGCTAGGGCGCATGCTATTGCGCTGGATAATGGACAGCCCACTGCTTCGTGTGTCTTGCTAAGCTTTCTTGTTTCTTGGCAGATTTCGCTGAAAACGTGGTTTGTTATTTCCACAATTATTAGATCTTCTTTGATTTCAACTTCCATGTTTTCAGCTATTTCCATGTCTTCAATGAGTAGTTTTGGTAGCTTGTTTTGTATGTAGTTTAGGTCTGTTCTTGTAAAGGATGTCCCCAACTCTTTCTCGAACAACCTTGTTAAAGCTGTTCCAGGTGGAGTTAAGAACATGCCTTCCGGATTCTTCGAGTATATTTTTTCCTCTTCTATTTCGCCGGGCCTTGGCAATGCTTTGTTGTTTTTGGAGGGGATGAACACGAGGCTTGATTCGAAATCTCTTAAGTATTTTGGCGGTAGGTAGATTCCTTTTTCATTTAGCTTCGAGCTTGTTAGCATTTTTTCGACGTTGGCTAATGTTGAGGGTGCAACTGCGTTTAGCAATTCCAGTTTTACATATTTGGTTGGGGTTATATAGAGCAGTAGGGCTCCCCAAAAAGTGAGGCCCAAGCCTATGAAGGCTAGTATGGACGAATTGTAAAATGCTGAGGCTGCTAGGGCGATCAAGCCGAGTGTAAGAATTGAGAAGGCGACTATTCGGGTGGAAAATCGAAAGTTGAGTTTAAACTCTTTTGGTTTTTCGTTGTTCGTCTTTGTCGGCATATTTTCCTTACAACCTTGGCTACTTGCATGAGCGCATATAACTTTAGAATTACAATACACGCTTACTTTTTTCTTTTGGTTCATAATGTTTACATGTCTCATATTCGTATGGTGAATTACAAAACTTTTTGAGCAACAGGTTGCACCATGAAATATGTTTACTGCGAAACCTATATCTTGGCTTTGGCATAATTCGACCTTACGCAAGTTCAAGGTAAATAGTAAAATTAGAGTTTAAAATAAGACTTTTGGGCTTTCGTTTTTAGAATGCTCTTCTGTATTTGATGAATGCTGCGGCAAAGACTGCGGATAGAGCTCCTATTGTGCCCAAGGCAGCTTCAGGAACGACGAAGAAGCCTGCTGTAACATGTGTTTCGTAATCGTCTATTGCATCAGCGTCGTCATAGTAGCCTTCAACGCCTGAAGTTTGGCAATCTGCAATTATGTCGTAGGCTCCCGGTGTGAGGGGGGATGACCAGACCACTGTTGCTGAGAAAGCTCCGCTGTTGTCTGTTGTAACATTCACGGGCGTTACTACAGGTGTTGGGATTTTCATTCCTTCTATGATTGTTGTGTCGTTAATTATGTAGATTGTATAGTTGGCGTTTTTTCTCATGCCTGAGCCTTTTGCATAAATTGTGTCGCTTGGTAGAAAATTGTTTGCCTCTTCAGTGTCTGTTGGGCTTTTGAGAGTCACTATTGCTCCGCATGCATGTTCAGGCGGTGTCTCTGCTGGTTTAGGTCGGAAAATTATTACTTGACCTATGGCGATTGCTGCGATTATTATGCACAGCCCAACTATAACGTAAATTTTCTTCATCTTCATTTTCACTTTGCACTCTAGATTTTAGTTTTTCTTAGCTCTGATGGATTTCATTCCAAAGCCTGCAAAGCATGCTACGGTTGCCATAAGAACGCCTAACGGAATATCTGGAATAACCATGTAAGTTCCATATGCAATAAGCATCACTCTTGCACCTGTACAATAGACAGAATAGTAACCTGCACCTTTTTTTGGAACGTAGGCTATTACTCCCGTGCTTGTTTGATTAAGCCATTGACCATCGGTTGTGCCGTCTTGGTACTTCACTTCGATGTTTACAGTCCCATCAGCAGTCCATCTTATGTAGACTGTTTCACCTAGGTTGAATTGGACTTTATCGTTTCCTGTTGCGTCTGTGGTATGGAGTGTGGCATATGTTGCTGTTGCCCCGTAGCAGAGACTTACAGTCATTAGAATGGCTAGCACACTGATAAAGGATATACCTATGATTTTTGTTTTTTCCATTTCCTTTCCCGTCTAAAGTATTTGGCGGGTCTGGTTTATAAATACGTATGGAACTTTAGTTGATTTTTCTAGAAAAGGTTAATCTTGAGTATTTTTCGTGCTAAGGGTTTCCTAAAGTTTGTTTTCCATGTTTGTATCGGCTCATCTTGTTTATTAACTACTTGGCTTTTGACTAGCCCCATTTTTTGTATCTCATGTAATTCGTGGAGAACGTTTTTGAGGTGTGTGTCTTCACATTTTTTAGCTATATTTTCTACTGTAGGCGTTTCGCCTTTTTCTGTTTGGGAGACCGCATCGATTATTTGTTTTGTTGTTTTTGAAAGTTTTTGGTAGACTTTATAGTTTCTGTCTTTTTCTCTTCTATTACTAAGACTGCACAAGATAATTATGGTTGCTAGTAGTGTTGCTGTTGCTGCTGTGAGAGCTAGGCCGTTTTGGCTGATTGTTAGGGCTATTTGTGTCCATGCTTTTATTGGTTGCCAATAGTTTGCTATGGCTTCAGCGACTGGTAGCAGCTGATCTTCGATTGTGGTGATTTCTTCTGGTGTTTTTGGGTATGCTATTAGGCTTATTTTCACGTGTTTTTGCTGGGCTGTGTTGTTCCTTGTGAATGTGGCTGTTTCATACCAGTATAGGACTGTTTGTGTTTGGTTTGTGCTGGTGTATTGGAAGGCGAAGTATCTTGCCGTTATTGGGGGGTTTTGTAGTATTTGTGTGTCTTTTAGGTCTAGTTGTGTTACTTTTGGCTGGTATCCGTGGGTTTGGGGCCATGTTATTAGGCATGTTTCCCAGCGGTGCAGGGATGAGAGGGTTGAAGCGATTTCTACAGCTACGTAAATAGGGGCTTTTGTTTCGTCCTTTGGCACGTATGCGTAAACCAGTGAGGCGTCTTGTTTTGCTTTCTCCTCGAATGCTTTGTCGCGGTAAACAAACTCAAGCGTGTAGCCCTGTATTTGTGGTAGAATTTGTGTGTTTCCCTGTTCGCCTGTTGACGTTTGGATCATTATTTGAGCTGGGCCTTCTGTCAGGGCGAATACCGGCGCTTGTATCGATAGAAGGAGCACCACTGCAAAGGCTATTGTGGCTATTTTGGCTATGTCTTGTTTTTTGGGGTTTATCTTTGGGTATTTTAGTAGTCTTCCACAGTAGAGGCAGAAGCTTTCTTTTTGGTTTTCAGCGGAGTTGCATTTAGGGCATGGTTGGATGGATGGGGATTTTAGGAACATGTTTGTTTTGAGTGCTTTCTCAGCTATTGTTAGCAGCAGTAGTGTGCCAAGGAATATTAGGGTCCATCCGCCTAGTAGGTGGAATATTTGTAGGGCGAGTTGTTCTCCATATTGGTAGCCTATTAGAAGAATGGTTGTTATGCGTATTATGTTTAACGAGTAGATTAGCGGTAGGCCTATTATGAATGTTGCGGCTTTTTTCCATGTTTTGTCTCTTGTTATGTAGGCTATGAACGTTGCGAAAATTACAAAGCCTATCAGGCTGTATATGCCTGAACATGCGATGTCTACGACGACGGATATTGTTGACCCGTCTGGCCTTGTTATTATGATTGTTGGGTTTCCATACTCGCCTGAGAGCGTTGATGGTACACCTAAAGCCTTCACTATTGCGTGGCTGGCTTCTGAGCTTATGACGGATAGTGTTGAGCCTAAAGCGTACAGGATTTCTGATGGTGGCGGCGTAAGAAAGTAGAGCAATGCTATTGGGAAGGCTAGTTGACGCAGGGTTTGATAGTTGAATAGTATGAGGGTTAATCCGGCCACAAATATTGGTAGGGCAGCCATATGATATTCTAATGGGGTGAAGGTGTAGGAGCCATACCAGTATAATGTTATGGCTGTAGTGCAAAGGATTATTCCAGCAATTATGGGTATATGCCTTACACTTTTCGGTTGGTTTTGGTTTTCGAGTGATATTACAGCCCTAAGCATTTTCCTTTTTCTGTAGATAACATACGCGAATATGAAGGGTATTACAAGCATATAGTTTGTTATTTCGCTCTGCACGGCATCGCTGAAGACTATTGTAAGGTCTTGTTGGAAAAGTATCAGCGTCGCCGCTATGATGGTTAACGTTTTCAAAGCAATGATGGTGGAGCTCATATGCTTTTCGAGAAAGTTTGGCAAACTTGTTTTTCCCATTTCACCTTCTCCATAGATTTTGGTAAGGCGTTTATTTCGGGACAATTTTTGCCTCGTATTTCAAAAGAAGATTTATGAGGGGCTTTATGATGGGGATTCTTTCTGTAGCGATGATGATTTCTTCTATCTCCTGCTTGGTTATGGCTTTTGTTAGTGGAAGGAGGGTTATATATGTTATAAGGTATACTAGGGCGGCGCAACAAATTTTGGCATGGTCAAGAAGGGTATTATTTGAAGCGTTAGGAAAGCTGCAAGTGCGGAGAGGGTTGCTGCGACGTATATAAGTAGCAGAGTCTTGCAGGAGTAGCCAACTTTGAATATTGTTTTTGCCTTGTAGGCTCCATAAAGCATTGCTGCGAAGTTGCTGGCTATTAAGGCTATGATGAGTCCAGGAACGGAAAACTGCATAGTTAAGATTGGAGATAAAAATATGAAAACCAAGAATGTGGTTAAGCATATTTTTAACGTGGTTGTGGCTTCGTTTATGCCGTTGAAGAAGCTGTTCAAAACTTGGTAGCCTAATCCGGCTAAAAGAAATATTGGGGCTTGGAGCATGAGGTAGGCTGGGGCTGAAACGTATTCTGGGCCATATATTATTTGGTTTAGTTGTTGAGCGAATATGATCATTGCCATGGATGCTGGAACAATTAGTAGTGTCACGTATTTTACAGAGAGGGCGAAGAACTTCTTTATTTCGGAGCTGTTTTTGTCGAGTTTTGAGAAGGCTGGGAATAGGGCTGTAGCTGTTGGCGCTATTAAGAGGCTTAGTAGGGTTATGAAGTTTGATGGCGCCTTAAAGTTGCCGATGTCCGCGTCTGAAGCGTACATGGAGAGGATTATGCCCTGAAGCTGGGTTATCGATTGAATGAGTAGGGCTGAGAGGTATATGGGGAAGCTGTAGCCGACGATGGTTTTTAATGATTCTTTGGATCCTATGCCATTTTCTTTTGGATCGCTCAATGTTTTGTAAAACTTGAGGTGGAGTATGGTTAAGCCTAGAAATGCTGAGGCTATGGCTCCTGCAACAGCGTTTGTTATTGCGCCTGCTAAACTGAAGCCTAAAGCTACAAGGAGTATGGATAGGATGGATTTTGCCAAGGCTTGAACGTTGATGGTGAGGGCACTGTACTCAGTGCAGTCTAGGCCTATGAAGGCTGATATTGTGGTGTCTGAAATTGCATAGAAAATTATTGAAAGCGAGGCGAGGCGAATGTAGAAGGCTAAGCCTGGCCTGTTAACAATATAAATGGCGAGGAAGTCTGAAGATAGGATGGCGAAGCAAGAGAATGCGAGGCTTATGAAAAGTTTGAAGAGGAGGCCATTACGGACGAGGGAGGCAATCTTACCACTTTCGCCCTTAACTTTTAGGCTGGCTGAAAACTTTATCAAGCCCTGGTTTACACCAAAATCAACCAACCGCATAAAAAGCATTGGAATAACAAGCGAAAGCGTGTAAACCCCGTAAAGGTCTGGGCCTAACATGCGAGCTAAGAGGAAAACGCCAACAGCCTGAATAACGGCTGAAAGAATGTTTCCAGCAACGAGGAAGAAACTTCCACGAGCTGAATCTCTTGTAACAGAGATTAAGTCGTTGGACAAGAGCCTTGCCTACCATCATTTAGTTTTTCCAAAAACATGTTTTGATTTTGTATTTTTGTTGAGCACGTAAACCGAAATGTATATTAAATATTAATACAGCATACAGGTTAGCAATCTCGCAAATAATAAGATTTGGTGAACAGACCATGCAAGGTTTGAGAGCCAGCCTAGCCATCCTAACAATCTTCACAGCAGGCGTAATGGTTGTGAACGGTTTAACATCTACAAGTGTACGTTTAAGCAGCTCTGGATCCGTTAAGGCTTTGGGAGTTGGCGTTTACTGGGACAGCGCCTGCAGCCAAACAGTTTCAAGCATTGATTGGGGTTTGGCTGATCCTGGCTCTGTCAAGAATGTAACAATTTATATAAGAAATGAGGGTAACGCTCCAATAACGCTTTCCTTGCAGACTGCTAACTGGAATCCAGCTAACGCAACGAATTATATTTCGTTAAGCTGGGATTATGGCGGTCAGGCAATTGGAGCGAATCAGGTTTTGGCGGTTACTCTTTCGCTTTCGATTTCATCTAACATTCAGGGAATAACAACATTCAGTTTTGATATTGTGGTTGTTGGTAGTGGTTAGGGTTTTGGGGGATGGTGTTTTTGGTGAGGTTGAAGGCTTTGGTGGTTGTTGGGGATGGGTTGGAGGATTATGGGGATTTGTTGGCTGTTGGGAGGGCTGAGGCCAAGCGTATGCTTAGGACTCATGAGAACGTGAACGTGAAGGACATCCTGTACTCAGCCAAGTGTGGAGTACACATCATAGTTTTTGAGGTGCCAGAAAAGGTTGTAGCAGACCCGCCAAAAGATGTTAAGAGGGCGGGTTTAAGGTTGAAGCCAAACCCCTAGAAGTAAGGGGTGGATTTAAGAGGGATAGTTGAGGAGAAAAATTTATTTGGTTACATCATCTATTCTCATTCTCAGCTTTTTGGTTATGCCGCTTCCAGGTTTACAAAGTTCTTCTCAACGCATATCATCTTATGGAACGGTTGGATATGCTGCTGAGCTTTCAAAAATGGCTTTCTATAGGATGCGATATTTAATTACAACAGAGTCTGATTGGGCAGTCATAACGATAAGTTCTAACCAAACACATGCTGCTGCCGTTTATGATATATGCGAAGGTAAGGATGCTCCGGGCTTAAGGATTTGGTGGGATGATAAAAATGTAGGAATTAATAAAAATCAATATGATACGACTAAAGTCATCGTTAATGTCACTCTTTTGATAACAGGTTTAGACAGTAGCTCACCAGTTGTTTATACCATAACCAAGGGATCATTGAAATATACGACGTTAGTTATTCAAAACTTTAATAGTAATTCGGCATCCATTGTCGCTAACGTGACTAATTCCTTAACCGGAAGTGCAGAAAACCCTCTTACCTTTGAAGTGGAGGTTGGCGTCTTAATGAATATGGGACCTGAGAACATAAAATTCAACAGACTTGAGAAGAAAGTTCTTGCGTTCTACTATCCTTGGTATGGTACTCCTTGGGGATCTCATGGATGCTGGGCTCACTGGAATGAAGCGGGACACAACCCAGACATTTACATTGGTGGTCGAAGAGATATTGCAGCAGTTCATTATCCATTGATTGATGTTTATGACTCTTGGGATCCTTCCTTAATACAGTACCATCTTCGATTAGTGAAGGACAGCGGGATTGATGTACTGATATTTTCTTGGTTTGGAGTAAGTAGCGGAACCGATCAGGGACTTAGATGTTTCCTCGATTACATTGACTACGGTGGAAACGAAGTAGGTAATTTATCCATTACTGTTTACTATGAAACTCTCAAAAACCGTGATCTAGAAAAAGAACAAGCATTAAATCAGACTATTTATGATCTAACTTATGTTATGAATCAATATTCAAATAGAAAGGCATTTTTCCGAGCGGATGGAAAACCTGTCATTTTTATATATTCGGCGGAATTTTTCAGTGTTCAGGATTGGAAGCATATTTTAGCAGAAGTTAGAAAAGTAAGAGATGCGTATTTTATTGGGAATACTTTAAATGTAAGTTACTTGGCTGCTTTTGATGGGCTTCATGTATATAACCCCCTTAGGATAGAAGGGGATAAGCTGGGGTTAATATATCAACAAATGTCCCTTTACGCGCATGCTTGGACATTGTTAGCACAAGATTCAACTGAAAAAATTTTTATAGCAACAGTATCACCAGGCTATGACGATACTAAAGTGAGAGCTCCCAGCTTAATAGTTTCAAGGGAGGGGGGGCTTACTTATAAGAAGAGTTGGGAGATAGCGCTTCATTCGGCTCCAGATTGGATAATAATAACTTCCTTTAACGAATGGCATGAGGGTACCGAAATTGAGCCAAGCGTGGAATATGGATCTTATTACTTAAACTTGACTAGAGATTTTTCTGATCAATTCAGGTTGTCAGGATGAGTATTTAATCCATATGACTTCAGATCCGCTGTATATTAGATTTACTGTAGGAATTTCAAGCAGATTATTCAGATTATCGCGGATAGGTGGAAAAATCTCTGAAACTTTGCTTCCTGGAAAACGTCTATTCACATCAGGCCATGTGATTATGTGATTAATCTCACTCCCGTAAGTTTCAAGAAACTCTCGTAATGTACGTTCGTTACTCTCATACAAGAATTTTGAAGATGTGAAAGACTTATAGCTACAAACGAAGACTTCATCAAATTCGCCAGCCATTGCAGACGCAAATGCTATTCTACCAATGGCAATAGTATCCGATAAAAACTCAATTCTGCTCTGATTTCCCCCGGCAAACTTAATGATATTAGCGTAGTCATACAAATTTACGTTAAAATAATCTCTATCCAGTGCATAATAGCCATATTCTTCACTCATATAAATCGTAAATCGCAATAGTATAACTGCTAGCAGGGCGACCTTCCAATATTTGGCGAGTCTATTTTTAGTAATTCCTTCAATAGCTAGTAAGCTACCTAATGGCAATATGAAGTAAAAACTCCTTCTATAAAGTTCACCTGATATTAAAAGGTATGTTAATGATTCTGTGATAGCAATAAGTAAAAGCGCATAACAAAAGGTCAAATTTTTTTCAGGTTTCTTACCGCAATAGAAAAATAAAAAGTAAAGAATCGGAATTATAACTAGAATCGGATAGAGTAAATTGCTAATTCTTGTAAAAGTTGTATCCATTGAGCGGGAGGGTCCAGTGAATGAAAATGTTGAAGTAAAATCGCGAATTGATTGTGCTATTGTTTGATAGGGATTGGTGCTCGGTATAACATTTTCTCCGTAAAACCCAACAAGATTCGTGATTAAAGTTTCAAAGAGCATCATAGAAATAGCAGACAACAGAGCTAAGTTCATTGCATAGTGCCCAAATTTTGAGAAAGACTGTTTAAAAACTTTGTCCATCAGACTGAGCAAAAGAATTATTGTAAAAAACAAAAAAGCAAAAAATTCTGTGGAATAATAAGTGAATGGAATAGTTAATACAAATAAAAATAGAAGGCAGAGGAGCTTACGCGAGCGATTGTTCAATATACCTTGATATAAGAGAATTATAATGAAGAAGAACAAGAAACCGAAACCTTGTATGTTCATATTATAATTTCTGCCAAGGGCTTGCGGTTCAAATGCGACAACTAGGCCATATATTAATGCGTGTACTGACGAGGAGAGTAAACGTTTAGCGACTATGTAAGCAATTAAAGGTAAGATTATTCCAGTTAAAGGATAATAATATAGCTCAGAATAGGGTAAGCCAGTCATTTTATGTAAGAATACTGCTAATAGTACAGGTATTAGCCTAGGTAAACGCACATCAACAATAATGTAATGATGTTCAACATTACTCGAAAGGGAAAATGCTGTTATCTTACCATTCTGGTCTACTAATACTGATGCTGCTAAATTTCCATATACAAAGCCAGCGTCAAGTAATCCGTAATTTATAGCTAATGATGTAGTAAATATGGAAACCAACAACAATATTAGCAGATGTGTGCTCTCTTTACCGAGTAATTGTTTTATTTTTCTTCCTACATTTTGCATAAGAAAATGGAGGATGAGATTAGACACCATTTTTCCACGCAACTAAATAGTCATATCGTAGAATTCAAAGTTCATTTACTCTACCCGGCAGACTTTTATTTGCAACCATCTCTATGTATTTATCAAATTTACTAACAAACGAAGACCAGTCGTATTGTAATGCCCTTTTTCTGGCCTCCTTTCCCATAACTTCTACTAATTCAGGATTATTAGCAAATACCAATAACTTCTCGGCAAATTTCTCTGGCCTTGCGTCAACTAAGAAGCCTGTCTTACCGTCGATTATACTTTCTCGTGGCCCTCCCTCGTTAACAGCTATAACGGGCTTCCCACAGGCCATCGCCTCTAAGGGTACTATTCCCCAGTCTTCATTTATAGCCGTGAATAGCACCGCATAAGCTTTTTGATACAGTCTCAGAAGGTTATGGTCAGAAAGTGATGTCAGAAAAATTATATTTTGACAATCCCTTGCTAACCTCTTTAACTTTTTGAAGTAATAAGCATCTTTGTTTACAAGGTTACCTGCTATTATCAATTTGAAATCTTCATTAACCCTCGAAAAAATTTTAAAGCTCTCTATTGCCAGTTCATGCCTTTTCCACTCGTTAATTCTTCCTACAGATAGAAAGTAATGTTCAAATCTCCATGTAGGATAAAACAACTTCGTGTCCACACCTGGATGCAACACTATGGAGTTTTTGACGAGTCCTAAATTTAAAAATCGCCTTTTAACATGCTCGGAGTTAGCTAATATTAAATCAAAATACGCGTACGCTCTTCTTTCTAGCATTGGATATAGCTTTGTGAATAGAAGGTAGATACCTCTCCTTAATAAACCTCTGTATTTGGTGCCTAAAACATGCTTCCTAATAGCTTCATCATGAACAAATCTGTTCGATGTGTGCAAGTAACATATAGATGGTACATCATGATTCCTAAATATAATGCATTCGTTAAATAAGGAGCCCCCATTGACTATAAATGCATCAAAATTTTTAAGATCAATCTTTGCGGAGATAATCTTAAATGCCATTACTGCCCAATCTGCAAGTGATTTCGCATCATAATTGCCTAATGTTACTATATCATAATTACGGAATTCCTCAAATGTGCTTGTTGGATTAAAGTAGTGTGTAAATAAAGTGAAGTTGTGCTTTGACCTTTTGAGTAATACCAGCATCACCCTTTCCATTCCCCCTTTAGTATAAATTCTTGGAGAATAAATTGCTACTTTCATCTCTACCCGCCTGCCCCGTAATTTACCTCAAAAATATATGTGAGATAGTAGCGAAATACCTTGACAATCTTTATTCACATATGAATCATCAGGCAACTATAAGGTCTTGTCTTTCTACAAACTTAGGAATAGGCAAATTCAGCAATCGCAAAATTGTGGGCATTATATCTACGAATTCAATCCTGCCTTTTCTTAGGCTGGTCAGCCCTCCACCATGCATAAAAAATATCGGCATATCATACTTACTAAAGGAATAGCCATGCATTCCTTTTGGAGGTTTTCTGACGTGGTAAAATTCTGGGAAGAACACGTTATATTCTTTGGCTACGAAGATTTCTTCGCCATATTCCTTTACTTTTTCAACTATACCAAGCTTTGTTTTATCCTTTACATTTAGAAGTTGACCGACCTCTAGACTTTTTAACTCATTAACAATTGCTTCCTTACATTTCTCGCTATCAAACCAGAAGGAAGTGTAGGTGGCTCCTACAAATGCTATGTAGTGTTTTCCAAACTCATAACCTTTTCTCATAAGGAAACCGATTAAGTCGAAATAATGCGTGACAGGCGTCATACCATGGTCAGACATCACAATTAAAGCCGTATCTTTTCCGAGTTGAGGAAAAAGTTCACCAATTAGCCTATCAAAATATTTCACATGCCCTCTAACCTTATCAGATAATGGCCCATACTGGTGTCCAAGCCTGTCCAAAGAATTCATCTTTAAGAAGATGGCATCATATTTCTCTAAAAGTTTGGGAATTTTTCTGATTAAAAACCCTTCAAATGTGGCAAGTTTAGGCTCTTTTCTCAAAAATTTTACGCCATTCTCATCTAAAATCTCGTATAAGCTTTTCCTTTTGAAAGAGACTTTCAGAATTGGAAAAACATCAATGTAATCTGCTGGAATCAGATGTGGTGTTCCATAATTGATGCCAGCAAGCTTAAAGAGGAGGTATCTGAAAATTTTGTTCCAATCATCGCTTGGAGAAACTTTGTCAGCAAACTTTAAAACTTTCTTAAAAAAATAATTCTGGCGATTATTTAGGGCGTTGAATCCGGCGAAAACACGGTCGTTCCAAACTCCAAGCTCGTTTAATGGGGCTCCATACTCAAAGCAATATTCTATCCCCATATATGCAAACAGCGGCTCGATTTTGGCGAAAAAGGAGGTTCTACTCAGATTCCACAGAAACGGACATAATTTAGGAGCGAGATATTTGTCCGAAAAGGCGTCAAGCCATAAGAATACAAGTTTTCTCATGAATTTTAGCCTCTTAAACGGCTAATCTTTTCTGTGAAAAATCCTATCCGCCATATCTATGAGATCTAAAACGGTCCTTCGCAAAAACGAAAACCTCGAAAAAACATCATCTTTTGGATCGTGTACATGCATATGACCAAAATTCACCAACTTTTGAATCTCACTTTCAGCTTCATGAAGTTTGTCCTCGTCAACACTAAAATCTTCATTTATGCTTTCAATGAGCATTAAACCAATCAACCATAATTTCATCATTACATTAGCATTGCTTGCAAAAAGGATGGCCCATCTTACTTTATAACCCTTTTTACGAGATGTAATAAAAAACTTCAATAAACAATATCGGAGATACATCCTTACTACTGGCTTCACGATAATTTTTGAGCTGACACCCAACTTCCTTTTCACATAATAAGCGAACATAGCTTCTAAAACATGAGCGCCCAAATTTCTCGATAAATCATTAATTGCGCAATTTGACATTCCTGAGAAGGTCAGATTGATGTTGTAGGCTTTGCGTAAATAATACCAAATCATTATTTTCAAATCTTTTACTGTCTGTGTTAGAAGCCTACCAACGTCTACGTGCTCCAAAAACTCATCGTCAATGAGAAGCCTCTGGACGGCATACTGCAACATCAATGAGGGCAAAGTGTCATTTATCTCCTTCAAATCAGGGAAAAGAGTGTCAAAATTTTCAGATAATTTAGAGCATCTTTCAACGAAGTTCGGTTCATATTTTTTGGCGAGAATGCTTAAACATGTGCCAAATTCGACGTATGTTTTCATGCATTCATAAATTAAATCTACAACGTCTAATTCATTCTTCCGTAGTGAATTCATTTTCACAAGGCCGAGTAAACCTTCAATTTTACTGAAAAGAATAAGAATACCATTATACGTAGAAACATCTTCAAATTTGAGGTTAATGCCATCCCTTATATCTTTACCCCAGAGCAAAGTTGATGCTTCTTTGAGTTCGTAAAACTTCAGCAAAGGCAAAGCATTGATGTCACTTAACGTTGTCTGCGTTATCCAGACAGTGAAACCCTTAAACTTAAAATCTCTCGAAAATGGATCTGGAAGCCCAAGTCTATTATGTATGTTTCGCCTTATTTTATTAATAACGTCTCTCCTAACATATTTGTCCACAACAATTAATACGTCGTAATCCCGTAAAGGATTAAGGTTTCTACTCGACATGTAAAATGAGCCTTCTTCCCGTCCAAAACTTCCAATCAAATAGATAGAAACTGGTTTAACTTCCTTCAAAATTTCCTCAATAATTATGGACTTTTGAAGAGTAAACATCGAACGGAATAAATCTCGAGCCATCCTATATTTATCCAATATAATGTTTGTGGCAATCACTTCTTTGACCCTCAGTCTGCTCCATAACAATGCAAGCTATTTGCTCCAAAGGGTTTCCTTAGTCCATAGATTTCTAACAGCAGCGATAACAAGGTAAAGTTGCTGTAATATCCAGGCTCTGTAGGTTTTCAATGTTAAAAACATCAACCCCATCCCCAATATGATTAAGGCTGCAAATGATCCACAAGACACACTAATTAAAAGAACTATGATGCATGTAATTAAAAGCCATGGATTAACAACGTGTAGCCACCACTCTATTTTCCAAATTTTTTCAAAAGTTTCAGTAGATTCATAAACCCCAATCTTTTTAGCATACTGTTTTGTCTTCAGGAAGTTTAACAATAAATGTTGAGCCCTTCGAACCTTTCTACGAAACTGACTTCCTCTCACAGGTTCTTTAACAGCAATATCGTCAGCCTGAATTGCTCTAAAACCTAACAGAGCAATATATGATCCGAAGCTGCTATCGTCGCTACCCGGAAATACTGGGAGACCAAATTTTCTTAGCAACTCAGTTCTGATCGCCAAAAACGGACCATTATGAACGGGAGTGGAATAGATTTTTGACTCCGCAATTCTAACTGTATTATAGTAGTCACGATACGTGTTTTCAAATGTTTTATCATTAGAATAGACGATGCTCGATGTAACTGCGCCTATTGTTGGATCTGCAAAGTACATTGTGGCTTTCCTAAGAGCGTTAGGTTCCCATAAAGCATCTGCGTCAGTAAATATCACGATACTGCTCTCCGAGGAAACATACTTTAGAGATTCTAGTACGGCGGAAAGCTTCCCCTTCCGTACAGGCTCCTCAATAAGTTTCAAATCAATGTTATTGTGCTCAGATATCCACTTTTTAACGAGGTCTGCTGTTCTATCTTCGCTTGCACTATCAACAACCACAACTTCCATCAGTTCTTTTGGGTAATCTTGCGCATAAATATTGTCAAGCCTTTGCCAGATAAATTCGGCCTCATTATATGTCGGTAATACGATTGTAACTTTTGGCTTATAAATCTCTTCAATTTTAATATTCCAAGACTTATTCAAGCATCTACTCTTCAAATAGAGGTAGTAGATTAATGGAACCCCAAAATGTATTCCAGCTAACACTAAAGCCAAAAGCTCAAGTAACATAATTCTCAGCCTATGTCCATTAAAGAATTAGTTAAGACTTCAAGGACTCACTTTATTCGCTCGATCTTTGCGTAAATACTTTTTCAAATTTTTAATGAGCCATGAACTTGACTGAGCTTTCCCTCCGCCAACACCATAAACAATTTTGATACCTAACTTCTCGCATAGTTCAACTTCGCTTTTGGGCATATTGTCCGGGGTTCTATCTCCTCCTTTTGCAAAAATGTTAGGTTTAACGATTTGCACTCGCAAGTTGTTAGATCGCAGTTCTCTCCACAAACTATGACTTCATCCACGTACTTTATCGCTTCTATGACAGCCCGTCTATCTTCGAGGGGCATGAAGCAGTATCCCCTCTTCTTAACGCAGCACTCATCCCTATGGATGCTGACCACAAGCCGGCCCCCCAAGCTTTTTCGCCTCCCGCAGATATGCCACGTGACCCCTATGAGGAGGATTGAAGAATCCGGAAGCAAGGATAATGGTTCGTCCCATTTCAGTCCTCAACCCAAACGATGTGTTAAATTCAAAGAATTACCCTTAAAAGTTTTCACGTTTACGACAATTTTTATTCGCCGAGAACCCTGAAAATCCATCCAACAGTCCATAATATAACTATGATCGGAAGTAAAAGTAAAATCAGCACGCGGCTTCTCAAGGTTCTTTACATCTCTGGTAAACTCCACTCCAATCCCCCCTTTATAAAACAGTTCTGAACCACTAATATGGATTTGAAATCATGTTAGGGCTTCAGCCAAGATTCTCCTCAAAATTGTGAACCCATGCCTCAGTTTCAGCTTCTTTTCTCCCAGCCTCTTGCGGTAGTGTATGGGTATTTCTCTAATCTTGTAGCCCTTCCTCTCCACATGATAGTTAAGTTCAGCTTCAACGTCGAAGCCCTTTGACTTTGGCTGCCAGTCCCTGATTATATCCCAACGCACAACCCTTAACCCTGTCAGCGGATCTCTCATTTTAATCCCGTTCACGAGATAGTGCGCGAAAGCCAGTAGGCGGTTTCCAATATAGTAGGCGCTTTTCACGTTTGCCATGCTGAGGGGCTTATCGAACCTATTACCGCAAACCATACCCACGTCCGGGTTCTCATCCAAAATCTTAATCATCTGTGGAATGTGCTCGGCTGGATACGTATAGTCTGCGTCAATAAATACAACGTATTGTGGGTCAGCGTCCCCCCTAAGGCTCCTAATGGCCTTTGCTATGGCGTCTCCCTTTCCATCGCCATCCTGGAAGATTACCTCTAAGCCCAAGCTTCTTGCAACATGCACTGTTCCATCCGTGCTGTTCCCATCAATAACCAGAATGTAAGATTCGCCTAGGAAACGCTTAACTTCCAAAACTGTTGGAGCTAAGCCTTCAGCCTCATTAAACGTGGGAATCAACACTAGGACTTCACAGTTCACGTTCCTAACCAAATAATCCACCAACTCCAAGGGAAACTTAATTCGCTTTGCGGGCCTTCCCTTCCCCTCAGCCTTCAAATAGACAAGGAAGGAACAAAAATAAAAACGCCTATGGAAAAACCAGTTATTTTTCTAGACAAAAATCTCATTCTTTAAAGGCATTAATGAAACACGATAGGCGGAACCTACCCCGTCATGTTCAACCATAAGCCGACAAAACGGTCATGAAATTGAATACAAAGCCGACCTTGCCGATGATTCATGAGTATTGAAAATGCCCGTGTCAAATATAAAAGTCGCTGATTTATGCATTTTTGCCGTAGTTTCTTGCAAGCATGAACAGGTCCCAATAGTCCACTTTACCGTCAGAGTTGAAGTCTGCAAGGCAATTCCAGTTTGAATCTCCACTGCTTGAGCCATAAGCCCTAGCCAGAAGGAATAGGTCCCAATAGTTGACTTTATAGTCGCCGTTTATATCACCTGTAACTGTAACTTGAACCGAGCCGTCAACGCAGATGTTGTTGATTATGTTTGTTTCTCCTAGAATCGGTTCGGCATACGCCCAAACGGTGTAGTTGCCCATGAGAAGGCCCGTTGTGTTCCATGTGAATGTAACCTCGGCTGTTTGACCATAGTTCAGGAGGATTTCACGTTTTTCAACACATACCTCAACCGTTGGTGATGCGATTACAACCATCGCTGTCGTTTCAGTGTTAGTGTCTCCAACGGGTGCTCCATCAGGTCTATAATGTGTTATTATTCCCCCGCTCATCATGTCTTGCTGCCTCCAAATCCTTTCAATCAGTTCATCCTCAAAGGGAAGCCTGTATCCAATAACTTTTGAAGTGTAGAGCAGAAGCGCAAGCTTGTAGGTTTCATAAAGCCCAGTCGCGTTGGCTACTTTGTCGAATATGCCCATGCCATCCCACATGTCAGCAGCCTTACTGAAATATTCGGCGGCTGCTGTTTCGTTGCCCTGCCAATGCTCGGAAAGTGAAGCATATAACAGGAGATCTGCGTAGTCCTGCCAATCCAGCATTTCGGTTCCGTTAGCTATAACTGTTTTAAGCGTGTAACCCTCGCCTGCCAGCTCAAGCGTGTTCCAAGCCCTGAATGGCAGCGGCACACTCCTACCAAGAACAGCCTCATGGGCATAGCTTATCGGTAAGCCATCCTCATCCACGGGAAGATTATACATTCCAGCATACGCGGTGAGCGCCGAGCGAATGGCACTTGAAATGGTTGAGTTATATGGCTCCAAAGCCTTAAAGGCTAAAAGGTTATCGCTTACAAGCCAGTAATTGTTGGGCGCAACCGCAGGCGCCTCCCTGCACAAGCTTAGCGTAGAGTTAAACTGAGCCTCAATGTAGGAAACAGCCATCTCAAGCCTATCATGGAAAGCATAAGCATAAACTGACAAGTTAAAAGCCTCAACCTTATCCCCAAAATTTTGAACAGTAACATTTACGGGGACGCTGAGCCCATGCCCAACAACATCTTTTAAGGCTGTGACATCAGCAACCGCAAGATCAGGAGGACTCCAAGGCTTCACAAGTGGAAATCCATCCAAATTATACAGATCGATTGTGTATGGCGCATCTCCTACACCGTCACTCCCAGTCTTATTCTGAAAAGGGCCACAGTATAAGTCAGTGCCGTTGTAGTCGCTCCAGTAATTTCCGCCAGAGGGGTAACCATCATCCCATATATTCATTGAGTCATACGAATCAACTTGACCAGTATTGTTTACAAAGTTGTTATGGAAAATTTTGTTGTCAGAACAAAAGTAAATCTCCATGCCATGCCAGTTGCTTGCTGTTACATTGTTTCCAATTATAACATTTGATGTACCCTCAAGCCCTATGCCGACGTTGCTGCCTACTATTTTGTTCGCGAAAATGATATTATTGTCTGAATGGTCAAACTTTATGCCACACCCTGCATTTGCTATTAGGTTGTTTCGGCTTATAATATTGTTTGATGACGATTCAAGCGCTATGCCGTCTCCGTATGCCGTTTCCGTTATGTTGTTTTCAAATATGTTGTTATTGTTTGAGTAATAATAAACATCTATGCCAAATTCGTCGTTTGCCGTTATGTTGTTTCGGCTTATAATATTGTTTGACGAACAAAAAAGCCATATGCCATATGAATTGCCAGTAATAACATTTCCAGTAATGTTGCAGACTCCTTGAACTTTTATTCCAACGTTATCATAACCGCTTCTGGTTATTGTGAATCCGCTTATGATAACGTTATTCGACACTACATTAATGACATCTCCCGTCTCTGTTCCATCAATAATTGTGCTCGTAGGGTTTTCGCCTATAAGTGAGATTGATTTGTTAATAACTATGTGTTCCTCATAGATCCCTGCTCTAACATAAACAATATCCCCTAGGCTTGCCGCATTTATGGCCCCTTGAATTGTTGGATAACCATCTGGAACAATTATTGCTTGAGGCTCTGTCTTTACTGATTCAACGATGAACCCTAATGTTAACATCCCCACAAGTATAAGAAATGGCATCAATCCGAAAACAGCTTTTCTGAACATTATTTTCTCCTCTTAAAGTGCAGTTCTAATCTTAAAATAAAATTTACGGGTCAGTTGCACCGTAGTTTCGAGCTAGAATGAACGAGTCCATTTAGTTCACTTTGCCATCTATGCATGTTGTAGCCCAGTATTTTATATCCATTTTGACTGAAGCAATACACTTCATCGTCGTCGCTTCCATTCTCATTTACTTTTCTCCTACGTGCTTGCGTTTTTTGGTTTTCTTGCAGGCATCTTAATTAATTTCTTTTTGGCGTCGTCCACTTCTGAAGGCAGCTAAAGCCAACAGTGAAGCACTTAACCCAAACAGCGTGCCTAATGGGAGGTCGGCGATTACAAAGAAGCCACCTGCAACCGTAACGTCATCTATAAAGTCTTCGTTGTCGTATACGCCGTTGTTATTTCTGTCCATGGCGATGTCGTACCATTTTCCAGCATAGCTTGGATCATTCGGTATTGTCCAAACGTGAACCGTGTCCCAAACCGTGCAGTAGCTCAGTTCAACATTGGAAACCTTAACAACCTTGTAATCCTCAAAAGAATCGCCAGCATCCCAGGCTCTATTCGTTGTGACGTATAAAGTCACAGTTTCACCAGTGGCTGGAACAGTAACGTAGACATCCTCGCCTATGATGAACGTGTTCTTCTCAACTCCAGAAGCATCTGAGGAGTATATGAAGCTAGGAAGCAGAGTGAACTTTGAGACACTAACCTCGTGATTTATCGAAAGACCAGTCGAGCTCAACATTTTGCTGAACGTGATTGTTATCGGCGTTTCACACGAGTAGTTCAAAACTCTAAACTTTATGGAAGCCAAATCGCTTGGTGCTGGGGGAACATCAGCCCCGGGAACATGGCCTAAACGTGTGCACGTCAACTCGACGATTTTGCCAGGCATTATTGAAGTCCACAGAAACGTAGTGAGATTGCCCCCATATTTGAGGCAACCTCCCTCTACAGGGCTTTCCGCCAAAGCCAACAGCTTTGGGTCCCACTCTATTGTAGCGACCCAAAGATAAAGATCCGAAACGGCGTCAACCCTTAACGTGAGGGTGAATTCCTCCCCAATGTTCGGCGGTGGACCTTTAACCTCACTAGGATCCAAGTATAAAGTAGTCGGATTAGCTCTAACCTGTCCTACAATTGCTAGGCATAAGACCATTAACCCTATTAATATCGTAAGAATCTTCGATTTCATATTTTATGCCCTCTCAATTTAGAGTTTTGCCTCAGGCGAATATAAAGAAGTATGGAAAAATCAGTGATTTTTCTAGAAAATAAACAAAGAAGGGAAATTTATGAGCCACTCGTGCCATAATTTCTTGCGAGTATGTAAAGGTCCATATAATTTATACAGCCATCACTGTTGAAGTCTGCCTGTTCGTTCCAGTTTGGATCGCCCCTTACTGAACCGTAGGCCCTAGCCAAAAGGAACAGGTCCCAATAGTCAACTTTTTCGTCGCCGTTTACATCACCCAGCATTTTGATCTTCACCACGCCGTCGACAAATGTGTTGTCAGCAGTGTCAGACTCGCCCGAAACAGGCCAAGCATAGGCGCTAATAATATAGTCACCTTCGGCAAAACCATCAGTGTCCCATGTAATAGTGACGGTTACAGAATTTTTACTCGCCAATGTTACGATTGTTGTTTGTATTACTGTCGTATTTGCATAGACTGTGACATTGAACGCTTCTGTTTCTGTCCCCTCGTTAGAGGCAACAACTGTTATGTTAACTGTTGACCCTTGGAAAACTTGGGTTGGATGTGCCTCAACGTTGAGTATTGCCACATCGTGTACTGTGGGACTCATCGTGGTGAAAGATGTTTCCACAGACCACTCAGACCATGCCCCATGATTATCCTGATGCCTAACCCTCCAGTGGTATGTTGTAGAATAGCTTAGCGTTCCGGAAGGTATGGAGATCTGTATTAGGTTTACAGTGTCTGTGCCACTATCGAAGATTGGAGAAGAATAGTCTCCGTGGATCGTGGTTATCTGCCACTGGGAAGCGGCATGCACGTCTCCAGGATTTGGATCTGAGAAGGCAGAGGATTTGAGCGTGGGGGTAAGCTCCACTCCTGTAGCTCCATCGGAAGGTAAAACATTGCTAGGCTGATTGGGCGGCTGGTTCGGCGCGGATTGCGTTGTGAAGTCCCATATGGGTCCTTCAGTTGATGACCCGTGGTTGTCTGTGGCTACGATCTTCCAGTAATAGGTGGTGCTATAGCTCAGCGTGCCTGGATCATAGGTGGTTGCCAATTGATCGTTGGAGGCTAGAGGAGGAGTTGTTGTGGTGCCGAAGTAGACGTCATAAGTCACTGTGTCGCCAGCATCCGGGTCTCCGCCGCTCCAGCTTAAATCGGCAGCGATAGACACGTCGGTGGCATGGTTTGAGGGGGAAGGACTGCTCGGCGTATTTGGTGGATTGTTCAGGTGAACCGTGAAATCTATGTTCCCAGGTGCCCCAAATTCCACCCAACTACTCGTGGCTCCACGAGAATCTTTAGCTCTGTACTGCCAATGATAATCAGCGTTAACAAGGCCGTAGCGAGTGATACTCACCTCAGTCCCGCTTGGCACAAAATCGCTAATCGTCTCTGAGGTTGGCTCTCCTGTAAACGCCTCACCTATCTGACGTAGCTCAATCTCAAGCCGAACGTAATCTCCATCTGGATCACTCACCGTTCCCTTAAAGACGGCTGTGGATTCAGGGGTTATTCCACCCTCGGCGATAGCTGTAATTCCATTAGACCTAAGTTGTGATAATGAGGCAGGCTGGTTAGGTGGGTTATTGGTTGGAGAGATTAACACAAACTCTAGGGTGTCAGCGTTTAATGTTGTCGTTCCATTATAAGGCTCCCCCGTAGCATCAGTAACCACAACGCGAGTATCTGAGCCCGCGGCAAAGTCCCAAGTGCCAAGCTTTACTTTTCTCCAAGTAAAATAATTCGGGGCATATTGATCGACTATGACTGTTGTTGAACCTCTACTGTAGTAAACAGTATGTGGAACACGGTGAGAGCTCTGCGGGTCTGCGTAAAAGCAAGCATAAACATCATATCTGCCAGCCTGAGAAAGATGGGGTCTAAATTCTGCCCAACAATCGGGCTCTGAAGGGTTACTAGGCATACCGCCAACATACGTCCAAATGTATGTGTGCCCATTATAAACACCGTCAGGTGTGCCATCATAGGTGTATGTATGCCAATACTCAGGATGCCCGGAATTACTCCCTTTCGCAAAGTAGGGCGATGAATCTCTAACGGAGACAGCGGGTGCCCACAAAAATTCCACAGTTACCCAATCGTTATCTGTCATTCCAAGGTCATCCCAGAATGTGCCGTCAGCCAAATCGATTCCGGCAGGGTTTGTCACGGTTCGCCCAAATTGATCTTTACCGCCATTGTACCCATTTTGATATGCAGCTTGTGCCTCTGGCATCCCTTGGGGAAGGTCATTCCACATTTCACGCTGTTGAGGTGGGTTCCAATAATCGTCCTTTGTATTCCATGGACCAACATCCCATATAGGGGCCACAACAGACCTCCCCTTGTATGTGATACGCACTTCAAACTCATGTCCTCCATTACTGCATAGCACCTTTGTTGAAGGCAAAGCCACAAAGTGGTCGTGGCTTTGAATTACATGTCCGTTTGCGGTTCTATAACCGACAAGCCCTATGCGAGTGGCAAAGACAGTATAGCTTGCTGAGCTTGCAACGGTTGGCAAGCTGCTTAAAATGGATCCCATCATCAGAGACGCAGCAAGGCAAAGGATTTTGCAAGTTTTTCCAATTTTCACCATTTTAAATCACTCTTTCCTTTCAATCTACCTCACTTTCAGCTTTTATGTTTTGTGAAAACACATCCTGAGCGCACGTTAAAAAATTAAATATAAAAAATGGGATGTTAACAGACCTTACCGTAGTTTCTTGCAAGTATGAACAGGTCTATGTAATCAACTTTACCATCGGCGTTGAAGTCTGCATAGCAATTCCAGTTTGAATCTCCACTGCTTGAGCCATAAGCCCTAGCCAACAAAAACAAGTCTCGGTAGTTAACAACTCCATCCCCATCTACGTCGCCGGCCAACCTGACGCTTACAGGCGTTAAATTGATGTTGTTCGCTTCATTCAACTCGGCTACAGTGTTATCGCTGTCCACGAAAACGACGACTATGTAGGCACCTTTATGCTGGGGCATGAAGTCAAACTGAACCGTTATTGAATCGCCAGCGGCTAATCCAGGAACCGTTACTTTGCTTTCAAACTCCGTCAGGTTTCCACCGTCTGGCAACAAGTAGTAAGCAGTGAACGTCACGTTGAACGGACCGGCATCAACCGTGCCTCCGTTTGCTATTGTCACGTTAATCTTATAGTAGGTGACGTTTGCGTAGAGTATTGCTTCAGGATACGACCATGCAATACTTTGTACGTATAGGTCTGGAGGAGTAGGTAAGGTTTGCTGGTACGTTGGGCTTGTTATGGAGGAGTGGTCGTTTGTTCTGTCGTTGTCGTTGTCTTCAGCATAAACTTCCCAGTATAACATTGTATGTCCCTTCCATTCGTTCGGCAGAATAACATACCAGTACTGGTTTCCGGAGCTCCCAGATGGGTTTTTCCAATCTGACCATAGTCCAGCGTCAAACTTGTATCTGAATAGTACTTGATAGACTCCTGACGGGTCGGTGGCTGTTATTTGAATTTTGTACTCATTTGTCGGTTCGAGTGTGCATGTTGGATTTGTTAAGTCAGGCGGGGTTACATCGTCATCTCTGATATACGGTCCGTCTAAAATGCCAGTATCCGTCCATGCGCTGTCATCTTCGCGGTCGTTGTCGGCATCCCAAGCAACAGAGTGCCATTTTATTTGTTTGCCAACATAATCTATCCATCCTGGGCGGGGAGGCACCACAAAGGCGTCCTTCGGCATATCAAAGTAGTACCAGCCATTACCTTTAGCGTCTACTTGTGAACCAGTAGGGTCATAAGCACCTATCCATTCAGAACCAGCCCAGAACTCAAACTTCACCTTAAATACGCCGCTTGAATCCACCCAGTAAATCTTGAACCTAATATAACCAGTGTAATCGTCATAGATTGTTCCGTCCGGATCTGTTGAACCAGACGATGGTACGGGCCCTTCATCATCATCATCCGCGATCGTTGGGCCTTTATAAGTCTGAGTGTTCATCGTGGAACCTGCGCCGTTTGTTGCGTAAGATTCCCAGTACAGGATGGCTTCCACATGGTTCCGCCACTCTAAACATGAAATGTTATACCAGTAAGTGCCGCTGGAAGAGCCAGTAGGGCTTAACCAAGAACTCCAAGCAGATGCGCCATATTTATACCTGAATTTTACAGTAGCGATTCCGCTTAAGTCATCTACCCAATTGATTTGAAGCTTAATGGCTGTGGTGTCGTTATCGTATTTTATCCCGTCTATTGGAGACGGTTCAGAGGGAACAGGGGCGGAGGTATCAAGAACAATTGTATCATACACTGGTTGAGATACATGGCCTGCGTTGTCTCTAACCTTAAAGTAAACATATTTTGTTCCATCACCAGAGGAAAGGATCCACGACTTTGACGTTGAATATGGCTCCCATGGACTGTAAGTAATGCCATCATTGCTAAAGCACATATCCCTAACTCCGGATTCGGCGTCCTGCGCGTTTAGTGTCAATGTAACGGATTGCGCATTTGTGAATGATGCGCCAGAGTTAATATTTATCGACAGAGAAGTCGGAGGCGAATAGTCATTAAACCATGTTAAGAATTCGATCCATGATTTGGATCCAAATTGAAGGGTATTGCGATAGTAGTCTTTATAGAGAATATAATCGCCCGTCGAATTTGGGAACCATATCGTGAGACCGTGTGCATGATCTACAGAAACGTCGCTAGATCCAGTATGATGTCGCTCACGTACTAAGATACTCGTAAGTGCGCTTTGCACATCAAGGCAAGCTTGACGAATCGAGGGATCTTCAATATTCATATAAACTCGTTCAGTAAAATGATAAAGGTCGGTAATCCATGGATGATAATATTGTTCCGTTTCCATCCTTGATTTATTGACCTGATCGCGATAGGCATATAGTTGGCTTTTTAGGAGGTCGCCAAGACTGCTAACCTTATTCGCGAGGTTGTCAATGTTGTTCAAATTAATAGCAGATAAAGTCACAGATTTAGTTGGGTCTGGCCAGTTTTCCCAGCTTTGCCAATGATCTACATACGTATCAACGATTTTTTGCGAAAGCGTTTCTGGGGTCATTAATGGGTAGGCTCTCAAATCGGAAAGGAATTCGCCATACCTCCAACTCCCACCACTGACACCTATTCCAGAATCGCCATATTCCAAATATTCCGAAGCCACGAAGATATTTGCGTAACTTCGAATTTCATATGCTGCCTCAGTCATAGCCATTAGGCAAGCGTCTAATCCAAATATGCTTAGCTTTGCTACGCCAGTGTTTGCCGTTATCGACTGTAACGCGAAGCGTATTTCATCTATTTTCATATAGTTATAAGAAATGTCATCCCAAATAACTCCCCCCAGATTACCTCCATGATTGTACAAGATCAATCCATACCGAACAGCGCGAAATCTGTTAATCGCATATGTACAGAAAGTGATAAGGGTATTCGTGTCACCCATATCCAATTCATTGGTCCAAGATGGGTTAATGTCGGAAAGTGCTATCTCAACGAGTTGGTTCGGCTTGAAAAAATATGCGTGCGTATCGCCGTTCCCGCTTTTGTCAGCTAATGCCACAATCGTGATCTGTGTTGAAGAGCCAACTTCTTCCATTCTGTTAATGTCTTCACCAACATAGGTGCTTAGATCATCCCCACCGTTTTTGCCGCTGCTTAGATAGGTAACGATCGTCCAAAATGATGCTTGCACAGAAACAGTTTCAGTTCTTTCATTGTTGGTTTCGCCAGTTCCGACGCCACTCCCTGTATCCTTGTTCGCTTCGGGTATCGCATTGTTGTAGTCCACGACAGCACGAATTGAGTGGCCTCCAGGTGAGGAGATGAAAACATTCTCCACGTACCATGTAAAGGTAGCGCCAGCGCTCAGTCCATTGTTGCTTCCAGCAGCGCTTCCCCATCCGTCGATGAATATGTAAGTAGTAAAGGTGCCGACAGCATCTGCGTCCCCATTGTTCTTTATTTGGAAATAGACTGTAAAAGGTTGTCCAGATGTTATTGTAGGGTCGCGGTTGCCGTATGCGTCAACCCACCATATGTCAACCACAATCAGATCTGGACCTTTCCACCAAATTTTTTCGTTATAGTCATTGTTTGCTTCACTTGATTCTGGCACGTTATTATTTACGTCTGCCCTAGCAAGAATTGTGTGATATCCGGGGCCCAATGTTCTATCCATGTACCAATTAAAGACGCTTCCAGCTGCCAGACCGTTATTCACGCCATATGAGTCATAACTTCCATCAATATAAAAGTAGTTTGTAAACGAAGTGGTTGTGCTGCCTGTACCCTGATTCTTGATCTGGCAGTAGATTCGGGCATTTTGTCCTCCTGTTGGAGAGCTTGGATCTGTCCATATATCTGTCCACATTAGGTCCGGCCATCCTGCAACTGTTAGTTGGCCGCTTACCCATCCGCTACCTCCCCAACATCTGCTACTCCCAGGAGTACCCGACCAAATTCCCCAAGCTACGCTATAAAGTCCGGTTGGCGCTGACGAAGGAACATTGAAAAGTCTTGAAACCCAAGAAAAGCCTGGCGAAATAGTTACAATAATATCATGTGCTGGATCGTTATATATTGTTCCTCCAGGGCTCAGGATACTTAATCCAAGTCCCACATTTATCGAAAATGGGCAGGGATTGTTGACGTAGTAATAAGCTGTGAAACTTTCACCTGGATGTACTGATGTGGGGCTAATGTAGTAGTTATCTAAGGTTACGTCAGCTCTGATTAAGTTGATGTTGTCGAGGTATACTCCCTCTTTTACTATGCTGCTATCTGAATGAAAACTGAAAGCGAAAGCTCCAGATGATATCAGATAGCTGTCGGGAATGCGCCAGTAATAACGAGTCCAGGAAGCGGCGGTTCCTGTCAACCTGTAGTTGTTGTCCCATTGCCAAGCGCTTGAATTCCACCACCCTGCGATTAGGTAATCATAACTGCTCTCGGCGTCGCACCATGCGTAAAAGTCCACGTATCCTATGTCCCAAGCGGACATGTCTACAGTGTATTTCTTCGCCATGTATGCATCCATATAATTGTCATATTTATGTTGTTGAGCATTTGTTCCACCGTAAACGGAATTATCTCCCACTTGCGCACACCAACCACTCCAAGAACCACTAGCGGCTCTATAGCCTGTATCGTCCCAATAATCCGAACCACTCCCAGAATTCGCGTCCCCTACCCACCAATTATCGCCTGGAAACGCTCCTTCAAAAGTCTCGGTAAAAACAACGCTTGTGCTCCCCATGGGTTCGTAATTTCCACCCGATACGGCATACATATTTTCAAAAGGTTTAGATGCAACATAGGATTGATCTGGCAAACCTGTTGTCGTTTTTGCACTGGGATCCTTGGTCTCAAATTGAGGCTGGTTGGTTTGTTCTTGTTGGTTTACCAGTGTTTCTTGTTGCAATGGTTTTAGTTCTTTGGGGAACTTCTCTTCACTTTCTGTTCGGAGTTGCACTCCTCTAAATGTCAAATCTGATGTAAACTTCTCATTGCGAACTTTGGGAGATCGAGAGAGTTGAACATGATCAGGGATACTGAGTTTGGACCCGGTTGAATTTGCTGTTACCTGATCAGTTTGGTTCGATAACGCTTGAAGTAAAGATGTCGCTCGAGAACCCTCACGCACTGTTTGTCTTTCTATGCTTTTGGAATTTGCCTCATTGAAAAAGCTTGTACCAAATGCAGCAACGCTTGAAACCGAAATAATCCATACAAGAACCAGAACAACCAAGGCCGTAAACAGAGTTTTCCTTCTCATCACCAATCACTTTTCAGAAAAATGTAGATGCATTGTAAAATTAAATCTGTATGAAACATTTAGGAAATTTTCTATTAGCTTGAAAGCAAAAGGTTTAACCTGTCATATTCAGCCATATTCCGACGAAGCGGTTGTGAAACACAAAATCTTCAGATTCCACGTTATATATCCAAAGTTCAATTAAGAGCTGATAATAGTAACCTATGTTGTTAACATCCCATGCTGTTGACTTATCAATACTAAACGTTACATTATTTATAATTAAGGCTTCAATTAGACATTGATTTTCAAAACGTGAAACATATGAAAAAGAAAAGGTTAGGGGCGCCTCCCAAGTTTTCCCATCTTCAAGAAAAACGCGGTACTCGTAGAGGGGCGGAAGAGGGCTTGGCGTTGCTGCGGTGGCGTTGGGCAATGGCTCATTCTGATTCCTAAACTTAACATAAACAACGTAATATGCGGAGCAACCCATATGGTTGCCAACACCCACATAAACCAAATACTCCTCTCCAGCCTCAACATTAAAAGGGTAATCCTCAGCCATATGCTCAGGGCCCAGAATCCAAAGTTCAGAAAACTTTTCCCCGCCTGGCAGACGCAAAACAAGGCTTAGCGTTGGAGAGGCAAATAACAGGATCCCAATTAAACCGGCTGACATGAAGACAAGCTTATAATCATCAATCTTCAGCATCAACTGCAACCTCAGGCTTCATCTTCATCAACTTCTTACTATAAAAACGCTTAAACCAATCCCAAACAAAAAACAAGAATATGAGAAAAACTGCGGATTCAACCAAAGTGATGCTCAAATTCTGCCAAAAAATATTCTGCCCCATGGCCAAAGCTTTACCCTTCAGGGTTAAAGCCTCATCCATCACGCCGTCCGCCAAACCTGAACACTCTTTAGCCTTACTGACAGCTTCGCTGAAGTTCCCATTTTTGTAGGCAATTTCAGCCTCAGCCAAAAGCCCACCAACCTCGTTAAGCTTAACAATTAAGCCTGAAACATTTGCGCCAACCCTCTCAGCCTCCAAAACAGCCTCAAAAGCTCGTCTTAAAGCATCGTTAGCCTCGCTAATCGCTGAGGAAGCCCCGTCGTCTGCACTCACGAAGAGTGGCAAACAACTTGAGCTCAGCGAAAAAACCATAACTAACAAAAAGAACAAGACAGGCGCCTTTGCAAACGGCCCATGTAAACCACTCAGTTCGCCTTCCCCCTCCCCCTTCCGACGCTAATTTTGGGATTAGCATCACTAGCCATCGTGCACATCCTCTCCAAAACCTCCATTTCAAACCTCAAATTATCAAGCTCCCTCTGAAGCTTAGAATATTTACTGGAAAATTGCGTATACCTTTCTAGAAATAGCTGACCCTTTTCTGTAACCTCGTAACCGTCGTTATTGAAACGTATGAAACCAACGTTGATGGTCTCCATCAGGTACTTCTCCAAAAGCCCATGGCTCAGGTTTGCAACATACATTATCCTAGTCTTCTTTGCCCCATTCTCAGCAGCTTTTAGAATGTCCGCTATAATCTCAAACCTACGTCTATACTTCACCATAAAAACCCAGCCAAACAATGTAAAATTTAAACTGAAATTAGAATCTCACTCTCTGTGGAGCCAGCCTCTACCGCCCTTCTTCAACTGCTGCTTCTTGCAGCTTCCATTCGAAGGTTTAGCGGACTCCATAATCCTGCGCCTTTCAGAACGCCTAATTATAAAATTCCTAACGAACTTACCCCAGCCACCAACAGCGGGGTCAGGAGCATAAATGCAACCCTGAGAAGCCCAAAAATCAACAACTTCAGAAAAACTTGGAGCCTTAGCATCCCTACTCGCAAAAATAACACAACCACGGTCCATAAGAACCAAGGGGTAATCGCGAACGGCAACACCCTCAGCCCTAACCCTATCATCAAACCGTTCCCTCCACAGAAGTCTCCACTCCTCCTTAACCTTCAGAAGGAACTCATGCCGCTTAACACGTTTATCGTTCACTGCTACCACTAATCCAGTCCCTCCCACAGGAGATGGACTTGAAACATCATGGACACGAATAGCCTCAAAGCCTTAACGCTTCTTCCTCCCCCACTCATTGACAAAATTGTTGTCAAAGTCCCTAATAAAACCATATGAATGAAAAATCTAGGCCAATCGTCTAGAACAAAACTTCATTCTTCTAGAATAAACGCATTGAAATCTGGAGCAAACCCAAACTTTGGCTAGACGTCTCATTCCTAAACCTTAAAAATTAACACAGCAACTTAAAACCATGCTAACCACGGCAGACATATTAACAATAATTGAGGAAGAAAACTACAACATCAAAAAACTCGCAAAGAAGCTTGAAATACCAACAGAACAACTTGAAAAGATAATAAAAGACCTTAAGGAACACAACCTCGTGGAATACGACGAACAAACGGGACAAGTAAAGCTGCCTCCTTGGCTTGTCAACATCGAAAGGCAAGTTGAAATTATAAAACCAGCAACTGGAACCATAATCCTGCCAAAAAACCAAGAAATAACAATTCAAGACATTGTCATTGGAAACTTCACAGACAAAGACCTGGAACTAAACCTCAGGTTAAAGGCAAAGCTGAAAGAAGTCGCCATAAGCAAAATAATCTAATCACCTAAAACAAACATGACTTCTTTCAACTTTTCTAATAGGAGTCTGCCCCTCTCCGTTGTGCGATAAACAACAGAGCCATCGCTATTGCAGACATTACTTATTAACCCCCTATCCAAAGCCTCAGAAAGATACTTCCTAAGGGTGGAATAACTCAAATTCGCCCGATACATCAAATGGGTAAACTTCACACCATCCAAACACACCTTTAGAATATCCATCAGAATCTGAATCCGAGCCCTCCGATGACCCATCCTAAACACCAACTTAAACAGCCAAAAGTGTAACATTATTATCTTTAAAACACTTAAAACTTTTGAAAACCCCGTAAGCACAAAAACACACATATAATGAAGGGAGCCATCCGATGAAGCTCACCATACGTCGAGTAAACATAGAACGCCTCTACAAAACTCTTCACAGTATCGGCTATCACCCAATAAAAATTGACGATAAAAAAAGCGAATGGCGAAGAGGCAGCTTCCACATTTATGCCTTTCCATGGGCAAAAAGGGGGGTCAAGTTAAAACTTCACAGAGACATATGGAAACATTCACCCCCAAACTTCGAACATAAAGTTAAAACTCAAGGAAAAGATATAGAGCAAGAGCTCCAAAGAATCCAACAAAAATACCAAACCGTAAGAAACCATTCAGGGAAGTTTTAAGCAAAAAGTTTAGAAGCAAAAATGACCGCATTCAACAATCACAAACTTCTCAACTTTATTTTCGTTTCCCTCACCGGATTAAAATTGTTTTGCACGCTTCATTAATCTTAGCGTCAACCATCACCACTCCAGTCATCTTCATAATTTTGACGTTACGCGATTTATATAGAAAATAATCTATCACACGTTTAAGCTCACCCGTCTCGTTATCCAAAACTTCCTTATAAACAGAAACAGCCTCACTCTCCGAAATTTCCCTATTACACATAAAACAAACTCGCTTCTTCAATCCTACCAATTCTCTTCAGCACTTCGTTAGAAGAAATCTAAAAGATACACGGTTTATTCTGTTAACAGCGACTAACAGAAAAAGTTCGATGAGGTTGTGAACTCATCATTCTTCGCTCATTTTGCTTAATCTGTGAGATATTTTTTGAAGTTGTTGTGGCGTGTATTTATTTTCAAGAATATTTCTATTTTCAATTTCAGTTATTCCAAATATGATTAATTCGGTAAATTCGTGGACATAAAATTCTACGTGTTCAACCATCAAAGGGTTAACATACAAATAATGTTTGCCCTTATTAGGTCCATCAGGCGAGCAGATACCACCCTTCTCAGTAAACTCTTCTATGACGGGTAATCTCGATTTTTTAAATGCATCGCTATTAGATAAATAAAATTCAACTTCAGATGTATCTGCCACCAAATCATAGCACCATATGTAAGCGGCATCTTTCTTATCTAGAACAACATAAAGTAAGCCACTATTAATACGATGGTCCAGATTATTCCGAACAAAAGCAAATTGTATGCCATTTGCTCGTCCTCATCCTTTGTCCCTACGTATGCTATGATTCCGCCGATGAGGCCGAAGAAGAATGGCACTAGATACCATAATACAGTAGGTTTTGTTGCCGGGTTGACTTCCTCAAATTCATCTGTTTCATGTAGTTTTGCTATGGTGTCTTGTGATAGTGTAGGGCTTTCCTTGGCTTTTTTCAATTCTGTTATTTTGCTTTCTAAAGCCTTCGTTGCTGCTAAATACGATTTTTCTCCAATTTTTTGGTTGGCAAAGAGAACAGCTAATTTGGCCTTTTCTTCCTCATACGTCTTTATTTCCTGCTCAATTTTCGAAATAATACTCCTATCTGAGCTTGTTGACTCTTGTGACGCATCAAGAAAAGAACAACTTATTTCACATTTTTCACGGTAGGCACATAAATAGCAACAGTAGTCTTTTCGGCTATTCTTGCAAAATTCCTTTCTGACGTCTCTTCCCTCAGATTGCTCAATTACTGCTTTGCATAACCTACCATCTACAAGATATTCACAATCCGCAGGTTCTTTCGGCACTTAACGCGCCTCACAACTCTTTCATTCACTTTTTAGCTTTCAAAATTCTTAACGTTTACGGATTCCGATTCTATATTAGCCCACATCAAAAGGTCAACCCCTCCACCTTCTGTTAACGATGACTAACAGAACATCAACTCACATTCTGAAGTCTATTACACTGAAATTGAAAATGTTTGAAATAAAAATTATTTATTCGACGTTCATAAGAGCTTTATAAAGGTTTTATATT
>Ga0078972_1004639_pt1 | contig 36938 bp, 30 predicted proteins | sample YelNatPaOPGAMG01_FD_67568 | JGI IMG/M metagenome (GOLD analysis project Ga0078972, IMG submission 67568) | Hot spring thermophilic microbial communities from Obsidian Pool, Yellowstone National Park, USA - OP-RAMG-01 (SPADES assembly) (version 2) | ecosystem: Environmental > Aquatic > Thermal...
TTTTAGTTCCACGGTTAGTTCGCCCACCAAGGTCTTGAGCCGACGGACCTCCTCACGGAGTCGTTGCTCCGCTTGTTCGGGGCCGCCACGATCAAAGACTTTCTCCCCTTGGTTCAGCAACTGATCCCGCCATTGGTAATACTGCGATTGGCTGAGTTGGTGCCGCGCGCAAAGTTCCCCTAGGGGAACTTGTCCTATCATTCCCTCCAAGACGATCTGGAGCTTCTCCTTGCCTGTCCATTTCCTGCGTTTCATTGAGTCCTTTCTTACTGCTAGGACTCTCAAATTCACCGCCACCTTTCAAGGGGAGCAGTATATCTGTTCAACTCCAAGCCCCGTCCGGTTCATCGCTTTCTGCAAGGATGATGGTGTAAACTGGTTCAGGTGTCGTGGAACATCAAGGTGCAACCAGTGACGCCTTCCTACGCGGAACTGCCAGCTTGCCATGTTGGGGACTGCCACAATTAGATGCCCATTTGGACGCAACAAACGTCTGCATTCAGCCAGAGTTGCCACAGGGTCAGTTAGATGTTCTAACGACTGGTGCAAGAGGATAATATCGAAACTGCTGTCTTGCAGCGCGGCCAAGTCGCCAACAAACATGGGCAGCTCTTGTTTTGTGGCGGCAAAACGTGCGCTCTCGATTGTTCGTTCGATTCCTATCGGTTTCCAACCCAACTCGCGTAAAGCGGCCAGCATCCAACCGTCACCACATCCGATTTCCAGAATTTGTTGGCTGGGACCAAAACGACGTATCCACTGCTTGGCACGGTGCGATTGAACATGTTGGAGGAGCGCGACAATGAGTGAGTTGTAGCGGCGGTAAAATCGGGGATAAAATATCTCCATGGCGAGGGGTTGAGGCCAAACAAAGGCAAAATCACATCTTGCGCAATGCCAAAGCGGGAAGAACTGCCCCGTGATATAGTCACACGCCTCGAAGAATCGGGTTGTCGCTCGCTCAGCGCAAAGCGGACATAGGGGCGCTTGGTTCATTGACGAAAATCGAGCGCAGACCGCCGCCAATCTACAACGCTTACGGGGCGGTGAACGACATCCTTATAAGTACGCGCCAGGTACACACACAGGACAGCCAGATAAAACGCGATGTATAGAAAATCGACCGCGACCAAAATGCGAAAATGATTCCAATAGAGCAATGTCAAATTGGTCAGCACAAGAAAAGGAAATGTGTAAACAGACAACCGCAGGGGGAAGGTGGAGGAACTGAGTATGCCCGCGATAGCGAACTTTGTAGCCCGGAGAAGGTTATAATGTGATTCTCCTGCGACTCGCGGCTGTCGCGCGTATGATATGCCTTTTCGCGGAAAACCAACATAAGCGACCTCAGTGCGCAAGAAGGGAACAGTGGAGTGATTGTCCAGAATTGCGTCACGCACAACGGCCGACATCAGGCAAAACTCCGCCATATACAGGACAATATCGCTATCCGCCACGAGGCGATTGAGACGGTAGAATGCCTTGCGCGCCAATTGCATCCCGATGAATTCTGGTCGTTGGTCTCGCTTGCCATAGACGACATCAAACCCCTTCTCCCATTCTGCGATAAACTGAGGAATCATCTCTGGCGGGTCTTCGCAGTCTACATCTATAATCGCCATCGCGATACCTCTGGCGTATTTCAATCCGGTAGCGACATTAGCCTCGTACCCGAAGTTGCGCGATAGGGTAAGCAATTGGACTGTTGGGTCCTTTTCTCGCAGGCGTAAGATCGTTGCGGCTGTATTGTCGGTTGAGCAGTTGTTGGCGAACAATAACTCAAAATCATAACGCTCGCGCAACGGAGCAAGGGCGGCTTGGAGTCGCTGATAGAAAATGGGAACTGCCTGTTCTTCATTGAACACAGGACAAATTATCGAAATCAATTTTTTTTGTATCATCAAATCAGTGGGATTTGCGCTTTCGGTGACGAAAAAGACTAAAGTACATTTTATGGGATGCGGCTGTTATGTAAAGCCGATATTGTTGTACACTGTGAATGCAAAACAATCATTTTGTAAGGACGTTGACAATCATTAGTAGTGACTTGGAAAAGTTTTTCTTCTATACACGCCACTGATTGCTTATGGAAAAAAGACTGAAAATCCCGCGTGAGTACATTTTTGCTGTCGCATTGGTCGTGGTTTGGGCGTTCATATACCTTCCCAATTTGCGCATCAGTCCGAATTGGTACGGAGATGAGGGACAGGTTATGGATATGAGTTGGACAACGGCGCACGGACATCCGCGTTTTGGTCCTCTCTACTACAACTTTATGGTTCCAATTCCTTATCAACCCCTAACGTTGTTGATTAACGGTATTCTCTTGCGGGTGTTTGGTTGCGATATTTTTGTCGTCCGCCTGTTTCAGGTGATCGTTGCACTAGCTACTGCAGGTATTTGCTTTTGGATTGGGGCACAGTTGCGGGACAAACGTTTTGGATTTTTGTGTGCATTGGCCTTTCTGACCTATCCGGAAGTTGTGATTCATTATCGCTGGGTTCGTCCTCACCCTATAGCGGGGACGTTCGTCCTGGCTGCGTGTGGTTTCTTGATTAGCTACATACAGCAAAGGCGTTTGCGCGACATTGTTTTGGCAGGTGTCATGACTGCGCTGGGGCTGGCGTGTCATTGGTTTATGTACATGATGGTAGTGTTGGTTGTTGTAACAGTTTTACGGATCAACCGTCGGCACGTCGTGGCAGCGTTATTGCCAGTTGCCGCGTATGGGATATTGTTCTGTGCATGGTTCTTGTGGACGCAGCCAGGCGGCATCGAGCATTTTATTTCTCAGTTGCGCCAAATACAAAAAGCTGGATTTGGCGATGCGGTTCCAGGTGCACTTGCGGAAGCGGCACGCTTGTACCGCCAGTTTATCGAATTTTCATTTATTGCCCCAACAGTAGGCAGAGATGGGAGTCATGGGGTTGATATCTGGTTACCGATCGCGACCTTGGGGATATTATTTTTTCCAGTTCGACAATTTCGGGGGTGGTTGATTTTTTGGTTGGGAGGCTTGATGTACGGTGTGTTGAAGTCGCGTAATAATGTTCATCTCTTTTTTTATCCTGCGATGGTGTTTGTGCCGCTAATGGCGATCGGTTTTGCTGGAGCGATCGCCTTAATGGAGGAACGCCTTGTTCGTCATCTGCCAAAACTCGAACGTTGGGCGCGATATATTCCATCACTTGCTCTTATTGGAATTTTTGGTGGAATCTGTTTGTATAATTCATTTACTCATTGGCGAACAAAAATCGACCTTTGGACGTTGCGTTCACATAAAGACGCCGAGGCAGCTATGCAATTTGTCAACGCTCATACAACCAAAGAGGATTTCGTTGTTATGCCGGATCAGGTCTATTGGCTTTATCCGTATCCGTATCGAGCGCAATTGTTTGAATGTGCTCACTATGCCGGTCGTGAGTCTCGTCCGTTCAGTGAGACGTTGCCACGAAAGATGTTCTGGTTTGATTGCAGTTGGCAACGGGCGAAATATCTGGTGCTCGCCTATGGTATTGATGTCAATGGAAGACCATATGGGATTGATGCGATTTATTGGATGGGGTTCAAAGGGGTACGCGAGATTGTAGAACAGGTACAGCAGGAGAAATGGCCAGTGGTATTCCGCCAGGGGGAATACATGGTGCTGGCCAATCCACGATTCATGACAAAAGAGGAACAAAAATGAAAATAGTTGTCGCTTATTCAGGCGGGTTGGATACCTCGGTGATTTTGCACTGGCTCAAACAGACCTACCAGTGCGAGGTCATCGCGTATTGCGCCGACATCGGCCAGGAAGAGGAACTGAAGGGACTCGACAAAAAAGCAAAGGCCACCGGCGCCAGCAAATTCTATGCACTTGACCTTGTCGAAGAATTCGCCCGCGATTTCATCTTTCCGATGATTCAAGCGGGGGCCATCTACGAAAACCAGTATTACCTCGGCACCAGCATCGCGCGTCCGCTGATTGCCAAAGCGCAAATCGAGATTGCTCGCAAAGAAGGCGCCGACACCGTCGCCCATGGGGCCACGGGCAAGGGCAACGACCAGTGCCGGTTCGAGTTGACCTTTGCCGCGCTGGCGCCCGACTTGAAAATTATCGCGCCATGGCGGTTGAAGGAATTCCAAAGTCGTTTTCCAGGACGCGCCGAGATGCTGGCCTATTGCGCCGAAAACGGCATTCGGGTCGAGGCGACCGCCAAGAAACCGTACTCAATGGATCGTAATCTTCTTCATATTTCCTATGAGAGCGGCATTCTTGAAGACCCGTGGATGGAACCTCCCAAGGAGATTTTCAAGCTCAGCGTCTCCCCGGAAGATGCTCCGGACAAACCGGAATATGTCACACTGGATTTCGTAAATGGTATCTGTGTTGCTGTCAACGGCAAGAAACTCTCCCCCGGCAACGTCATGCGTGTACTGAACAAGCTCGGTGGCAAACATGGCATTGGCCGCGTGGACCTTGTTGAAAACCGTTTTGTCGGCATGAAGAGCCGCGGTGTCTATGAGACGCCCGGCGGCACCATCCTGCATTTTGCCCACCGCCAAATGGAGACGTTGACGATGGACCGCGAAGTGATGCATCTGCGCGACTCACTGATTCCGCGCTATGCGGAACTGGTGTATTACGGGTTCTGGTTCAGTCCCGAACGCGAGGCACTACAGGCGTTCGTAACCGAGTCCCAGAAAAACGTGACCGGCACCGTTCGCTTGAAACTCTACAAGGGCAACATCATCACGGCGGGACGCAAATCCCCCGTATCGCTTTACAATCCCTACGTCGCCACGATGGAAGCCGACAAAGGTGCCTACGACCAAACCGACGCCACCGGCTTCATCCGCCTCAACGCCCTACGTCTGCGCACCCGCGCGGCCGTCCTCTCTGGCAAGAAAAACAGGGAATAGAATAGGATTGCCTTGTGGCGAGATTGCGTTAAAGTAAATGCGCAGTGCGATTGTAGAGCAGCCGCAGTGAGTTGGTGGAATGTCAGGCGCAGCCAGGTTCGCTCGGTGACAGTCCGAAACCCGATGGTCGGGAACAGTCACTGAGACCTCTCGCGCCGCAGGAGAAAAGTGTCAGTATGGGAGCCAGACTTTTCGTCGGCAACCTGTCCTTCAACGCCACCGAAGGGGATGTTCTTGATCTGTTCAAACAGGTCGGTCATGTCGTGCAATGCGAACTGGTTGTGGACAAGTTTACCAACCGTTCGCGCGGGTTTGCCTTCGTCGAGATGGGCAGCCAGGAAGAGGCCAACCGTGCTATCGAACAGTTCCACGGCAAGGATTTCCAGGGCCGTGCATTGACCGTCAATGAAGCCCGTCCGCGCGAAGAGCGCGCGCCCCGCGGCGACTTTGGTGGTGGGGGAGGGGGCGGACGCGGTGCTGGCGGCGGTCGCCGCGACTTCCGTCGCGAACGCCACTAGGAGCGCCTCAAAACAAATGCAGCACTTCTTCGGGGCGGGTGACCAGTTTTTGGGCGCCCGCCCCGATTAGTTCTTCTCGATCTCGGAACCCCCACAGCGCTCCCACCGGGAACATCCCCGCCGCACAAGCTGTCCACATGTCGGTGTTCGTATCGCCGAGATACAACCATTCGGACGGCTTGATCTTCAGTTCCGCGGCAATTTGCAGCGCGACAGTCGGATCGGGTTTGATCGGCAAATGAGGAAGTTGCCCCCGCACAATAGCAAAATGGGCGTGGGGAAAATAGTGCGACACCATCCGCTTGGTGAAAAGGTCCGGCTTGTTGGAAAACACCGCTTGCGTTATGCCGCGTCGGTGCAGTTCATCCACCATTTCGGAGACGCCGGGATACAGTCGCGTTTGATCAAAACAATGCTCGTCATAATAAACGCGCATCAATTCCAGCGCCTCCTCTGCCAGCGTTGACTTATCCGCAGGCAATGCCCGCAGAATCAGATTACGGGCACCGTCACCGACAAAATAGCGATACGCGGGCAGGGGATGAGGGGAACAACCGAGCGTTATCAGCGCGTGATTGACGGCATTGGCCAGGTCGGCCAACGTGTCGGCCAGTGTGCCGTCGAGGTCAAAAAGGATGGCGCGAAATCTTCTCATTGCTTTTGCCTATAGCAAAGGCGAACGGTTTTGTCCGCCTTTTAGTTGTTGTTTACTCGCGTCGGACTTGATAGGTTCATGCCTCCATGAACAGCATTCGACTTCTTATCGTCGCGTGGTTTTCCTGCGCCACGCTTGTCTCAGGTCAGTTGGTCCCGCAACCCAAAGACCCCAGCGCCATTCTGACGAAGATATTTGGCAAAAACTTCTCCTTCTCGGCCACCGCCCACGTGACCATGAAAAACGCCAACGGCAAGGAGATGATGCGCATGGAGTCCGCGGTGGCCATGTTGGACGGGAAGATGCGCAATGAAAGTGACATGACCAAAATGCAGGGCGCCGCGATGCCACCCGAAGCCGTCATCCAGATGAAACAGATGGGCATGGACCGCACTGTCACCATCGTCCTTCCCACGCAAAAAATCGCCTACCTGATTTATCCCTCTCTCAATGCCTATTGCGAACTGCCTATCCCGCCTGCGCAGGACAATGCCCAAGAACCGAAAGTCACCAAGACCGAACTCGGCAAGGAAACCGTCGCTGGCCATCCTTGCGTGAAATACAAGGTAACCGTGGCCGACACCAACGGCCAAACCCTGGAATCCATCATCTGGCAGGCCACCGATCTGAAAGACTTCCCAATTCAAACGCAGATTACCAATAGCGACGGCACTCTGATCACGGTGATCTACAAGGACATCAACCAGACCCCGCCGGTCGCCTCGCTCTTTGAACTGCCCGCCGGCTGCAAGAAATACGGCAATGTCCAAGAACTGATGATGGGCAGCATGCAGCGCATGATGGGACAATGAAGAAACCTGCCCAGCAAACCTGGGGCGGCCGATTCGCGACCGGCCCTGCCGAGTTGGTCAAGCAATTTACCGAAAGCGTCCGTTTCGACTGGCGACTCTACCGACAAGACATCGCCGGTTCCATTGCACACGCCAAAGGACTGGCGAAGACCGGTCTTCTCACCAAAACCGAGGCCGCCAAAATCGTCCACCGCCTGAAAGCCATCCAACGAAAAATCGAAGCAGAAAAGTTCGAGTGGAATTCATCACTCGAGGATGTTCACATGAACATCGAGGCGGCCCTCGGCTCTCTGGGACGAAAACTTCATACCGCCCGAAGCCGCAACGATCAGGTTGCCACGGACATTCGTCTTTGGCTGCGAGAGACCATCGGCCAACAACAATCTGCCATCGGCAATTTACAACGCGCTTTGGTCGTACTGGCGGAAAAAAACTCCGAAGTGCTCATGCCCGGCTACACCCACCTCCAACGGGCACAACCGGTGTTGTTTGCCCATCATATGCTCGCCTATGTCGAGATGCTGGCACGGGATGCCGCCCGGTTCGCTGACTGCGCAAAACGGGCCAACCTCAGCCCGCTCGGCTCCGGTGCCATCGCCGGCAGCACGTTGCGACTGGCGCGGGAATTTGTAGCGAAAGAGCTTGGGTTTGACGGTGTAACGCCAAACTCCATGGACGCCGTGAGCGACCGGGATTTTGTGGTCGAGTTTCTCGCCGCAGCGGCGATTTGCGGGATGCATCTGTCGCGTTTGGCGGAGGACCTTGTGCTCTGGTCAAGCGTCGAGTTCGGCTTTGTTCGCATTGGCGACGCCTACACAACCGGTTCGTCACTGATGCCGCAAAAAAAGAATCCCGACATCTGCGAACTGGTTCGTGGCAAGACCGGCCGACTCTACGGCAATTTGCTGGCGGTGCTGGTCATGCTCAAGGGACTTCCCCTGACCTACAACCGCGACATGCAGGAAGACAAAGAACCGCTTTTTGACACTGCCGACACCTTGCTGGCCTCTTTGCGGGTCTTGGCTGATATGCTGCGGCATACCACGGTCAACAAAGCCCGATGCGAAGCGGCGGCCAGTGACCCGTTGTTACTGGCGACCGATCTTGTGGATTTCCTGGTAAAAAAAGGGATGCCGTTCCGTCAGGCCCATCACGCGGTAGGCGCACTCGTGGCGGAATCGGAAAAAACCGGTATCCCATTGCCGGAACTGGCTGCCCGCAGGTACGGCAAACCAGCCGGCGCCCTGTTCGATGCGCGACGGGCGCTGGCGGCTCGGAAAATGCCTGGCGCGCCATCACCGCAGAATGTGCGTGCCCAGATTGCGCGATGGAAGGAGTTGCTCCATGTGTAAGTTCTTTTGGTCCGCTGTTGTCCTGATGTTGGTGACGGTTGTGGGAAACGCGGCGCCGCCGATCCGTATCATGCCAGTGGGAGACTCCATCACTTGCGGCTCCAACGTCGCCGGTGGTTATCGCCTGGAGTTGTATCGGCTGCTGACCGCGGCTGGGTACAATGTGGATTTCGTTGGCACGCAGGCCAGTGCCTGTTACACGAACGCCTTGCCGGATGCCGACCATGAAGGCCACAGCGGCTGGCGGATTGATCAGATTGACTCCATCATCGTCGGCGTGTTCAATCAGATTGCTGATCCCGATATTCTCTTGTTGCTAATTGGCACGAACGATTTCGGCCAAGGATACGACATCACCAACGCCATTCACCGTCTCAATGCCCTCGTCGGCAAAATGGCCACCAACCGTCCCTTCTGCAAAATCATCGTGGCCAATCTCCTCGAACGCGGCGAACCGCAAAACAGCCAGATCACCAACCTCTTTAACCCCTTCGTCCCAGGTCTCGTCGCCAGCAATGCTGCCCTCGGCCGCGAAGTCTATTTCGATGACCTTCGCAGTGATGTACCGTTGGCCGACATGCCCGACAAACTCCACCCCAACGCGACCGGCTACGCCAAAATGGCCACCAACTGGTTCAACGTCATCACCAGCCATTTCTCCCCCGAAGGCTCCACCAACGCCCCCGCCATCGCTCATGCCTACGGCTCGGCCAGTCTCACCAACCTGCTCATCACCTTCAGCAAACCTGTTGCCGACAGCGCCACAAACATCTCCTGTTACAGCCTCGACGGTGGTCTTGTTGTGCTGGGCGCCTCCCTCGACGCCACCACCAAACGCGATCTGACACTGACAACCACTCGCCAAACTCCCGGCATCGCCTACACCGTCACCATCAACGACGTCGTGGACCGCACCGCTGCTGCGACCCCCATAGCCTCCAACAGCACCGCCACCATCACCGCCTTCGGCCCCGGCGAACGCGGCGCGTTCACCAATGTCGCCGAGTCCTCTGACTACACACTCGTCTATTCGCTCAACATCCCCACCAACGCCAACTACAGCTCCGGTCCCGTCCCCTACAACGTAGACCTGCGCGCCTACGCGGGCGCATACGACCGCATCGCCTATTACCTCGAACTCCAGCCCACCAACGGGCCGATCAGTTTCTGCTGGGTCTCCATGGACCCCTTCACCACCAACATCAACTTGATCGGTGTGCCCTGTACCAACAGCGGCGCCTTTTTCCAACAAACTGTCTCCAACCTCAACGTCTTCTGCAACGTCTCCAACGTCACCAGCGGCGTCGGCCTCGGCGAAGGCTACCTCGAATTCTGGCCCTGCAACTACAACCAATCCAATGTCGCCGCCGTCGCCAACGCCAGTAACAGCTACTACGACTGGGGTGACAACCCCACACCGGGCAACTACGGCTCCATGCAAGTCCATCGCCCCAGCGCCAGCCAGGTTCTCTTCGCCTTCAACCGATGGGGCGGCAACGGCAGCCCCGTGGACATCGGCATCGGCAACCGTCCCGGCTCCCTCGATGCGGACTGGACCTTCGCCTACAATGCTGCCAGCTACGCCATCAAAACCCTCCAGGTCTTCGTCCGACCCGTCTCCAACGCCGCCCCCGTTCTTCTCAGCGCCAACGGCCTGAACGGATGGACCAACATCGTCCTCAACTTCAGCAAACCGCTCAGCGACGACGCCACCAACCTCGCTCATTACGCCCTCAGCGGCGGTCTCGCTGTTCTCGACGCCACACTCGATCCCCTAACCAAAGTTTCGGTCACTCTCACCACCAGCCCGCAACGTCCCTCCGCTTCCTACACTGTCACCGTCAACGGCCTTTGCGACCGCACCACCAACCAAACCCTCATTGCCAGCAACTCCACCGTTGCCTTCACCACCGCCCCCACCCACGGCGCCCGTAACAATGTCGCCGAAGCCGCCGACTACACACTCGTTTACTCCCTCGACATCCCCAACACCGCCAACTACAACTCTACCGGCCTCGTTTATAACGTGGACGCCCGTAACCTCGTCGGCCCCTACAGCCGCATCGCTTACTACCTCGAACTCCAACCCCCCGGCGGCGATATTCAATACATCTGGGTCTCCACCGATGCCTTTACCAGCGACATCAATAAAATCGGCGTTCCCTATTACGGCACTGCTGCTTCCTTCCAACAGTATCTCACCAACATGAACGTCTTCTCCAGCGTCTCCGGCATTGTTACCGGCACCAACATTTCCACCGGCAACATCGAATTCTGGCCCGGCAACTACGATGCCTCCAACATCATGCTCATCGCCAACGCCAGCAACACCCTCTACGACTGGGGCGACCGCCCGACTTCCTCCAGCGGCTACGGCTCCATGCAAATCCACAACTACGCCGCCGTTACCCCCACCGGCACCGGCCAGGTACTCTTCGCCTTCAACCACTGGGGTAACGCCGGCACCGGTATCCTTGACCTCGGCATCGGCAACCGCGCCACCGGCAACCCCGACTACACCTTTGCCGCCAATGCCAACAGCTACAGCAACAAACTCCTTCAGGTCTATGTCCTCCCGTTGCCCGACACCACTGCGCCCACCTTGCTCAGTGCCCTCGCCAGCCCCGACCTAATCCACATCACCCTCCGATTCAGCGAACGGCTCGCCGACAGCTCCGCCAATCCCGCCAACTTTTCCCTCAGTGGCGGCCTCACCGTCCTCAGCGTCACCCTCAGCGCCGATAAACGCGAAATCCTCCTCACCACCACCCCTCGTACCCCCGGCGCCTCCTACACCGTCACTGTCAACAATGTCCGCGACCGCTCCTCCAACGCCAACTCCATCGCTCCCGACACCACACTCCCCGTCACGCCCGTCCCCGCACAAGTCCTTGCTAATGCCCCGGAAACCGCCGACTTCCAACTCGTCTATGCCCTCGACATCCCCAGCGCCAGCCCCAGTTGGAATATCAACGGCACTCCCTACAACATTGACAACCGCTGGCACATCGGCGCCTTCGACCGCATTGCCTATTATCTCGAACTGGTCACCACCGCGGGCGCGACCAATTGGATTTACGTTGCCATGGACCCCTTTACCACCGATGTCCACAAAATCGGCGTCCCCGACATGATTGCCGGCAGCGTCTTCCAAAAAGCCGTCTCCAACCTCACCGTTTACTCCAACGTCAGCGGCATCACCACCGGCACCACCTTCACCGCGGGCAACATCGAGTTCTGGCCATTCGACTACACCGCCACCACCAACACTAGCGTCGTCGTCACCAACGCCAGCAACTCCCTCTTCGACTGGGGCGACACCATCAACTACACCACCGGCACCTCCGGCTACGGCTCCATGCAGGTCCACAACCCCTACGCCAGCCAGGTCCTCTTCGCCCTCAACCGTTGGGGCGGCAACCAAAGCGGCAACATCGTCTGCGTCGGTATCGGCAACAACCCCAGCGGCAACCCCGACTGGACCCACAGCTCCAGCGCCACCAACTACACCTCCCGCACCCTCTACGTCATGGTTCATCCCGCCAACGACACCAACGCCCCTACCATCCTCAGCGCCGCCGGCGACGGTAACCGCACCAACATCATGGTCACCTTCAACGAACCGGTTGCCGACACGGCCGGCAACCCCGCCAACTTCACCGTCAACAACGGCATCAATGTCCTCTCCGCCGCGCTCCAACCCAATCTCCGCCAGGTCCTCCTAACCACCGATCCCCGCACCTTTGGCACCCCGTACACTCTCACTGTCAACAACATCCGCGACCGTTCCCCCAACGCCAACCTCATCGCCACCAACTCCACCATCACCATCACCGACCCGATCGCCTACACACTCGTGCCCGAATCCACCAACTACACTCTCGTCCACACACTCGCCCTGCCCGGCGCCGTCCCCAACTACAACGTCAACGGCGTCCCCTACGGCGTGGACCAGAGCCGTTTCCTCACCCAACGCTTCGACCGCATCGCCTACTACATTGAACTCGCCACCAACGCCGTCACCGGCCCCACCAACTGGCTCTACGTCTCCATGGACGCCTTCACCACCAATATCACCCGCGTCGGCGTCCCCGTCCTCGCCAACGGAGCCTACTTCTACGCGCAAATCCTCACCAACATGAACGTCTTCTCCAGCGTCTCCGACATCGTCACCGGCACCGGCATCGCCACCGGGAACATCGAGTTCTCGCCCTGGAACTACGGCGCCGCCACCAACAGCGCCATCCCCACCGGCAGCAACAGTCTCTACGACTGGAACGACACCCCCAGCACCAGCGGCCAGTACGGCTCCATGCAAATCCACAACTACGGCGCCATCACCGCCACTGGCACCGGCCAGGTCCTCTTCGCCTTCAACAAATGGGGCGGCGGACAGACCGGCAACGCCGAGCTCGGTATCGGCAACGGCACCGGCGTCAACCCCGACTGGACCTTCCTCAACAATGCCGCCACCTATGCCGTCAAAAACCTCCACGTCTTCGTCCGCCGCATTGCCACCACTCCGCCACCCGCCGCCAGTGCCCCCTTCATTGCCGCCCCGCCACAGTCCGACACCAATTATGTTGGCGACGCCACCATCCTCAGCGTCAATGCCGGCGGTACCGACCCGTTGACCTACCAGTGGCGACTCAACGGCGTTCCGCTCGACGGCGAAACCAATTCCTGGATCGCCTTCACCAACCTCACCCTCTGCCATGCCGGCAGCTACGACGTGATCGTCTCCAACACCGCCGGCGCGGTCACCAGCGACGCCGCCACTCTGTTCCTGATTGACACCACCCCGCCGGTCATCGTCTCGTACACCGCCGTCACGAATCTGTTTGCCGACGCCAACGGCCAGGCACGCCTCCCGAATCTGGCCGCGCTGCTGACGGCCTCCGAGCCGTGCGGTTCCTACAACGTCACCCAAGCTCCGGTGTACAACACGCTTCTCGGCATCGGCAGCCACAACGTCCAACTCACCGTCACCGATCTCTCCGGCAACACCAACAACGCCCTCGCCACCGTCAACGTGGTGGATGTACGGACGTTTCAGGTCCGCGAGATTGCCGCGCAAAGCAATAACATCGTCGTAACCTGGGACCTCGTGCAGGGCGTGACCAACATCGTCCAAGCCACTCCCGAAGGCTGGCGAGGCGGCTTCACCAACAACTTCCACGACATCAGCCCGCCGTTCTTCGTTCCCGGCACCGGCACCACCCGCACCAATTATCTCGATGTTGGTGGCGCCACCAACGGTCCTGGTCGCTTCTATCGCATCCGACTGGTGCCCTGAGTCGCGGGTTTCCCGCCGGCCCGAAGAAACTCCTGCATCTGGGGTTTCTTCGCGTTTTGTGCCCATTCCAAGGGCGTCCATCCGCGCTGGTCGCGCTCGGTCAGGCGCGCCCCCGCCGCCAGCAGCATCCGGGCGATCTCGATGTCACCCGTCGCGGCGGCGGTGTGCAGTGGCGTGCAGCGGGTCATTCTCTGGAGATTGGGATTGGCGCCGCGTTCGAGGAGAAGCGCGACGGTTTTTTTGCTCCCGTTGGCGGCAGCCAGATGTAACGGCGTGCGGCCAAAGGAGTCTTTGAGATTGGCCAGCGCTCGGTCGCTGGCCAGCAGGTTGGTCAGTTCCTTGAAGTCATCTTTGGCGGTCAACCGATGGATGGGGGGCGATTGATACGCGAGGATGGGGGAAATTTCCGGGGCGGTCAGCAACAGCGAAACCCGTCGGGAGGCCTGATGGGCGGGTGTTTTGCCGGTTTTCTCACGCATGTTGGGATCGGCTTTCCGAGCCAGAAGAAACGCCACCATACCCGTTTCATCATTGACGACCGCCAGATACAACGGGGTACGTCCGAGTTCATCGCGGGTGTCCACCTGCGCGCCTTTGGCCAGCAACAGTTCGGCAACGGCGATTTTGCCGGCCGCTGCCGCCAGGTGCAACGGGGTCTGTTTGTCTTGTCCGTGCGCGTTGGGATCGGCGCCCTTGTCGAGGAGCAGTCGGACAAAATCCAGGTCGCCCGCGTTGGCGGCGCAATGCAGGGGTTGGTTGCCCTTGTGATTGCGTTTGTGAATGGCGTTGGGATCGCGCTGGATCAGGGCGGCGGCCGCTTCCCGGTCACCGGCAAGAATGTGGGAAAAAAGATCCACACTGGCGCCTTTTTCGCAAAGGAGACTGATGGTGGCCTGGGCGGCGACTATCGTGTTGCTGGCGGCGGCATCGCCATCGGCGGCCAGCGTCCTGGCCTTGTTCAGAGCGGCCCAAGCGAGGGAGAGGGCGGTGCGGCCATTTTTGTCGGCGGCATTGATGTCGGCGCGATTGGACAACAGCAGTTCCGCCATCGCGCGGTGGGCATTGGCGGCGGCCAGATGGAGCGGAGTGAGTTTCAGTTTGTTGCGAGCGTCAACCTCGGCGCCTTTGGCGAGCAAGAGACTGGCACTGTTGGTTTGTCCCGATCGGGCGGCCCAGTGCAGCGGGGTGTCGCCTTCAGGGTCTTTGGTGTGCGTGAGATTGGGCTGAACACGCAGCAGTTCGGTCATCAATTCCATCTGGCCAAGTCCGGCGAGGGAAAAAATGTCCGGCTCGACACCGATACCCAGCAGGGCGCTGGCCGCGGCGAGGTGGTTGGAGCGGACGGTTTCGCGGAGCAGGTCCTGTTTTTGTTTGGCGATATTAAGCCGCGCCGCCAACAGGGCCAACACCTCCGGTTTGCCTTCCTGCACCGCCAGTTGCAGGGGAGTCAGGCCGTTGGCATCCTTGGCGGTCATCGAAGCGCCGTTGTTCAGGAGAAGCGAGGCGACATCCTTTCGATCCCAGAGCGTCGCCAGGTGCAACGGGGTGTAACCGCCCTTTGCCTTGGCCTCAATGTTGGCGCCGTGCGCCAGAAGAAACTGCGTCATGGTCACGTCGCCCGTGGTGACGGCGTAGTGCAACGGGGTGCGCCCCAAAATGTCCGTCGCATCAATCGGCGCCTGTTTTTCGACCAACAGACGCGCCACCGATGGTTGCACCCGATAGACGGCCAGATGCAACGGCGTCAGACCGTTCTTGTTCGTTGCGGCGACGTCGGACTGGTTTTCAAGGAGTAACGAGACCGCGTCGGCACGCCCCGCGGCGGCGGCCAGGTGCAACGCGAGGTTGCCCTCGGCATCCCGTTCGGTCACAGCGCCGCGATTGGTTGCGATCAAATCTTTGAGCGCCTTTAGTTCGCCGTTTGTCGCCGCGTCATGGATTGCTCCAGCCCACGCCAGCGCGCCCGCCAACGCCGACATTCCCAACGCGCCGATCCAACGACATGCCGTTCTGTTGTTCATGGGAACCAATGGCTCCGACGATGAAACACGGGGGGCGTATTCAATAGAGTTGCCGCCACGAACCGGCTCGGATACAACTGCAACCATGAGAATCTTCGCTCTTTATGTCTTGATGAGCGCCTGCGCGACACTCGCTGCCGCGGCATCCTGGCGCGTCGGATCACCCGACGAGAAACTTGCCATCGAAGTCCAGACAGGCGAAAAACTCTACTACCGTGTCTTGTTGGGAAATGAGGCCGTGCTCGGTGAGTCGCCGCTCGGCATCGTTCGGGACGACCAGCGGTTCGACACAGGATTGGTGTTCGAAGGTGAACGGCGTCGCCATCTGGTCGAAGACTATGAGATGTTGACCGGCAAACGCCGCCATTGTCATGCCGAGGCCAACGAATTGACGCTCGTCTTTCACAACGCCAACGGCGCAAAACTCGAACTGATCCTGCGCGCCTACAATGACGGCGTGGCCTTCCGTTACCGTTTCCCCGAATCGGACAAATCAACGCGAACCGTGACGGAGGAACTCACCGGTTTTCAAATCCCCGGCGGCGCCACGGCGTTCATCCAACCATACGACGAGGCGACAAAATGGACGCCGGCCTACGAGGCTTATTTCGAGAACGGCATCCCGGCGGGGTCAACAACAACAAACAAGGCCGGCTGGTGTTTCCCAGCCTTGTTTCGCCTCCGTGAAAATGGCCCGTGGCTGCTGCTCACTGAAGCATTGCTGGACGGTTCCTATTGCGGTACCCGCTTGAAATCAGAAGCGCCCGGCGGTTTATACCGTATCCGCTTCCCCGATACCGGGGAGGGACTCAAAACCGGCCAGGTCAATCCGTCAAGTACCCTGCCGTGGGCGACCCCGTGGCGGGTGATCCTCACAGGACCAACCCTCGCCACCATTGTCGAGTCCACGCTGGTCACCGATCTGAACCCGCCCAACGCGATCCGCCACACCGGCTGGATCCAACCGGGCCGCGTCGCCTGGAGCTGGTGGTCGGAACAGGACAGTCCGCGCAAACCTGAACGAATGAAAGCGTTCATTGACCTCGCGGCTGAATTGGGATGGGAATATTTCCTTGTGGACGCCAACTGGAACTACGTCGAAGAACCCGCCATCCTCGACCTGCTCCGATACGCAAAATCCAAAAACGTCGGTATCCTCCTCTGGTACAACTCCGGCGGCCCGCACAACGAAGTCACCGAAGCACCACGTGACCGCATGATCCCCCAAGCCGTCCGACAACGGGAATTCGCCTGGTTGCGTCGCCTCGGCGTCAAAGGCGTCAAGGTGGATTTCTTCCAAAGCGATAAACAAAACGTTATCCAACACTACCTCGACATCCTGCGCGACGCCGCCGCGGCCAACCTGATGGTCAACTTCCACGGATGTACTCTCCAACGCGGTTGGGCGCGGACCTGGCCGAACCTCATCACCATGGAGGGTGTCCGCGGCGCCGAATGCTACATCTTCGACAAAAACTACCCGGACCGCGCTCCGTGGCACAACACCATCCTGCCATTCACCCGCAACGTCTGCGGCTCGATGGACTACACCCCCGTGACCTTCTCCGACAACAACAACCCGCACAAAACCACCGTCGCACACGAACTGGCATTGTCCGTTGTCTTCGAGTCCGGCTGGACCCATTTCGCCGACGGCGTAAACAGTTACCGCTCCGTGCCGTCCTTCGTAAAAGACTTCCTCCGCCGCGTACCGACCACCTGGGACGACGTCAAATACCTCGCAGGAACACCGGGACAAAACATTGTCCTCGCCCGGCGCCACGGCAAAAACTGGTACCTCGCCGGCATCAACGGCACTCCCAACCGCCGCACCGAAACGATTTCCCTGAGGTTTCTACCAACAGGAACCTTTACGGCAACACTCATCGGCGACGGCGACAACCCGCGCGCTTTTAGCCGCCAACAACGGGAAGTTTCCTCCCACGACACCCTCGACGTAACCCTGCAACCGTTCGGCGGGTTTACCGTCGTACTGCAAACAAAATAATCGTCCATGTACCTCGGCATCGAAATCGGCGGGACCAAACTCCAGGTTGGTCTCTTCAACCAACAGATGCGCCCAACCCAACTTACCCGTGTGGCCGTGAACCGCCGCGCCGGGCGCGTAGGAATCCTGCGACAGATTCAGGAACTGCTTGCCGACACGCCCCGCGCAAAAGCCATCGGCGTCGGGTTCGGCGGTCCGGTGGACACTGCCACGGGGTGTGTGGTCAAATCACACCAGGTGTCCGGTTGGGACGGATTCCCGTTGCGAGAGTGGTTTGAAAAGGGATTCGGCCTGCCGACCGTGGTTGAGAACGACACAAAGTGTGCCACATTTGCCGAAGCGTGTCGTGGGGCAGGGAAGGGCTATCGAATTGTCTTTTACACCAACATCGGCACCGGCATCGGTGGCGGCCTGGCGGTGGACGGGCGACTTTACAATGGCCGCCTCGGCTCCATGGAACTTGGCCACACCCGATTCTGCCTTCCCAAAAACCATTACACAATTTTGAGACGATCGTCTCAAAATTGTGTAAAGTGGACAACGGTGGAGTCGCTGGCGGCAGGGTTGGCGATCGAACGTGGAGTTAGCAGCGTCGCAGAAGCGGCCCGCTGGTATGGCGCTGCTATTGCCAACGCGATCACACTTCTCAACCCCGATATTGTCATTATCGGGGGCGGCGTCTCTTTGGCTGGCGCAACATTCTGGCGACCACTGCGGCAGACAGTGCGGCAACTGGTCTTTCCGCCGTTCCGTCGCAATTTTAAACTCGTTCCGGCTGCCCTGGGCGAGACGGTGGTGGCGGTCGGTGCGGCGTTGCTTGCAGCGCGGCGCGGTCGCTGTTAGGATGCGCGACACTTTTATGAAAGCTTTCCACTACAAATCAGCACAATTGCATTGCGAAGAGGTTCCGCTGGCAAAACTGGCGGAGGAATTCGGCACGCCGTTGTACGTGTACAGTCGTAACCATATTGTCGGGCAATGGCAGGCGCTCGACAAGGCCATGACCGGCCTGGATCATCTGATCTGCTACGCGGTGAAAGCCAACAGTAATCTCGCCGTGCTGAGCGCACTGGCGGAAGCGGGTGCCGGGTTTGACATTGTGAGTGGCGGCGAGTTGGAGCGCGTGATCCAAGCGGGCGGTGACCCGACAAAATGCGTGTTTGCGGGTGTTGGCAAGACAACGGCTGAGATCGAACGGGCGTTGCGGTGCGGGATCGGTTGTTTCAATGTGGAGAGCGAGGCGGAACTGTCGCGCATCGCATCGGTGGCGGTGGCGTTGGGGCGGCGCGCGCCGGTCGCATTGCGGGTGAATCCGGGAGTTGACCCTGACACGCATCATTACGTCTCGACGGGCAAGCACGAAAGCAAGTTTGGAATCTCGATTCAACGCGCGCTGGACGTCTATCGCGCTGCAGCACAGATGGACGGTCTTGAGATTCGCGGTGTTCAGATGCACATCGGCTCGCAAATCACGAAAACCGCGCCCTATGTGCTGGCCATCCGTAAAATGCTGCCATTGGTCGAGCAGGTGCGGCGGCTGGCACCGGAGACGATGGATTTCTTCGACATCGGTGGCGGCCTGGGGATTTGCTACCGCAATGAAAAACCGCCAACGGCGGCGCAATTTGCGTCGGCGGTGAAACCGTTGCTGAAGAAACTCGGCCTGAAAATCTTGATGGAGCCGGGACGGTTTGTCGTTGGCAACGGCGGTGTGTTGGTGACACAGGTACAGTACATCAAACGGACGCCGGTGAAGAATTTCATCATTGTGGATGCAGCGATGAACGACCTGATTCGTCCGTCGCTGTACGGCAGTTATCATGAGATTGTTCCGGTGCGGAAAATGCGTCGGACAACGCTCACGGCGGATGTGGTGGGACCCGTGTGCGAGTCGGGCGATTTCCTGGCGCAAGACCGTCGGATGCCCGCGATGGAGCAGGGGGAATTGTTGGCCGTGATGAGCGCAGGCGCCTACGGGATGGCCATGTCCTCGAACTACAATTCGCGCGGAAGAGCCGCCGAGGTGTTAGTCAACGGGCACCGCTACCAGTTGGTACGACGGCGGGAAACAATCGGGGACTTGTTACGCAGCGAAATGATGTGACGCGGCAGGCAGAGCTACCGCAGAAGTTGCTGTACGCAGTCAATGAGTCGTTGGACGGGAAACGGTTTCATGAGGTATTTCGCGCCCGTTTTGGCGAGGAAAAGATTGATCTGCGGGTCGGCAGCGTAACCGGTGATGAAAATAAATCGGTCGGCAAGGGCGGGACGGGCAGCAACGGCTTCTTTGAAGAACTGGTCACCGCGCAGGCGCGGCATCATAACATCACACACGACGGCATCGTACTGGTTTTCCTTCACCTTTGCGAGGGCGTCTTGTCCGTCGTAGGCGACATCCACAAGGTAATTCTGGTCGGCCAGAATCCATTGAAGCGTGGACGCGAGTTGACGATCGTCATCAACCAAAAGAATGGCTCTGAAATCGAAAGACTGCTCAGAGGATTCGGGTAACTCGGCTGACATATCGGGCGGCATGGCACCACTATAGTGAGCACGTGGACAAGTTGCCACAAAAAACATCAAGGAGACGATGGGCGATCCAGTGTTTCGCGGATGGTTCGGGCGAGGCTGGCAGATGTGAAGGGTTTCTGGATCAGGGTGATGTGCGGGGGAAGATTACCGTCGGGACTGAAAACATCACGGGTATAGCCGGAAGCATAAATCACTTTCAGGTTGGGACGTTCGGCGCGCAAAAGGTCGGCGAGTTCTTTGCCGCTCATACGCGGCATGACGACGTCGGTAAAGAGCAGGTGAATGGGGCGGTCTTTATGCTGTCGTGAGACTCGAAGAGCTTCCTCGCCGTTGTTGGCGGGGAAGACGGTGTAGCCGAGTTCACGCAACGCCAGCGTTACAAACTCACGAACGGCCGGTTCGTCCTCGGCGACGAGAATGGTTTCGCTTCCCCGAGGGAGGTGCGGTTCGTTGTTGGGAAGAGCAGTAACAACGGGGTCGTACTTGTCGGTTTCAACGACGGGCAGATAAACAACAAAGGTGCTCCCGAGGCCGGGTTCGCTTTCGACAAGGAGATGACCGTTGTTTTGCTGAACGATGCCGTAGGTGGATGCCAGGCCGAGACCAGTGCCTTTGCCGGGATCTTTGGTTGTGAAGAAAGGCTCGAAAAGACGAGCCTTGGTTTCGGCGTCAAAACCGTGTCCGGTATCCGAGACACTAAGTGTGACATAGGCGCCGGGAGAAATCGTGGGGTGGGTTTGAGTGAACTCGGCGTCAAGACAGACATGACGGGTGGCAATGCGCAGCGTACCGCCATTGGACATGGCGTCGCGTGCGTTGATGGCAAGATTCATGAGGATCTGACCGATTTGTCCGCGGTCGGCCTTGATGGCGGGGAGGGTGGGGGCAAGGTCCACAATGAATTCGATGTTCTCGCCGAGAACGCGGGCGAGCATGGCTTCGTAATCGAGGATGACTTCGTTGAGATTGAGACGGCGCGGTTGAAGAATTTGTTTGCGGCCAAAGGCGAGCAATTGCTGGGTGAGAGCGGCTGCTCGCTGGGCGGCTTTGCCGACTTCGATGGCATAGGCGCACAAGGGAGTATTCTGCGGGACCTGTTCGAGAATCCGCTCGTTGAACCCGATGATGGCGGTCAGGATGTTGTTGAAATCGTGGGCAATGCCGCCGGCGAGACGTCCGATAGCTTCCATTTTTTGGGCTTGGCGGAGGTTTTCCTCCATCAGGCGCCGTTCGGTTACATCGCGCATCATGCCGATCATGCGGGTCGGTTTACCGTCGGGGCCAGTGAGAAACGAACCACGGTCGTGGATCCATCGGTAGGATCCATTTTTGTGGAGGAAACGATACTCGGTCTCGTAGGGCTGGCCGTTGGCCTCGGCGATCTGAAGGAGGCGGATGGCCTCGGCTTGGTCCTCGGGGTGAATGCAATCGGCCCATTGATCAATACCGCCATGAAGGTCGGAGACCTGATAGCCAAGGACTTCTTGGAGAGAGCCGCTCCAAAGGATGGCACCGGTATGGGGATCGTAGTCATACACCACCTCACCAGAGGCGGTGGCAACGAGTTCGTAGCGTTGCTTCCACGCCGCAATCTCCGCCTCGGCGCGCATGCGGCGAGTGATGTCGAAGAACATGGTGGCCAGTTGATTGGGGCCGGTGCAGAAGGCATGGACTTCGTAGGCGCGGCGAATCTGTTGTGCCTCAGCTCGCACCTGCTGGGTGCGCCAAGAGCCGCCGTGTTCGGCAATGCGGCGATACTGCGCGGGCACCTCGGTGGAGGCAAGGTCGGGAAAAGCCTCTTCGATGGTTTTACCGATGAGAGGGGCATGTTTGATGCCGAGAATACGGTCGGCAGCAGCATTGGCACCAGTGAGAATGAGTCGGTTACCGTGTTCCAAACTGAAAAACTGCATTCCCATCGGCGATGATTCGATAACACGGCGGATTTGCTGTTCCAGATCGGGGAGAGGATGGCGTCGCAAGTTCCAAGATCGCCCGGCTGGTCCAAATGGGGTATGATGCGCCTGGCCGGCAGCGAAACGATCCATCTCTGGGGCGTTGGCCATGGGAACGACTCTTGGCGGTTATTACGCTTTGCAATGCTTTGGCGCAAGAAAAATTCGCACAAATTACACTTGCAACCCCACGAGACTTTCGCTACTGTCCACCGCCCTTAGCCATGAAAGAAAAGATTCATCCACAGTATAGCGATGCGGTTATTCACTGCGCGTGTGGCGCTGTCTTCAAGACGCGTTCCACGCACAAAGACATGCGTATCGGCATCTGCTCCAAGTGTCACCCCTTCTTCACCGGTACCCAAAAGTACGTGGACACCGCCGGCCGTGTGGAACGCTTCCAAAAGCGTTACGCGAAGGTCAAGTAGCCGTTTTTCTGGAAAGATTCGTCCTGCTTCCTTTCGGGACGAATCTTTCTTTTTTCTTCCATGACCGTCTTGCCCAATCTCGATCGCTTCCGCAAGCGCGTGGCCGATCTCGAAGCCGAACTGTCGAATCCCGCCGTGTTTGCCGACCAGCGCCGCGCCGGCGACCTGGCGCGTGAACTTCAGCGTGTTCGCAAACTTCTGGCCGATGCCGACCGTTGGCAATCTCTCAAGCAGCAGATCGCACAAAACCAGCAACTTGTGGCCGACCCCGAACTAGGGGAATTGGCAAAGGCCGAACTTGAAGTCTTGTCTCGTGAGTTGGAGCGCGCCGAACAGGATATCCAAATCGGATTGGTGCCGCCCGATCCCAACGATTCGCGCAACACCATTGTTGAAATCCGCGCCGGCACCGGTGGCGAGGAAGCGGCGCTGTTTGCTGCCGACCTCTTTCGCATGTACAATAAATATGCCGATAACCAGGGCTGGAAAATTGAGGTGATGGACACCAGCCCCAGCGAACGCGGCGGTTTCAAGGAAATCATCTTTTCCGTTTCCGGACAGGACGTTTACAAGAAAATGCGTTACGAAAGCGGCGTCCACCGCGTCCAACGAGTGCCTGAAACAGAGGCGCAGGGGCGCATTCACACTTCCACGGCCACGGTGGCAGTCCTGCCCGAAGCCGAAGAGGTGGATGTCCAACTCAAGCCAGAAGACCTGGAAATCAGCGTCTGCCGCGCTAGCGGGCCGGGCGGGCAAGGAGTGAACACCACCGACAGCGCCGTCCGTATCGTCCACAAACCCACCGGCGTCACCGTTCGCTGCGCCGACGAGCGCAGCCAGCTCAAGAACAAGAACAAAGCCTTGCGGGTCTTGCGGTCGCGGCTGCTCGCATACAAACAGGAGCAGGAACAAGCCAAGATGACAGCAGCCCGCCGTGATCAGGTTGGCACAGGCGACCGCAGCGAAAAAATCCGAACCTACAATTTCCCCCAAAATCGCGTGACCGATCATCGGATCAACCTGACCATCCAAAACCTTCCGGCCATTCTCGAAGGCGGCTTGGAAGAACTCATTGAGGCTTTGATGACGGATGACTACAATAAACGTCTGGCTGCCAGCGGCGGCTAACCTGTTCCTGATCATCACAATGGCGGCAGCCACCCCGTCACGCAATGCGGACTTGGACGAGAAACCATTTGACAAGCTTTCCGACCAGGCGATTAGCGAGTGGGGACAGACGGCGCTCGCCGTCAATGCCACCAAATGGAAGCATGGTGAAACCGAGCATTTTGTCATTCATTTTTTTCGTAGCGGCGACATGATTGCCCGTCGAAGCGAGAAATTCTATGCTGAAATTCATGGTTTCTTTGGCAATCGTGCCGACAAGATGCAGGGGCGCAAATCCCACATTTTTGCCTTTTGTGAGAGTGATGACTGGGAGACGTTCAAGAGGGCGGTGGACAAGAAGAAAAACGTCGCCGGAGTTACACGCGGTAACGAGTTTTTTTACATGGCATTTGGCGAGGAGAAGCAGTTTGACTATCGCGGTCATGTTCAGGCCCACGAGATGACGCACCTCGTCTTCAACCGTTTTTTCACAGGTCATCTGCCGCTGTGGCTTAATGAAGGCGTGGCGGAATATTTTGGAATGAAAAAGACGTTGGACACCGCCACTTTTCGTCGGACGCTCAGTCGTGCAAAACCTTTTGGGCTGGAACGACTTTTCAAGACCAATGAGTACCCGAAGACCGAGGATGAAGTTCATTCTTTTTATGCAGAGGCAAGCATCGTGGTGGATTTCCTGACGCAAACTGCCGACCGTCGCGGGCTGCTGACGAAGTTCATTGACGCGCTAATTGAGGACCCCGACGTTGACAAGGCTTTGGTTTTGTACGGCTACAAGAGCCGCGAAGAGTTCTCCAAAGCCTATGAACGGCATTGCTCGCTTTTCGTTGGCCGCCGAAACAAATGAAGAGGCCGAGATTGGGGGTCTCGGCCTCTTTCGAAGTCAGTTGGCGTGGAGAACGCCACTGACGAGGTGTGGTATAGGCATTTTCACGTAAAGCAGGGATGGTGCCAACTTGTGTTTGCAAGGCGTTACAGGGTTTACGAGTCTGTTTCATTGACAAAATTGAGAGACACACGTCTGTCAGGCGCATGGTAAAACTCAGTTTTGAATGTGCGTCGAAACTTGCACCATACGACCGAGATAGAATAAGGTGAGAGCATGAATTTGTTGGTCACGAAGCACTCGCGCACTTTGATCGTGTATGATCAGGGGATGGAAGTACGACGAATTTCTGTTGTGATTGGCAAAAATCCCGCCGACAAACAACGGGAAGGGGATTTGGCGACCCCAGAGGGAGAGTTTTACATTTGTTACAAAAATCCCAACAGCAAGTATCATCGGTTCTTGGGGTTGAGTTATCCAAACAGTGAGGATGCGGAACGCGGGCTTCGAGAGGGGCTGATAGGACGGGAGCAATATCAGGCCATTTACGAGGCGATTTCAAAACGAGAGTGTCCTCCTTGGAAAACTGCTTTGGGGGGCGAAATTGGACTGCATGGTCCCTCTCCAAATATAACTTGGACACATGGTTGCATCGCAATGACGGTGGATGAAATCGAGTGGTTGTATGATCATTTGACACTGGGCGATTCTGTAAACATTGTGGCGTAGGGTATTCCCCTACAAAATAATCAGGGAATCCCTGATTGCGGGCGAGAGAAAGAGATAGTAGAAATTAACGGTGGTGAGGCCCGAAGCCGTTCGGATGATGTTCGATGATTACCGCGTGCGAAAACGTGTCAGGCAGTTCAGAAACCCAATTGAGGAATGCGACTGCCACAAGTAATTCCCCCATTGAGCTTACGCATGTACTGCTGGTGGAAGACGATCCAACTGATCTATTGTTGACAACAACTCTCTTGCGCGAAACCACTTCGGGATCGTTTCAAGTGCAAGCAGCAGGAAGTTTGGCGGAGGCCATACAGACTGCCGGGGGAGGGGATGTGGACGTTGTCTTGTTGGACTTGGGGTTGCCGGACTCTTTTGGCATTGAAACATTTGAACAATTTCACAATGCCGTACCTCATTTACCGGTCATTGTGTTGAGCGGCCAGGCGGACGAAACATTGGCGCTAAAAGCCGTACAGGGTGGCGCCCAGGATTATCTGGTCAAAGGTCAGACCAATGCTGCCATGTTGGTGCGTTCGATCCGTTATGCGGTGCAACGTAAACGCATCGAACTGGCGCTGGAACAAGAACGCGCTTTGTTCCAAACGCTAATGGAGAATATCCCCGACTCGATTTACTTCAAGGATCGTCAGAGCCGTTTCTTGCGCATCAGCCACGCCCAAGCACGATTGTTCGGACTCAAAAGCCCTGAAGAGGCGTTGGGAAAGACGGATTTCGACATGTTCACCGAGGAACATGCGCGCCCCGCTTTTGAGGATGAACAAGAGGTCATGCGCACGGGCAAGCCACTGGTCGGGAAGGTCGAGCGAGAAACACTAACCGATGGGCGTTTACGCTGGGCACTGACAACCAAAATGCCGTTTCGTGACAAGGAAGGCCGTATCATCGGCACCTTCGGTATTTCCAAGGACATCACAGAAATCAAGTTGATGGAAGAGGTCTTGGCGAGTGAACGCAACCTGTTGCGCGCGGTGATTGACAGTTTGCCGGACCACATTTACGTGAAGGACACCAATTCCCGATTTATCCTTTGCAACAATGCCGTGGCGCGATTTTTCGGGCTGGGATCCCACGATGAGATTGTGGGCAAAAGCGACTTTGATTTCTTCCCCGAAGGGCTGGCGCGACAGTTCCTGGCGGAGGAGCAGGAATTGCTTCGCGGGGAAACACCGGCCGTGAACCGCGAAGTGAGTTTTGCGGATCATCAAGGACAAACCCACTGGGTGATCACAACGAAAGTACCAATGCGTGACCGCCGCAACCGCATCACGGGATTGGTGGGAATCAACCGGGACATCAGCGAACGGAAATGGGCCGAAGAACAGTTGCACCAACTCAACGCCGATTTGGCGCGCAATCAAAAAGAACTGTTCACTGCCTACGCTGACCTCAAGCGCACCAACGAGGAGTTGAAGGCAACCCAATGGCAATTAATTCAAGCGGAAAAACTCGAATCCATCGGACGCCTCGCCGCCGGAGTGGCACACGAAGTGAAAAATCCTCTCGCCACCATCTTGATGGGGGTGGAATACTTGGGTGACACCCTCCACGATGCCGGTGAAGATGTGGCGATGACCTTGGGACAGATGCAGGAGTCTATCAAACGCGCCGACGCGATTGTGCGAGGGTTACTGGATGTCGCCTCGGCGGGAAGGCTTGAATTGACCGAAACTAATATCAATGGCGTCATCGAACAATCCCTGTTACTGGTACGCCACGAGTTGCGACAGAAAAACATCCAGATCATCCGACACCTGGCCGATAACCTTCCCGCGATACGGGCGGACCGTCGCAAAATGGAACAGGTGTTTATCAACCTGTTTCTCAACGCCATTCAGGTCATGCCTCAGAAAGGGGAGTTGCGCCTTCGCACGGAAGCGATGATGGACAAAGAGGGGCGCCCCGTCGTTGTTGCTGTAGTTGAGGACAACGGACCGGGTATCCCCCCGGAGGTGTTACCGCGAATTTTTGATCCCTTTTTCTCAACCAAACCGACCGACATGGGTGCAGGACTGGGGTTGACAGTGGTGCGCAACATCCTCGACCTGCACGGTGGCAGCATCGAAATCAACAACCGACCCGAAGGCGGGGCGCGCGCCACCATCACGTTTCGCCAATAGGTAAGGAGGCAGAATCGTGAACAAACGAAAAATATTGGTCATTGACGACGAGGAGGGGTTCACCCGCCTGGTCAAGCTGAATCTGGAAAAAACCGGCCGTTTTGAAGTGAAAGCGGAGAACGATGCCTTACGATGTCTTCAGACGGCGCGGGACTTCCAGCCAGACCTGATTCTTTTGGACATTGTGATGCCGGGCAAGGACGGCGGCGAGGTGCTTGCCGAACTCCAACAGGACCTTGCCCTGAAAGACGTACCAGTGATTTTCCTGACCGCCACTGTTACACTCAAGGGGGTGGAGGCGCAGGGCGGCTTTATCCGTGACATGCCATTCCTTGCGAAACCGGTAGACCCGAAAACCCTTGTGCGACGCATCGAAGAAGAACTCGAACACAGCGGGAGGTAATCTGTCATGGTAAGCGGACAAACAGCCATACAACGCGAACTGCGGACGGCATTCCAACGGGGCCTCTGCCTCCAATACGGCGAGATCATGGGAAAAGTCCTTGGCGATGTCATCGAATATCACGAGCGCGTCAAGCTGGACATCCCGAAACTAAAGGAACTGCTGGACAACGAATCCGCCGCCGTGGTGGCGGCCATCGTTGCCAATCGGGTGGATGGTCCCCTGATGATGATGATTCGTTCCCAAATGATCGGCTCGGCAATCTTGGGCGACAAAGCAGCGGTAATTCGCTGGACCAATGAAGGACTTCACCGCGCGCAGCGCGTGGGAGGTCCATGGCTGAACACCGAACCACAATGGAAATGGGTTATCGAAAACACGGAGCGATACATCTTGTATGCGCGGCAATTGAAATACTTTCTGAACTTGGCGTGAGTTTTTGAGAGGAGGAGCGGTGACGTTGTTTTCCAAAAATGGAAGACAATTCCAGTGGTATGATGTGCGCGTCATTGGTATTGGTATTCCTCTTTTGAAAGGATAAGAATCTGTGGGAGTAGTGGGCGTTTTGCCACGACATTGCTAATCTCCCACGCAGCTTGACATGACAAATGCAGAATAACTCTGGAACAATTCGTGTAATGCTGGTGGACGACCATCCGGTTGTCCGTAAAGGGCTGTGTCTGTTAATTGAACGCGAGCCGGATATGACCGTGTGCGCGGAGGCGGAAGATGCCGCGGATGCTCTGCGCGGCGCAATCGAAAAAAAACCGGACCTGGTGATCATGGACATCTCCCTGAAGAACAGTAACGGGTTGGAATTGTTAAAGGACTTCCGTGTGCAGCTACCTGATTTGCCGGTGCTGGTGCTTTCGATTCATGACGAGATGGTCTATGCGGAGCGTGTCCTCCGCGCCGGGGCGCGTGGTTATATTATGAAACACGAGGCCATGGATCGGGTGCTGGCAGCGATTCGCCAGGTGTTGCGTGGGGACATCTATCTCAGCGAAAAGATGCAATCACGTGTTTTCGATTTGGTTCGACATCCGCACTCCAAGGCGAACCTGCCGTTGACGCAGTTAACCGATCGGGAACTGGAAGTATTTGAATTGATCGGGCGGGGACAGGGAACCCGCCAGATTGCGGATCACTTGAACATCAGCGTGAAAACTGTCGAGTCCCACATCTCGCGTATCAAGGACAAACTGGGACTGAAACATCATGTCGAACTGATCCAACAGGCCGCCTTGTGGATCAGCAACGAAAATCGCAACTGACGAGATCAAGACTTCGCGTCGCGCTGTTCAATCGGCACATAGGGACGGATTGTCTCGCCCACATACACCTGACGCGGGCGATAGATGCGCGGGTTTTTCTGGTCCATGACTTCCTTGTAGTGCGCGATCCAGCCGGGAATGCGTCCAATGGCAAATATGACGGTAAACATCTCCACGGGAATGCCGATCGCTCGCATAATGATGCCACTGTAAAAGTCAACATTTGGATACAGTTTGCGTGAAACGAAATAATCATCGCGCAGCGCGATTTCTTCCAGTTTTGCGGCAATCTCGAGCAACGGATCGTTGATCTGCAAGGTCTGCAGTAGCTTGTCGCACTGAGCCTTGATGATTTTGGCCCGCGGATCGTAGTTTTTGTACACGCGATGGCCGAAGCCCATCAAACGTCGCCCGCTGGTCTTGTCCTTGACGGCAGCAAGGAATTTGGTTCCGTCGTCGCCGCTATTGTAAATGTGTTCCAGCATGGAAATGACCGCCTGATTGGCGCCGCCGTGAAGCGGCCCCCATAACGCGCAGACGCCCCCGGCGGCACAGGCAAAAAGGTTGGCTTGCGCGGAGGCGATCATCCGAACCGTGGAGGTCGAGCAATTCTGCTCATGATCCGCATGTAGCAAAAAAATGGTGTCGAGCGCTTTTACCACCTCCGGTTTCAATTCATAGTCCTGATACGGCTCGGAGAACATCATGTGCAGGAAATTGGCCGTGTATTTATAGACCGGTTTGGGATAGATGATGGGCAGCCCCCGACTTTTGCGGTAGGCGAAAGCCGCAATCGTGCGGACCTTGGACATCAACCGGGCTGCCTGAAGGTCAAAACGGGCGGGATTGTAACCTTCCAACAGGCGCGGATGAAAACAACTACTGGCGTTGATCATGGCGGACAAAATGGCCATCGGATGCGCATTGGGAGGGAATCCCTCAAAGTGAAACTTCATATCCTCATGCAGCATCTCATTTTGTGTCAACAATTCGGAGAGCCGACGCAGTTCCGCGCGGGTGGGAAGATGCCCGTAGATCAACAGAAACGCCGTCTCGATAAAATTGGATTTTTCCGCCAGTTCCTCAATCGGGATACCGCGATATCGAAGGATGCCTTTTTCCCCGTCAATGAACGTCACCGCGCTCCGGCAGGAACCGGTATTGGCGTAACCCTCGTCCAGCGTGATATAACCGCTGGCCTGCCGCAAAGACGAGATGTCAATGGCCCGTTCTCCCTCGGTGCCGACGACAATCGGCAACTCGTAGATTTTTCCATCAATTTCCAGTTTGGCAGTCTTGCTCATGGAGCTTTCTTGTAGCGGGAGCGCCTGCTCTTTGCCAGCACTTTTCGCTGGCATTGCGTCGGCGCTGTGCGTATTTTGCAGCCCATCGAGGTGACTCATGAGGATGAACAGATTGATCGCATTGGGAACACTGTGTGGTGTGTTGCTGCCGTTGGGATATCGGGTTCAGGCCGATACATTGCAGACACGCACCGGTACTTACAACGGCCAGGTAATGCGTGTGGAGGGTGGATCGGTCTTCATCAAGATGCCGCAAGGTGAGTTTGCCGTGCCCATTCGGGATTTGGTTCGCCTGGATGTGCCGCCGCCGGCTGCATACGAAAAAGGGATCGCGGCGCTCAAAAGTGGCAATACCAAGGAAGCGATCACTTTGTTGAAGCCGTTGGCCGACCGCTTTGCCGGATTGCCGATCGCCTGGGCCATGGATTCATTGATGCAACTGGGGGAGGCGTACCTCGAACAAAAGGATGTATCGGCCGCCCAGGCCGCCTTTGACACGCTCAAGAAATTCTATCCCAACACCCCGCAAGCTCAGGCGGTGGACGTCAAAAATGCCCGCGTACTCTATGCACTCCAAAAGTTTGACGATGCCATCAAGGCCATCAAGGTCTATCTGGACCCGCAACTGAAGAAGGATTTCCTTCCCGCGGATCAGGAAGTGCCCGTCTCGGAAGCCCTGGTCCTCATGGGCGACTGCCTGGCTGCCAAGGGACAACTCAACGAAGCGATGGACAACTACCTGAAGGTTGTCACGTTGTACGATTACGACGACGCGCGGAAAGCGGAAGCCCTGTTCAAAGCCGCACAGACACTGGAGAAATTGGGGAACTGGCGCCGCGCCAAGGACTGCTACAGTGACCTTCTTGCCGACGCCCCCGATTCCCCCTATGCGGCGGAGGCAAAGAAACAACTCGATGCCATCACCAAGGCTCATCCGGAATGAGTCTTTGGCAGGCCATCGCCCTGGGAATCATCCAGGGACTGACCGAATTCCTCCCGATCAGCAGCACAGCCCACCTGCGTATCATCCCCGCTTGGCTGGGATGGAACGATCCCGGAGCCGCCTTCACCGCGGTCATCCAACTCGGCACACTTGCCGCCGTGTTCCTCTATTTTGCCCGCGACATCGCAGCCATAACGAAAGACACACTGACCGGCCAAAGCAAAATGGGCTGGATGATCTGCGCCGGCACAATACCCATCGTTGTGGCCGGCCTGGCCTGCAAAAGCTATATCGAACACCACTGGCGTTCCCTCTATATCATCGCCGCCGCCATGATCGGTCTGGCCGTGGTGTTGGCCCTTGCCGAATGGCTTGAACGCCGCCGCCAGAAGCTCCGCGAAATGAACAACGTCGGTTGGCTTGACGCGATGATTATTGGTTGTTTCCAGGCTGTTGCGCTCATCCCCGGTTCCTCCCGATCGGGATGCACCATTGCCGGCGGACTGTTTCTCGGTTTCAAACGCGACGTCGCCGCTCGTTTCTCGTTTTTGCTTTCCTTGCCCGCCGTGTTCGCCGCCGGTGTGCTTGAATTGAAGGAACTGCGCCACGCCAACGCGCTGGACTGGCAGAACGTGGCGGTCGCCACTCTCGTGTCCTTTTTGGTCGGATACGTCTCCATCGCCTTCCTGCTCGATTACCTTCGCCGCCACACTACCTGGGTGTTCATCCTGTATCGGTTGGTGCTCGGTGGCCTCTTGCTGGCGGCACTGGCTACTGGTAAACTAGCACCTCTATGAACAAGTCTGTCATCAGGTTTGGCACATCGGGCTGGCGTGGCATCATCAGCGACACCTTCACGTTCGCCAACGTCGAACTGGCGGCTCACGCCATCGCGCAATACCTCAACGAAAACCCGCCTCCCAGTGCGGCGCGTCGGCTCATCATCGGCCACGACACCCGTTTTCTGTCGCGCGAGTTTGCCGTTCGCTGCGCCGAAATCATGGCCGGCTACGGCTACGAAGCGTGGTTAACAAACCGCGATACGCCGACACCGGTGATTTCGCATGCCATTCGCCAACATAAGGCCTACGGTGGCATCAACATCACCGCCAGCCACAACCCCCCCGCCTATAACGGCTTGAAATTCAACGATGCCAAGGGCGCTCCGGCTCCTCCAGAAATTTGCCGGGGAATCGAGACGAAAGCGGACGCATTGGCAGGAACTGCATTGCCCGCCACGCGCGGCACACCGCAGTTATTCGACCCGATGCCGGAGTATTTTGCGCAGTTGCGGAAGCTGATTGACTTCAAAGCGCTGAAACGAAAACCGAAAAAGGTCGTGGTGGACCTGATGTTCGGCACGGGACGCGGTTACCTCGACGCATTGCTGCGCAAGAGCGGGTGGACGGTGGATGCGCTGCATGGAGACCTGAACCCGTTGTTTGGCCATGGCCATCCCGAACCGATCAGGGAAAATATGGGCGAACTGCTGACGCGCTTGAAAAAATCAAAAGTCGCCTTGGGACTCGGTCTTGACCCGGACGCCGATCGTTTCGCCGTGGTGGACCGTGACGGGACATTCATCAGTCCAAACGAAATTCTGGTACTGGCTCTGTATCATCTCGTCAAAAACCGACGCTGGACCGGCGCGGTGGTTCGGACGGTGGCAACGAGCCACCTGGTGGACGCCGTGGCAAAACGTTACAACGTCCCATTGCGAGAAACACCGGTCGGCTTCAAGTACATCGGTGCGATCATGGAACAGGAGCCGGTTATTGTGGGCGGCGAGGAAAGCGGTGGACTGAGCGTGAAGGGACATGTGCCGGAGAAGGACGGGGTGCTGGCATGCCTGTTGATGTGCGAGTTGGTGGCCTACGAAGGGAAACCGCTTCGTCAGATTCTCCGGGAAATCATGGCCCAAACAGGACCGATTCTCAGCGACCGTATCAACCTGCGTGTCACACCGGAGCGAAAGCAACAACTACTGGAGAAGTTTGCAGCCGGGTTGGCGGAGTTTTCCGGGAAAAAGGTCGTCGAGAAAGTCACAATGGACGGCTACAAATTCTTGCTTGAGGATGGAAGTTGGGTCATGTTCCGCGCATCGGGGACGGAACCGGTGTTCCGTTGTTACCTGGAAGCAAAAACCAAAAAACAATTGGCCGCCTATCGGCAGGCCGCATGGGAACTGGTGAAGTAAGCAGGAGAGCGAGACGATGTTCAAAAAAATCGCAGTCATGATGGCGGTGGGATTGTTGGGGCTGAACCTGGTCCTGGCGGCGCGGATTTATTCCCAAACCGCCACAAAAGCGGAAAAAGACAATCCCTACGCGCAACTGGAACTGTTTACGAAAGTCCTGGAGATCATCCGCAAGGATTACGTGGACCCCGATCGGGTCGGTTACAAAGAACTGACCTATGGCGCCCTGCGCGGCATGCTTTCCTCACTTGACCCTCACAGCCAGTTCATGGAGCCGGAAGGCTACAAGGAAATGCAGGATGATACCAAGGGCAAATTCGGCGGAATCGGCATCCAAATCGCCATGTCCCGCGACGGTTTTGTCACTGTCGTTGCGCCGATTGAAAACACCCCATCCGCCCGTGCCGGCATCTTGCCCGGCGACCGCATCATCAAAATCGAAGGTAAACCCACCGACAAAATGGGACTTTCCGAAGTCGTCCGCCAACTTCGCGGCGATCCGGGAACCAAGGTGACCTTCACCGTCTTTCGCGCAAAAGCCAAAAATCCCGCCGACCGCGTCAAGGACTATACCCTCGAACGCGCCATCATCCCTGTCGAAAGCGTCAAAGACGCCAAGATTCTCGAAGACGGCATTGGTTATGTTCGCATTACGCAGTTCAACGAACCGACCGCGGAGGAGTTTGAAAAAGCGCTCGAAAAACTCGAATCACAAGGTATGGATGCCCTCATTCTCGACCTGCGCAACAATCCCGGCGGCCTTTTGGAATCCGCGCGCAAGGTCGCCAGCAAATTTATCCCCGGCGGTGAACTGATCGTCTCCACCGAGGGACGTGATCCCGCCAACAAGATTGTCTATCGCGCTGATCGCGGCAAAAAACGCGATATCCCTCTGGTGCTGCTCGTCAACAACGGAAGCGCCAGCGGAAGTGAGATCGTCGCCGGCGCGCTTCAAGACCTGAAACGGGCCGTACTGGTGGGCGAAACCACTTTCGGAAAAGGTTCCGTACAGAGCGTCTTGCCGTTGCCCGACGGCTCCGCAATCCGCCTGACCACGGCCAAGTACTACACCCCCAGCCACAAGGTCATCCATGAACGTGGCATCACTCCGGACATCATTGTCCCTGTCTCTGCGGAAGACGAAGCCAAACTGATTGCTCAACGCGCTCGCGCCGGGCTACCCCCGGACGAATCCGGGGAAAAGGTTGAACCAATCTCCGACGTGCAACTGGACCGGGCCGTGGATGTTTTGAAGGGTGTCAAACTTTTCGCCCTCCAAATCAAAAAAAGCCGCCCGGCGGCCAAGCAGTGAACATCCTCGGCATCGAGACATCGTGCGATGAGACCTCGGCCGCCGTTGTCCGCGACGGAGTCGAGGTCCTTTCCAATGTCATCAGTTCCCAAGTGGAACTTCATCGCCCCTATGGGGGTGTGGTTCCGGAATTGGCATCCCGACGGCATCTGGAACTCATTCAACCCGTTATCCGACAGGCGATTGAGGATTCTGGTCTTGCGTTTACCGACATTGACGCCATTGCCGTGACCTATGGCCCCGGTCTGGCCTCGTCGCTTCTCATCGGTCTCAACGCGGGCAAAGGCATCGCCTTGAGTCTGGGCAAACCCTGGCTTGGCATCAACCACGTGGAAGCGCATCTGTACTCGCCACTCTTGAGCAACCGGGCATTTGATGCGCTGCCGATGATTTCCCTGATTGTCTCCGGCGGACACACTATCCTGGCCCGCGTCACAGCCATTGGAGAACACGAAATCCTTGGCCAAACGGTGGACGATGCGGCGGGAGAAGCCTTTGACAAGGTCGCCAAGCTCCTTGGTCTCCGTTACCCCGGCGGCCCGGAAGTGGAGCGGCGAGCGCGAGAGGGCGACCCGTTCTCCATACCTTTCCCTCGAAGCATGTTGGACGAGCCGAGCTACAACTTCAGCTTCAGCGGCCTCAAAACCTCCGTCCTTTATTATCGCAAAAAAAATCCTCAAGCGCGGGTAGAGGACATCTGCGCGAGTTTTCAGGAAGCCGTCGTGGATGTGTTGGTGGGCAAAACCCTCCGAGCCGCTCGGCAGGAACACATCCGAACCATCAGCGCCTCCGGCGGCGTCTCTATCAACGGACGGTTTCGTGAGCGGCTCAGTGCCGAATGCCAACGAGACGGATTTCGTCTGCTGCTGGCCGGTAATCAATTTTGCACCGACAACGCTGCCATGATCGCTTCCTTGGCATATCACAAGCTACAACGCGGCAACTGTAGTAACTGGCGGCTTGATGTCGCTCCTTCCATCGGACTGGGCATCGTTTGATATTCATCCGAACGAAAATAGACGGTAAAACCGTTTTCTGTTGTTGCGCCGATACGTTACTCATAAACATGCATGCGCCAGAATCAAAAGGCAGCTAGGAAGAATGAACCCGAGATGTTCGTGGCGTGTCGTTCGTACCACACGACGATCCGCTGGTAGTTTTGCACCACACTCACAACCGTTCGACCTTCCAGCGGCGGCCTGTAGCGACGCAACGTGCGACCAGATTGCGTGGCGGGCGGAGGGATTTCCACGATCCGGGGTAATCAGTTCGATCCCTTGTTGCACCAGTTGCTCGCCCGACGGATCGCCATCGTAAGCCAAGTCACCCATCAAACGTCGAATGTCTTGCCCCAGAAATTGCTTTTCCAGAGTCTCCCCATCCAACGCGACCTCGCGCGGCGAGGCGCTAGCAATAGTCACCGCCAGCGGCAATCCCCGGTCATCGGCCAACCGGATCTGGCTCTCGCGCTGCAAACACAGCGTGTGGAACAATCGCTCTCACGTTTCGTTGTACACCCAATCCTGAAAGCGAGACAATGAGAGGTTTGGCAGGGCACATGGCGAGCATGAGATGACGAATCCCTATTTATCGCATTTAAAGGGGTATATGGGATTGAAGCACTCAACGTTGCGGATTCGCCTCTCTCCGAACATCGGGCCGGTAAAATGGGAAAACAGCCTGAGCGAAGACGAGTATAAGGTGGCGATCGAGAAAGTGTGCGCCTTGGCTCCCGAACCCGCAGAAGCCATACGGGCGTTACCTCCTCAAAGTTGTATTGGACATCTGCTGTTATTCCGAACGGGGGCTGTTTGTCCGGAAATTGTGATTTCGAATATGAACTACCTTGTCCGGGAGTCATTGAAGCGACGACTGGAAGAACGGTGGCTATACTGCTCCCCTTGAAAGATGGCGGTGAAATTGAGAGTCCTAGCGGCAAGAAAGGACTCAATGAAACGCAGGAAATGGACAGGCAAGGAGAAGCTCCAGATCGTCTTGGAGGGAATGATAGGACAAGTTCCCCTAGGGGAACTTTGCGCGCGGCACCAACTCAGCCAATCGCAGTATTACCAATGGCGGGATCAGTTGCTGAACCAAGGGGAGAAAGTCTTTGATCGTGGCGGCCCCGAACAAGCGGAGCAACGACTCCGTGAGGAGGTCCGTCGGCTCAAGACCTTGGTGGGCGAACTAACCGTGGAACTAAAA